>Ga0123341_1003334_pt1 | contig 13712 bp, 8 predicted proteins | sample Turbeapinknodule_FD_89959 | JGI IMG/M metagenome (GOLD analysis project Ga0123341, IMG submission 89959) | Root nodule microbial communities of legume samples collected from Mexico - Turtle bean Mexico pink nodule | ecosystem: Host-associated > Plants > Roots > Nodule | place: Mexico: Nepantla... | reverse complement strand
TTTAAAAATACTTTATAACACAAATTTATGTGCAATGGTAATTTAAAAGTTTTCCATTCTTCAATCAATTAAAAATTACAGGTGAAATGTTTTTTAAAGTAATTATAAAAGTTATAAATTTATTATACTTTAAAGCTTGTGATTGAATACTAATATATTTTTTTCATAGTTAATACATGCACTATTTGTTCAAAAAAACATAATTTTTTATTTCAAAAATTACAATTAAGAATTTGCTTAAAATTTGGGTATATATATATATATATTATTAATATATGAAATTTTGGCACATACATTAATTAAAAGTCTTATTTAATACTATATGTAAATAGTTTTTATTAAAATTAACAAATTTATCATGATTTTGTGTATAATTACATTACAATACGTTTGCATATTTTTCAATTCAGATAACATAAATGTCTTTTGAATATGTAAAGCAAATACAATTTACAAATTGATATAAAGATTTGCCAGGCAGTGGTAGAGGTGAATATAAAGATAAATGAACTTTCCAATAGAGTTCGGGACAGCTGTCATCTTTTAATTGGCACATTTCAACACTATATAGGTCAGTCTTCAAGGCACATGCCCCAATTGAGAGTGCCATTACAGCTTGGATCAATTTCGCGCTCTCAACAAGCTCCCGCAAAAAACCCTTATTGGGGACAATGAGTAAGTCTCCGCGCAGAGATCTACAAGTCTTGGATTTCAATGGAGAGGATGATGCCCCTGCCGCAGACAAAGACCTCCATCACCAGTCCCTACCTAACCACGATCCTCTCGGTAAGGCGATTTCCCTAAAATCCTAATTCGCCAAAACAAACTTCATATTCAATCGATATTGTTCATATGTAGTACTTGTTTTGCCTTTAGAATGCAAAACGCTGATTTGGTAGGTGTGGCCATTGTGCTATTCATGTTTGATGATTAATATTTTGAAGTATAGTATATGTTTCCTGGAGAGTCAAATTGAAGGAACTGAAGGAGAGAGATGAAACTTGCAGCAGAGTTTTTCTCTCAACGTTTTTTGTTTGTCTGAGGACTTGATTTTATCAAGAATTTTAAAATTCTGATATCTTGATTCTTGGACATCGTTTTTCTGTCTCTTGATTTTCCTCACAATAAATCTTAAGTGACTATGTTCTTGCTATTGTTGAATGAATATATGTAATCTTTCATCACCAATAGGATTTACACATGATTCAGCGATTTGTATGCTTTTAATTCACAATTTGTCAAGAAAAAATCTAAAAGCCTAGTTAGTCTAAATTTTTATAGGAAGAATTTGAAAGAACGCTTGTGAACTTGTCCTATTTGATTTTCCCACTCTCTAACAATGCATGTACTTTATGTTACTATTTAATTGGTTCATTTCCACTTCTAATTGTGTCTTATAAAAAGTATCTTAAATCTTAGTTGCATTATGGATTATGAACTGTAAGATTTTGTCTCCCACTCTTAATTATGGAAAATGTGCTTTAGCTATACCTTGTAGTCTTTATTTTAGTAATTTTGCATTCTTGAAATAGGTTCCCTCTCATGTCTCTCAGTTATTTTTTCCCTTTCATATTATACAAGCATTTTGACTATATTATGCCTGTCATGACTTCTTGTGTTGCTTCTGTTCTTCTCTAAGCTGGTTTTCAATTAATTGATTGTACATAGCCGATGATATATTGACAGATTCCCAGGTGAACAAGGTTGGCATAAAGAATGTTGCCGGTATTCCTTGTGTTGGTGTAGGTGGTGCTATTTTTAATTTGGAAAAGAGTGGTTCTGAACCTTCTCCTGACACACTGGGAGATGTATATGATAGTGAAGAGAAGAAATCTGTGTTGGAAGCCGACAAACAATCAAATTCGACTAGTCATGAAAATGATTATCATATTAAAGATATTTATGACCATAACAAGCTAGAGAAAATGGATATAAGTGGCGAAGTATCTTCACCTGAAACAAACCAGATTGACCCTTCAGGGATTTCTTACAGTGTACTGTAACTTCAATTTTGCCAGATTACAGTCTAAGGAATTGATTTAATTGTGAGATTTATATCTATGTTCAATTCATTTACAGAATGAATCAATTGATGTCAATTCAGAAGCTGATGAGAGTGCTCCAACAAGTCCTGCTTCTGATATTCCAGAGAATGGTGGTATATTTTTTATAATCCTGGTGTCCTGATAACAACACTTTCAATTTGAAAATTATATTGCAGTTTACTCACTTAAGTATTCATTTTTCCAGTTTCATTAAATGGTTTTGGATTGAATGGCACAGACAATTCTGACATGGTAAAGTTTATTTCAGTGACTCCCATTTTGTGCTAAAGATATTGACATGACATGCAGTGTTTTTTCACCTTTATGTTTTTTTAGATTTTGGAATTTCTCTAGTTGTTTTTTTACTGCCGTTGTTTTTACTTTTTCATCTCTGATGCATATTATTGTTTTTTGGTTTGGTTTTTCTTTCCCCTGCTGCTGCTTCATCAAGTATACTTTTCTTTACCTGAGAATATAAGCTTTTGTATTATCTCTTTAAGCTAAAAATTTGGTTCATTCTTATCTCTCAATGTTGTACATCAATATAAAATGCTTTCTATGGTATTTAACTTACTATTTTTGTGTTATGTTGGTTTATTTTGATTTTTTGTTCACTATTATTTTCTTCAATGTATTTTCAGGATGACACAAATACAGAAGTCGTTCTTCATCCTGATTATGTCAGGTACCAAGATAATTATTATCTGGGGCCAAAGTTAACCTTCTCACCCTTTTGTGTCAAGATCAATGTTTCAACTGCTTGTATAAAGCAAGAAGCCTTTGATCTGGAATGGGCACTGGATGATCTCATTGACATTAGTTGTCAGTTGTTTCAAAGTGTGAGTTTTGTAGTTCTATTGCTTTCATTACACACACAATGATAAATAATGAAATTACTCTATGAGTGACTTTAAAAGAGTTACTCTTTATCTTCACTTCTAATTGTTTAGTCTAATTGTTCTAAAGAGGACATCAGCTTTAACCATTGGATTAAAAGAAAATGAAGGAAAAATTGGTAGTAACTTGATCCTTCTGTATGTGTGTTGCGTATAAATTCTATAATTCTTTGGTTATGCCCTTTTTTCAGAGTGGAACCATCATTATTAAGCTTAGAGTATTATCAAGTAATGCAATCCAGTCAAATCATGTAAGCAATGCTTCAGGTGAGTGCAATTACTAAGGTTGATTAATGTGGAATGGTTTTCTTCATTATAGCTTGGCATATTTGACACAACTTATTTTTTTTATTCAACTGTAGGTATAAATTTATGTGGGTAAATTCTGGTATTAGGAGTTTGTAGATTGTTTTGCAGATGTTAACTTATCTGTTACGTACTGTATGTGCATTTCTTTACATATGCTAGGTGTTGAGGAATTGGAAATCGCAGTTGTTGATTACAATTGGTCCCTGAGACATAGGCAAATCACATCTCTTAGTACGAAATACTTGGCGTCTTGGAACACTGCGCTACAGTAAGTCATTAAGTTCTTTATAAACCTGTGATGAGTGGTTTCATTGTCTTGGTAAAGTTTATTTGGAAGAGGATATGTTTTTTTTGCTCTGAAATTTATGTCATTTTAGTGATGTTTATGTTTATTTTTTGTAGCGCTGATGTAGAAGGCAATGAAATTGATTCACATGCATCAAGATGCTACTTCCCTAAGTAAGAAATTAATTTCCTTTTCCTTTCTGACAAGTTTACCTTGATGTATTGACGCTGTAGTCCATAGCTTTTATTTTAAAAGAATTTTCAGGTTTAGTACTTTATATCCTTTGCTGTTGCATGGTATATATGTTGTCTTTTTATTTTCCTTTCCCCCCCCTTATTCAGTAGTTTATTCTATATGGTTTAATGTGTTTCTGAAATGTTTGGTTTAGGATGTTATAGCTTTTGGGATAAATAGTTCATGGCATGGTATTAGAGGCTTTATGGCCATGGTCTAGGGTGTAATTTGCTCTACTCATTCTTCCAACAGAGAATGTCAAAGATATCATTTATTGGAAATATGAGAGTCCATGGTTACATTTTCCATTGATTTAAGTAGAAACTTCAATAATTCTGTTGTGTTGAGGAAATCAAGTTTGCATAAATCTACTGATTTTTAGATACTCTTTTAATGTGTCTATTATTAGACTGGGTATAAAAGATCACGATATCTTGTATCTAACCATTAGAGCCTACTGCATTATACTATCATTTTCTAGTCATCATATTTCATGTGTATGCGTGTGTTTTTCTTTGGTGGGGAGTGTAACTTCTGATAGCATGTTTAACTCTGAGAATTTATGATCTGAAACAGTTTTGAGGAGAATTTTGATGATGTTATCTATCCAAAAGGGGATCCAGATGCTGTTTCCCTAAGCAAGAGAGATGTGGATCTCCTGCAACCAGACACATTCATTAATGACACAATTATCGATTTTTACATCCAGTAAGTTTTGTCTTTCTCTATCTGTATACATATAATTCTTTTGTTCCATTTTTTGTTAAAAAATATTTATTCATAATTTCTAACATTGTACAATAACATTTTTATCTTGTTCTACCTGTCTTAACTGCAGAGCTTGCCATATCTTCTCTTACCTTCAAAAACTAAATGCACTTTTGTATTGTCTATTTAACATGCATTTTAGAATTGAAAATAGATAATCAAACTTATGGGAAGAGGAATATCAACATATACCGTGCTTGTACAATGAGAATTTGTGATTGTAGGCTACTAAAATGATTGATAATTAGGATTATGTGAAAAGGCAAAAGATATTAAATAATATAAAATTGTTGTATTCTGAAATTATTGTAAGTCCAGGAGCAACACTCCTCTATGGAGTACTATAAGTTGATTATTTAGTTAACAAGGAAATGGAAATGAAAAGCAGCAAGAAAAAGAACAATCAGAACCTAATTAATGGGTCTTTCTCCCCCTTTAAAAAATTATCTTCTCTTCGACCAATAGCTCCCCTTCCACTTTATTCATGTTTTTCTTACCCTCTCAACATTGTAGAGTTTCCTCCCCAATTCCCTGATGCCAGGTGTAACATCAGTTACTCTCTCCATCCTTGCTTTTTCTACTCATGACAGCAGTTCTCACCCTGCATTAATTATATGCCTGCCTATTTCTTTTTTTTTTGTCTTCTGGTATACTTATGTTGAAGGCCATTAAAATTGTAGGGTTTTAAATCTAGATTTTGATTCTTGAAGGAGGTTGACAATTTGCAAATCTCAATTTTGGCAGGTATCTTAAGAATCAAATACCAGAGGAGGAAAAACCTAGATTTCATTTTTTTAATAGTTTTTTCTTTAGAAAGCTGGCTGATATGGACAAAAATCCATCTAGTGCTTCTGATGGAAAAGCAGCATTTCTACGTGTTCGTAAATGGACAAGAAAAGTAAATTTATTTGCAAAGGATTATATCTTCATTCCTGTGAACTTCAAGTAAGACTTTATGAAAGGTTTGGTTCTCTGACTTTCTATTTGTATTCAAGTTCTGATCAGCATTTTCTTTTCATGTGATGATAGTCTTCACTGGAGTTTAATAGTCATATGCCATCCTGGTGAAGTGGTTAATTTTAATGGTGAGAAATCAGTTTATATTCTTCTTGTGATTCTCTGTTTTCAGAGATTTATGTTATTCTTGGTATTCTAGACAAGGAGCTGCACAATTCACTTAAGGTACCCAGTATATTGCATATGGATTCTATAAAAGGAAGTCACAGTGGTCTGAAAAACTTGGTGCAAAGGTAGACTAAAACTTCTCACTTTCTTTTATTCCCCTCTTAATCTCTTTCCTGTATCAAAAAATGTATGCAGATTTTATGTATTTTTTTTATTGAAACTAAATTCAATGTTATATATGTGGTATTGCCTTTGGCTTCATGTTTAAGACCTTTTTAGACTCTGCCCCTGCAGCTGAATTTTGCAATTATTGATTTGGAAGCTTTATTAAATTGTGATTTTATAAAGCAATTGATAATGAATCTCCTGGTGGTTAGTGTGCTTCCTTTAATTATATTATTAGTCTTGAAATTTTGCATGACTTTTAATTTAACCAAAATTTGTAAATTGTTCAATTTCTTACTTTCAATATCTTAAGCCAGTATTTGCGTATAATAATTCATTTAAATGCTGTCCACTTTGTAAGTACTCAACTTTTTGCAGTGTAAGACATGTATAAATCTGAATAATAGAGCTCAGACCAATGACAATGCATTCTTTTTATCAAACTGTAAGCGGTTCTTGTAGATAAAATTTCTGTGTTATTGAAACTCTTAGAATTTGGGCTTAGTTTAGGACTTAGCTCATAAAACTGTCTTTTAAGGTGAATTAAGAACTACTTAATATGTGGGAATGCGACAAGAGTCGACATCTTGGTGACTCAATGCTCTGTGGCATTTAACTCAACCTTTCTGGCCAAGCCCCTTATATTCTAGGTGTGACAACAGCAAAGGTGGCTTTTCAACAGTAACAAATACTCAAATGCTATATTTCTAATTTACGACTTTAATTTTGGTTTCATCTTTAAATTCTTGAACCGTGAAAATGCCAATATCATGATTGTTTTATCTTTGATTGCCGCAATACAAACAAGAACCAAACTCAATGTGCTTATAGACACTGCTCATTTGTATTGGCATTTTCTTTTACCTTTTTTTTTTAAATTGACATTAATATCAAATTTATTATCCTGTTATACATGTTTATTTCCTTTGCAACTGTGCAGATTCCTTATATTTGCATTGTCGGTTAAAAAAGGTGAACTCAAGAGAGTTGTACTTGTTCTTTTTTTCTCCTCTGTTATTTGCAGTTACCTGTGGGAAGAGTGGAAAGAGAGACACAAGGATACGTTGGAAGAAGACCTTTCATCAAGATTCTTCAACATGTGTTTTCTTCCACTTGCGGTAACGCCTGCTAACATTTTGACGATTTTCACCAGGGCAATAATTTTTCCTTTAGAGAGACACATTAGTGTTTAAATGAAACAAATTTCTGTTTTATTATTTGCTGAGAAGTAGATATTAGATTGTTTTGGAAACTGGCTGTTTTTTTTTTTGTGAAAAATTTCTTACTAGTTGATGTTGATGAAAATCTTTTTCACTGGCTTAATTATTCATATATAAAATACAGATAATTGTTTCAATCCATTATATGTTAGGAGTTGTTTTGGGATAAACCAAAAAAATAATCTAAAGATTGAATGAGTGGGACATTTTAGGTCTTGAGATTTTAAAAGCTGTTAATCCATGATTTTGCGAAAGCAATATTCATTTTAATCTTCTTCTACTTTGTTTTCCATTGATGTTCTGCAAAGTCAAGCATTTTAGAAATGAGAGTTTTTAAAAATCTCATACTAAAGTGCCCTACTCATTCAATCTTGTAGATTAATTTGCGCTTTATTGGGTTTTCCTCCAAACTTTACTTTACATACATTTGAAGAGGAAAATCCCATCACTTGATAATTTTAATTTCCCCTCTTTTGCTACAAACCATTGCATGCCTTTTTGTTAAGGGTGGGCAAAAAATCCAAATTACAAAATCCAATCCATAATTATCCAAATCCATATTTTTGGATTTTAAATCCAATTCATTTAATTGAATATGGATTAGATATAGATTGGATACATTATTGGATTATCTAAATTACATTTCGTGTTGGATTTTGACTTGGTCCAATGAAGGTTGAGCCAAGAAAATTCGGGCCCAGATTGAGCAAAGTTAGCCCAAGTCCACGTTGAGTTAAGTCGTTTGGGCCCAAGTCGAATCGAGTCGGTATGGGCCAAAGTCGAGCCAAGTCATTTCGGGCAAACTGGGCCAAGTCGAGCTAACTGGCTCATATTGAGTCGACCCGAGTCGGTCGGGGCTGATATTGAGCCAAGTTGGCCCATGCAAATGTCTAGACGAGCTGGAACAGGCCCATGTCTAGCTGAGTCTTTCTGGTCCGATATTGAGTTGAGCGGGCCCGAGTCGATATTCAGACGATCGGGTCAGGGCTAATGTCGAGTTGAGCGGGTCTGGGCCCATGTCGAGCCGAGCGGGTTTGGCCCATGTTGAGCCGAGCGGGCCTGATCTGATGACGAGACGAAAGGGCCCGGGTCGATGTCGAGTCGAGCGAGTTGGGGTCGATTTCGAGTCGTTCAAGCTTGGGCCGATGTCGAGCACAACATGCCCAAGCCGATGTCGAGTTGAGCGGGCCTGGGCTACTGTCGAGTCGTTTGGGTCGGGGACGATTTCGAGTTGTTTGGGTCGGGGCCGATTTTGAGTTGTTTGGGCCTAGGCCGATGTCGAGCCGAGCGGGTCCGAGACGATGTCGATTCGAGCGAGCCCGCGCCAATGTCGAATCATTCGAGTTCGGACCAATGTCGAGTCGTCCGGGCCTGGGCCAATGTCAAGCATAACGGGCCTGCGCCGATGTTGAACCGTTCAAGCCCGCGTGGATGTCGAGTCGTTTGAGCCCGAGCTGATGCTGAGTCGTCCGGGCCCAAGCCGATGTCGAGTCAAGCAGGTATGGGTCGATGTTGAGTCGAGCGGGTCGTGGTTGATTTCGAGTTGTTCGAGCTTGGGCTGATGTTGAGTTGAGTGAGCCCGAGCCGATGTCGAGATGAGCAGGCCCGAGCCAATGTTGAGCTGAGTAGGCCTGGGTTGATGTCGAGACGAGCGGGTCCGGGTCGATGTCGAGTAGTTCGAGCCTGGGACGATGCTGAGTTGATCGGGCCGGAGCCAATTTCTAGCAAAGTGAGCTCGGGCCGATGTCGAGTCAAGCGGGCCCGCGCGAGTGCTGAATCGTCCGAGCCTAGGCCAATGTCGAGTCGTCCGAGCCCGGGTCGATGTTGTTTTTTTTGGGCCCAGGCTGATGTCGAGTGAGCGGGTCTGGGTCAATGTCGAGTCGAGCTGGTCGAGGTCGATTTTGAGTCGTTTGAGCCCAGGACATTGGCATAGGCTGGTGTCGAGTTGTTCGGGAACGGGCCTATTTCGAGCATAGCGAGCACGAGCCGATGTCGAGTCGAGCGGGCCCGCGCCAATGCCGAATCGTCCGAGCCCGGCCCAGGTTGATGTCGAGTCGAGCTGGTCGGGGTCAATTTCGAGTTGTTTGAGCCCGTGACGATGTCGAGCTGAGCAGGCCTGAGTTGATGTTGAGTTGAGTGGGTGACAGAGATCAAATGGAATCATATCAGCGGGCCTGGGCTGATGTCAAGACGAGCGGTGTCGGGCTGATGTTGAGTCGTTTGGGCCCGGGCCGACGTTGCGCTGAGCAGGCTTGTCCTGATGACGAGACGAGTGGGCCCGAGTCGATGTCGAGTCGTTCGAGCCTGGGCAAATGTTGAGCACAACAGGCCTGAGCCGATGTCGAGCTGAGCGATTCTGGGCTAATGTCGAGAAGAGCGAGCCTGGGCCGGGGTCGATTTCGAGTCGTTTGGGCGTAGGTCGATGTCGAGCTGAGTGGGCTCGCGCCAATGTTGAATCATCCGAGTCCAGACTAATGTCGAGTCGTTCGGGCCCAGGCCAATGGCGAGTCGTTTGAGCTCGGGTCGATGTCGAGCACAACAGGCTCGAGCCGATGTTGAGCTGAGTGGGCCTGGGCTGATGTCGAGATGAGCGGGTCGGGGCCGATGTTCAGTCGAGCAAGTCTTGGTAGATGTCGAGTCGAGCGGGCCTGGGCGATGTTGAGTCGTCCGGACCCGAGTCGATGTTGAGTCGTTCGGGCCCGAGCCGATGTCGAGCTGTTTAGGTTTGGGTCGATGTAGAGCCGAGTTGGTCCATGTCCAGGTTGAGTCGGCTTAGGTTCAGTTCGAGCCAAGTTAATCTGTGTCCATATGAAAATGGATTTAATGTAACAAAGTGTATTTAATCCACTTTAAATAAATTTTAAAAAAATCTAAATATATTTGATCTAGTTAAAGTGGATATGGATTTTAAATCCAATTCATTTAAATTCAATCGATGACCACCTTATTTTTTGCATTTGTATCTTTCTTCAAATGGCTCATTATTAGTTGAGTTATTCAAGGAACTAGGATCACTTTGTGGCTTTATTCTCTGAAATGATTATTTAAATGTCGTGATTGAATGCTCTAACTCCATGACAGTTGGCCACAGCAAGAATATTTGTATGATTGTGGCCTATTTCTTCTTAAGACTGGTCACTTTTTGCTTGTGCTGCTTGAGTATTTTTTTTTATTGTTATGATTAAATGGTCGCTCTCCATGACAGTTGCCGCAGCAAGAAAACTCGTATGATTGTGGCCTATTTCTGCTTCACTACCTAGAGCTGTTCCTTACTGAAGCACCTCTTAATTTCAATCCTATCAAACTAACCAAGTTTTCCAACTTCGTAAGTGATCTACTTATTCTTTTAGTTCTGGTGCATTTCACACTTTTTGTTTGAACACAAAAATGAAATCATTGGAAAAAGTTTCCATTCTAAAATCAATTATCTACTCAATTGGTTCTCAATATACAAAGAGTTGTGTTTTGCTAAAAAGTTTCCATTCTAAAATCAATTATCTACTCGATTGAAAATAATTTTACCCATAATTCATTTGTTGCAACGTCCTCAATTTCATTAATCTCTTCATGCAAGTAGTTCTAGCGAACAACTTTCTTAGCATTCTCTTCAATGCACTAATTGGGTGAAGTACATATCCTATTACCTGGGTCTCGCATAGAATTCTACTCAATGATAGTATGATAAAGAATGTATTAAATGGGTGCGATGTCAACATTTTTGTCTTAGTTGTTGACCGTGCTTAATTAAGTATTACTACATCTTCCAATTTTTGCAGTTCCTTGCATAGTTGTCTTAATGTTTTCTATTTTTCACATTTGAAAGGTTACTGGCATGTTAATAACGGGATTCTTATATGAATTTGACCTAATATAACTAGTACTTTCCAGCTTAATGTGGACTGGTTTCTGCCTGCTGAAGCTTATCTCAAGCGAACACTGATCCAGAAGTTAATCTTTGAACTTGTGGAAAACCTTGGTTCACACGAAATCTCTTCCTCTGGCTGTAGCGATGGCAATGAGTGTTTAGAAAATAATGATAACAGAACTGGGATCGATCATGCTGAAGTCAATAAGGAGTCAACAGCTTCCCATGCACGGCAGGGAATAGAAATCACTCTATTGTCCGGTTCGTCATCTTTGGATCCTCAATCTTTTAACAGTTCAGGCTTGGTTCTTAAAGAGCTTTTTGAGCCAGGAGCTACTGCAGGAGCAATGTTGGGACAATGCCAATCTTTTGACCAGCGTTTCAATGGTTCAATATATTCGATGGAGGTACCTACTTGTGTCTGCATTTTTTTCTTGAATATGTTTGAACCACGCCCTGTACTACAGAAGACTTGCATGTTTGTCAAATAATTTATGCTGTCTGCTTTACATTATACATTGAAAAATCAACTTTCGACCCATCACTTTCTGGAGCATAGTTCCTAAATATAGCCGTTCAAAGGATGTGTACATTTTTTATGCTGGCAAGACATTTATTTTAGATCCCATTACATTCTTTTACATTTATGTTGTAAAACTAACCTCTCCCCCTCTTTTTTGTTGTATGTTAATAGGAAGACACGGATATTGGGGAACAGTTTATGTACCTGCCTACAGATCCCAACTTCCAGCAAGTGGCTGGAATTATTCCTCAAACATGTTCTTTGCCATATCTTCCCAGGGAGTGTGGAGATGATACATGCCATAGACCAGAAATCTCTCTTCAAGCGAACCATGATGTGGTTGTGTCATCTCTAGATACATCAAATGGTGCCTTAGTTGATTCAGAAGATGTAAGGGTCACAAAAAATTGCCCTTCTGTGAGTGAGCCCAGGTCGTCCAATGAAGCTGAACAAGGGGAGAAAACTTGTTCGGCCATGGTAAACCCTGAGCATGTCAGAGATATATCCACCACGGTCTTGGGAAATTCTGAAGACTCAATTATGAATTGTGATGATAACAATGGAGATCTCCACTCTACTGGTCAAGAAACTCTGACAGTACCATCGCAACAAGTTTCTCATGTACCAGATTATGATGAAACTCCGACGATACCATTGCAACAAGTTTCACACGTGGCAGTTGACGAGGATACTCCGACGATACCATTGCAACAAGTTTCACACGTGGCAGTTGACGAGGATACTCCGACGATACCATTGCAACAAGTTTCACACGTGGCAGTTGACGAGGACACTCCCACAATTCCAATGCAACAAGTTTCACACGTGGCAGTTGATGAGGACACTCCCACAATTCCACTGCAAGAAGTTTCTAATGCAGTAGGTGATGGTGAGACTTTTGATGGCGTGGCACCTGATATTTGTGAGGAACAAGCTCCGAAGAGGCGGCGGCTTATGCCTCTTGAATGCAATGGTGAGGGCACTGTGACAAAATCCGATTTGTAGATAACAAGATATAGATAAATATGGCTGGCTTCCTTACATTTATTTTTGAATTGTTTCTAGGTTTTACTTCACCTATGTAAATAGTGTCGTTGCTGGGTGGTTGTAGTAGTTATAGTCAATTCTGCGGCCTAAATTGGGAATTACCTGCGGACTTTAGATACAATTCAACCTGGCAATAGCAGGATTTTTTTTATTCATGACAATCTTTTAAGTTCCCTTCTCCTTACATCCTAACCTTCATACATAATTTTGCTATTGTTTCTTTTCATTGTTTGTGAAACTAGGGTTAACATGTTCTCTTAGAAATAGTCAAGTGGAAACCAATAAAAAGCTAATTAGCAATGATCAATGGCATGTAACTTGAAAATAACAAGTATGGGGTCAAAATTAGTGCGTGGAACATGTTAAACCTTATTTATATTTCAACAACTGATCATACTAAAATAACAATACTGGAAAAAATGTAATATGATAATAAACTTACTATAAACATTAAATTTAAATTTACTAAAATGAGATAATAAAATATTAGACCCACAGGTGCAGCCGTTATGTGATTTTGTTAGAAAATCTTAAAATTGATATGATTATTGTAAAAAAATGTATTCTAATCAGAACTTTAAATTTTAGAATGAATAGATGTCTATTAAAAAAATTAAATAAGTAATGTTAAAGCCATGTTCAGTAAATCATATCTATCTAATAAAAAAAAACCTGACTCAATTTATTCTCGTATTTTTTAAATGTACCAGTTTTGAATGTTACTCCGTGAAAGAGGTAACTTAAATTCTTCAATAAATAAAAATCATGAACTCAAAAATAGAAGAAAAAAAAACAAGCTTGGTTTCATAAAATTTGCTGTAATACAAGAAAGTATTTAATTATGCTTTAAAGAAATTATGCTTCGACTTTATTGATGGAAACACATAAAAGAACAAAATTTTAATCAATTTCAAAAATCATGAAACAAAAATAAGTATAAAACAAATTAATTATTGACAAACAAGTTTTTAATTTTTAATATTATAGTGCAATTTTTTAACCGTTATTGTATTTTCAAATAAAGTTGATTGTGTTTATAAATACAGTAAAAAAATGTATACACAAAAAAATTATTAAAAAAATCAACATTGTTAATTACTATAAACTATATACTATAGATAAAATAATTATTAAAATAAAATATTAATGATTTTTATATTAAAGTCATAAAAAATAGATAAAAAAATTGAATGAATTTATTTATTAACTTTTATATTAGTATAAAATAC
>Ga0123341_1003331_pt1 | contig 13720 bp, 6 predicted proteins | sample Turbeapinknodule_FD_89959 | JGI IMG/M metagenome (GOLD analysis project Ga0123341, IMG submission 89959) | Root nodule microbial communities of legume samples collected from Mexico - Turtle bean Mexico pink nodule | ecosystem: Host-associated > Plants > Roots > Nodule | place: Mexico: Nepantla... | reverse complement strand
TAGCTTCATGAAAGATTTTATTTACAAAGCACTTAACATACTTTGACCTGGATTTATTTGCAGCATACTGTAATCCCACTTCAACAATTGGTCAGCTTTGGTCTGAACCTTGTCAGCCGATCATTTGAATTTCAGGTTACTTTCCTTTTCTTCTTCTTCTCTCTTTTTTGTGCTGAATACGGATTAGATGAAAATATATATGTACTTTGTTTGCAGATTATTCTGTCCGAATAATTGTCATTTCCACCTACCCTTTTTAACTCTAACTGGGACCTAGCATAGACTTGATCTCCCATGTTTTGTGTTGTCTGTCTCCTTTTGACTTTATTTATGTGTAACATCCTATGCAGGCTGATGCCTTTGCTAAGAAGCTTGGATATGCATCTGAATTACGATCTGGGCTTGTGAAACTACAGGTGACATTTTATTATATATATGTGCTTGCATACTATTATTTTCCTGGTTTGAAATGGGTTTGCTTGGATAAATTTTTCAGTAAGTAGTAGTTAAATTGAATTTAACTTTTCCTTTAAGTTAAAATAAACTTATGTAGAGACCCTGCTTAGACCATAAGCATTTATAAAAGTAGAAAATTAGGAGAAACGATTAAGCTTCTTTCATAAACTAAATTAGGTTATGCATGGATTAATTTCTAAAAGTTTTCTCATTAACTTCTTCAAACACTAATTTTAACTTGCGCATAAGCTAAGGTTAATTTCTGAAAAAAGTTAATTTATTATTTTTTCCTTTTTATTTTGTTCTCTTATAAGCTTTAATGGAAAAATTTATTTGAACATGGCCAAAAGCTGATAAGTACAAGTTAATTTTAACTTAAAAAAGAAGTTTGTTTTGCTTTTAAAAAAATTCACTTTTGTTCTTCATGTTTATTATGTGTAAGAAGTAGTTTTGTTGCCCATCATGGAACTAAACTCCTTTAATGGCTGAATTTTCAGGAGGAGAATCTGTCAGCTATGAATACAGATCCTTGGTACTCTGCTTATCACTATTCTCATCCTCCCCTTGTTGAAAGATTGGCTGTGCTGGACGAACCAGACAAGAAAAATGACTGAAAACAGCAACTTTTAGATGAAGAGCAGCAAAATTTGGTTGTGCTGTACCTGCAATGCTTGAGTACTATAGCTGTAATATGTTAAAGGTGACATGTTTGTGTAGCTTAGGTTGATCATGTTTTGGTCCAGGATGCAAGTGGATGAACACCAAATGGCTTAGATAAGATAGCAAGAGCGAAGGGAAATAGGGAATATTTTGGTCCATTTCATAACTGTTACTTTCTTTGTCCATTTTTTTTTCATACTACATTTTCAAATGTTGACCTTTTGGTAATTTCTTAGTAAAAAAACTAGTTTACAAAATTCTTCCTAGAATTGTGGTAAGTCATGTGTTTGATGAATTATAAGTTGTTTACACAATGATTTGTTTATATATTTTTTTTTCAATGTTTTTATCACGTCTGTGTTTTTTTACAGTCAAAAAATGAAAACTCTTTTTAGAATTAATCAGACCATGAAAGGACAAAAGAAATTCGTTCTAATCAACTTTGAAATATATTTAAAATTTTAAAATTACTCTGATCATAAGTAGGCTTCAAAAGAACAACTTTTATTCGATCTTTTTGCAACTCTAGAATAATTTATATCCAATTTTTAGAAATGAAATGAAAATTTTATTTGCGTTTTTGAAAATGATTAGTTAGAGAAATTATTGCTTACTATTTAAATTTTGTATAGGAAATAGTGAAAATGTGATTGATTTTTTTTTATAAAAAATATAAAGAATGTAATATCTATTTTTTGAGATTAAAAAATAATGTAATTTGAATATCTTCTAACGTCTATATAAAATTGTAATGTGTTTTATTATATACTTTTATATTCAAAAGTGAATATCTTTTAACGTCTATATTATTATTATTATTATAATTTATACTTACCAGAAAAGTATATATTATTTAATCTATTCAAACATAGAAAAATGTCAACTTGTGGTATAATTTTCCCCTGCTAACAACAGAATGGTTGAATAAATATAAAATAAACTCACTAGTCTAATCTACCTTTGTAAATCCACAGAAAGCGATAATAGATATCATCTTTATTATAATTTTATCAGTTATTAAATGAAGTTTTGAAATGATGAACATTTAAAACAATTGAAGGATTAAGTGTAAGTAATTAAAGTTAAAGAAGCAAAAACTGTAGGTGGCTAAACCCTAAAACTAAAGCTGCAATCAAGTCATGAACATGCAACCTATGATTGCAAAATTATAACAATTACAAACCCCAAAGTTAATTATGTTTTTCATTATTAATTAAGTTATCAAAGTGCTTCCTTAAACCCATCCCATTAGTTTTAAAGAGTTATTATTATTATATCTACAAAATAATTATGATACCATGATGATGTGACTATTTTTTTGTTTATTGTTCTTGAATTGTGAGAGTAGTTTTTTCCACAGGAAGAAGTGTAAAAGTGTGAAAGTGTGGAGCATAAGTAAAGAACTCAACTTCCTTCTTTATTCCCTAATCCATAAGAACTCAACCTCCTTATCTACTTCCCTTTTAATTCAATAAGTTCAACCATGTACTTTAACTTTTAATGTTTCACAAATTCAACCAAAAACACCTACCCCACTTATCTTCTTCCTTTTTCTTCCAAAACCATTATGTTTTCCACCAATCCAATTCATTACACTTTAACAACTCATTCAAGTCAATAATGCCAATAACCTTCAAACTCATTTTTAATCTAAGTAAAATTACTATATATTTGATTTTGATTTCTACTATGTATGGTATTAATTAGTGTTTTATATGTTGAATAAAATACTAAATGGTCATTTTAAGTGACATATACTAGTGTTATGATATAATGTCAATGTGTAAAAAAAATCTTGATATCCATGAAATAAATATTATTTATCCATCTTAAAATGAATATTTGAATTAAAAAATAGTGATTTGAAATTTTAAATGAAAGAAAATCTGAGAAAAAATTTGTACACTAAAATCCATGTTTTTTAAGAGCTAAAAATAGTTATTTCAAAGGAATAAAAATGGCTTTTTATTGAAATTAAAAATATATAAATTACTTAAAATTTAATCGAGTCGATATTTTAACATAATATTTAATGAAAATAAAATATATAGTTTAAATATTTAAATTTTAAAAGACTTTAAAAAAGTAGTGATTTGTGTGAGAGAAATGAAAGTGATAATTTAGATGGAAGTGGAAGGAAGTAATAAGATTTGTTAATTGAGGAGATAAGAGTGAGAAAGCATGTTCTTAAAGAAAGGGCAACTGTGAGAAGACAAAGAGATTGACTTTTGACATTGCCATTGCTGCATTATGCTGTCTCTCTCAATGCTTTATTTTACTACATTTTTATATTCTTCATTCAATCATGCATTCTTAGCACAAAAGAAAACCCAAAAACTCTTATTCTTACACTCTCATTATCCTTTTTCTAATCTTACAATTCTTCCACGTTTTATAGTAATTGAATACTGTAACTTCAACCAATTTTTCAATATCTTTTTCTGATATTTGTAGGTTGGGTCGAACTAACTTGTGATATCGGTATTATAAACAGTTTGATAGATTAAAATAATGTATCGGTTGAGTCGGTATGATCAATTTGAACTCTAACATCTGGTCAAGATCGACGAGACCATTACATCCTAGTAGAGGACTAACGACTAATATAAGATTAAACATTAAATAATATTCTTAATTACATATTAAATCCTTGATCAAACCCAAATATGAAGGGTACACAATAATTATATAAATTAGCATAAATCCTAAAGGATCAAATACGTCATCATCTAGTACTAAACACACTCAGTGTCGAGTGTCGAAGTCTGACTTAAGCTGTTGGAGTGTCGAAGTGTCTTTTGCAAGTATTATCTGATTCTAGAGTTCAGGAGACAAGGAGTGGAGGAGTGAGAGGAGCAGAAGTTCATTCGAGAAGAAAGAAGAATTGACTGACCGACTAAGAAGTAAGACAATAGTTCTCTTTATTCTAATTTCATTTGAAAACAAATAATTTATCAATAATATATATGACAAATTATATAAATAAATACATTAAATAAAATAAAAATATACAATTAATATATTATTTATTATATACTAAATACTTACTTAATTATCATAAATGACTAAAAAAAAAATCAATTGTTAAATCGGATACAACATAAATATTTTATAAATTTATAAAGGATATTGCGATAAGTATTTTATATCAATAAAAATCTAATTTATGGTGGGGGTAACAATATAAAATTATTTTACACTTTTAATATATAGTAATCAAACTCACAAGAAGATATCAATATTCTTTATTGAATAAAATGTGTAGTCTTTTTATTATTTTATTCGTATGCTTGGATTTTCATTTTAGATTTCGCAACGGACAAATATATCATTATTAAGCGATGACGCTATTTACACTTATTTTTATTATTCGCATTTTTTTACTCTATTTATTTAGTTATTTTTAATTAGTGTCTAAATAAATAAAAAACTGTACTTTTATATTATTTCCCATTGTTAGCTATTATTAATTATTATTTTTTTTAAATGTGATGTGATAATTTATCTTACATGTTACCGGTATGATCATGATTAACAAACAAATCTTATTATCAAATTACTATTTTGAAATAGTTATACAAAATACTAAATACTAAATACTAAATATATCTTATTAGTATTTTGAAATAGTTATACAATAAAAGTTTCCAAATATTAAAAACACAATTACATTTGATAAAATATTATTCAATAAAAATTGAATTTCAATTATCAACTTAATATATTTTTTTCTGATACCATTTTATATTTTCTAGGAAAGTCAAAGTTAAAGGTGTTTATAAGATTCAAATATAATTTTGCTAAAATTAAGTAACTCTAGTGGAATCCAATTAATTTAATAAAAGCCAGAAAAAAATGACTGAAAATAAAAAAAGCTACAAAAGCATGTTTTATTTTTCTTTTATGAAGTACCTTAAAGAAAGTGTTTTTTATAAAGTCAAAAACGAAAAATTAGATACCTTAAACTGAGTAATGTAAAACAGTGGCGGAGCTAGAATTCAACAATTTCGAACGTTAATCTTCTGTTACTGTTTCTTTCATTTTCTTGTACTTTTCTTTGGACTTTGTCATTTTGTAGGAGCCTTCTTCCTCCTGTCCACATATGTTGCATGATTAATCGATGATGATAATAATAAATAACAAAATTATTTATTATATTAAGAAAATGATTAAACTAAACTAAACAAGATAGGTCAAACCACACAACACTTCACCAATTAATGTATTTGGAGTATTTATAACGCCATTGTATATTAAATGTTCTTAATTTTTTTTCAACAAGTTGATTATTATTATTATTATTATTATTAATTGAGTAAAATATTAAATACATGTCTTTTAGGACATATCTATTCTCTTACCAAAAGTAAGTTGATTATGATCTGTTAAAAACAAGTAATCCTTCTTATCTCTTATTTACATAATATGTATAAAAAAATGATTGTTTTATTGTAATGGGCAAAATATATAAATATGAGATTAAAATAAGAAGACTTATTTTGAAAACTATAAACAAACATTACTCTATTTCAGTGGAGCACACAAACATATTTAACCTATATTTTTTTATACAATATTAAAAAATGTTATACAACGTTCCTCTTATCTGTTATTTATTTAATTATTACAATTATTATTATTGTATGAGAAAGAAAACAAGAACAAAAGCATACACAACCAACATGAAACCCTTTCCTCAACACTCTTTGCTGGCTTCATCACTCAACCTTTTCTCTCTCTCTCTCTCTCTCTCTCTGTCTCTTACATACTTCCTTTCATGGTGCTAAATTTTCTGTTGATCACTTTATTACAACCCCACATCCTCTTTTCTTTCTCTCTTCTTCCCCTTCATTCAAAGCATTGATTTTTTTTTTTCTCTTCACTTCACCCCTACCGCGTAAACGGCGTTGGGAAATCCCTCTAATTTCAATTTTCTGGCGAAGCAAATGCTACCCACTTCCTAGAACCTCACCGTGTGCTGGAAAGTTCACACTTTTCTTACTTTTCCGGCGACCCATTGACCTCTTTACTCTGCAGCAATGTCAATCTTCGACGGAGCTTTCATGAACACGCAACTTTCCAAGCACACTTCTATCTTCGGGCTCCGTCTCTGGGTCGTGATCGGAATCCTCATCGGCGTCTTCATCGTCTTCACCCTCTTCCTCCTCTCCCTCTGCCTGGTATCTCGTCGGAACCGCCGCCGCTCCGTCACCGGCTATAAGGTCGCCGGATCCGCCGAAGCGGCGAAGGAAATCCATACCATAGTGCACATTCCTGGGCCCCACATGTTTCGGCCGCCGGCGAAGGCGCCGGAGATCCAGGTCGAGATGGGGAAGGCGGAACACCGGGTGGTTGTTCATTGCGATAGGGTTTCGAGTGAGGAGAGTAAGGGAACGGTGGGGAGTGGGTGCGAAACGACGTCGTCTTTTGGAAGTGGGAGTGTTGGTGGGCTTGGGCTTGGGCCTGAGGTTTCTCATCTTGGGTGGGGGAGGTGGTACACTCTGCGGGAGCTTGAGGATGCCACTGGAGGGTTGTGTCCGGAAAACGTGGTTGGTGAAGGTGGCTATGGCATTGTCTATCATGGGGTACTCAACGATGGTACCAAAATTGCTGTCAAGAACCTCTTGAATAACAAGTATGTCTTTTTCTTTAGTTTAATTTTTATGATTAATTGGAGATTTTCATGAATATGACCTGTACTCTTAACTATAAAATTTCATAAATATGGCTTATAAGGTTGTTATTGTAAAAAAAAAAAAAAAACTAACATGGCCTTGTGTTAGAAGGCTTCTCTCAATGTTGAAGGTGTGGGAAAGGAAAGGGGAGGTAATTTTAGGTAGCCTTATATTGGGTATGCAAAAAGTTGTTTTTCCTGGTTGAACTCATTATCAGCTGATGATCAAGGTCTAACTGGGCAATTTATGTAAAAGTCAATAAATTTTTCATATGATAAGTTGAGTTTAACAGGCATACAGAGTCATTGTAAAAAAGATTACTTAAAATTTGTCAGAAATGATTGTCGATATGATTTTTGTTATAGAAGTTAATCAACTTTTTATACTTGATAATTTGTTAATAAATGACAGTGTAGAAGACGTTTACATTGTGAGATAAGATGTATTATTTATTGTCACATGATAGCTTTACTTTTATTCTGTCTCGAAAAGTCTTTGTTGCAAGTTTGATGCTTTGGTTGGATTTTGGTTTGGTCTCCAGAAATCTCAGGAAAAAACTAATTGTCTACTTTATTTGTGTCTATTGATGTCATTTTTTCTGGTGAGTCTGTATCCTACGGATTGATATGTGAGCTGGCTTTTCTTGATTTGGCTCACATGATGAAAATTTCGTTTGTGATTTTCAACCCTGTGCTGCCCGTTGATATTGTGAATTGGGAAGGACAAAAGTAAATGATTTGTTTTTTGTCGTGTCCTATTTGGTTGCAAACAAGTTTAATAAAATTTTGCTTGAAAATACTAGTAAATATTCAATTGTCTCTATTATAATTGAAATGATTTAGACATGCTGTTTGTTATTCTCTTCAATGATTGTCCTGGTGGCAACCAACCATATTTATCCTCGCCAATGATACCGGCTTTTTGTTGTAGGCCAGTGTTTGCTTCTTTTACTTTTAACTAGTGTTTTTGCTTTTTAACTTTTATTTTTTTGTTATCCTTGTCTGGTATGCTAGAAGTTATCCTTTAAGTGAGTCATTCGTGTGATGAAAAGAATAATTTTTCTTTTGAACTCCTTGTTCCCACTAAATTGATTAATATTTCATTTGTTGGAGTTTTGTACTCTAATGTATTTTAGTAGTAGACTTTCCAGTCTCTCTCTCATATTTGGTTGATTATTTCATGTTTCTATCCTGTGATTCTATGGTCCTGGTCTTGTGCTTGTCTTTCTCTTAAAAACAAGCTATTCAAGTTTTACTTCTTTTCAGGGGCCAAGCTGAGAAAGAATTTAAAGTAGAAGTAGAAGCTATTGGACGAGTGCGACACAAAAATCTTGTTCGGTTGCTTGGATACTGTGTTGAGGGAGCCTACAGGTATCAACATCTTCTCTTACAAACTAAAGAAAAATAAAATTGATGCTATAAATTCTGTTTGGTTTGATGAGATGTGAGATTTGACTTGTGGTATTGTTTTCACAGGATGCTTGTGTATGAATACGTTGACCATGGTAATCTAGAACAATGGTTGCATGGGGATGTCGGACCTGTAAGCCCTTTGACATGGAACATACGCATGAACATTATATTGGGAACTGCAAGAGGGTACCATATTTGTTATTAATCTTCATAGATTGGAATCCATGATGATTTTTGATTGTTTTGATCATGTGCTTTTGTTTATCTCTTCAGATTGGCCTATCTTCATGAGGGTCTTGAGCCAAAAGTTGTCCACCGAGATGTGAAATCAAGCAACATACTCATTGATCGCCAATGGAACTCCAAGGTTTCTGATTTTGGGCTTGCCAAGCTTTTGTGTTCTGAGAATAGTTACGTCACAACTCGAGTGATGGGGACATTTGGGTTAGTATGATTAAACAAAGCGTTTTCCAATTGCTTACCAAATTATAATTAGTTTCAATTCCTGTATGATTATTGTAGCCAAAAAGATAGTGACTCTCCCTTTTCTCTTCCCGTAGTTATGTTGCACCAGAATATGCCTGCACTGGAATGCTGACTGAGAAGAGTGATATTTATAGCTTTGGAATCCTTATCATGGAGATAATAACTGGAAGAAGTCCTGTTGATTACGGTAGACCACAAGGAGAGGTTAGATGCCAGCACCAATAAAAGACAACTGCTAACATATTTGTCATCTTCTCTCTTTTTTTGGCTAAGTATGCAGTCGGAACAATTTCAGGTTAATTTAATAGAATGGTTGAAGACTATGGTTGGGAATAGAAAATCTGAGGAAGTAGTTGATCCTAAACTCCCTGAGATGCCATCTTCAAAAGCTCTTAAACGTGCTTTGTTGATTTCTCTTCGGTGTGTTGATCCTGATGCAACAAAGAGGCCAAAAATGGGACATGTGATCCACATGCTTGAGGCAGACGACATGTTATTCCACAATGTATGTTCTTTTTATCTTCTTAATTTTGCCTTATACTTTATTGGACTAAAACAAATCAATGTTATTCAACATGCTACCCACTTAAACTTCTTTCTCTTTCCTATATTAGGAACGCAAAACTGATGGAGAGTCTTCCCGTTCCTATCAAAATGAGCATAAGGACTCAAATTTAGACAAGAAAACAGATGATTTCACTGATCAAAGTGAAGATGCTAGTAGCAGTAGAAATCATCAACAGGCCTCTAGACGGAGATGATAACAAGCTGATAATTAAATAGAACTACGTGCTTATTTTTTGGTCTCTATTAATAGTTTGTCAATTCTTATGTCTAGCTCAATTTAAAAAATGAAAGCAGTATTCCCCCCTTTTATTCATTATTATGTAAGTTTCTAGAGTTGTTATCCACCCCAAATTGGGATTCATTTTCAAGTGTATACTCTGATTCGTTGTTATAAAGTAAAAAATTTATGACCTATCTGTTCACAGGACAATGTTAGATAAGCATTAAAAGTACTTTCAATAAAATTGAGTTAGTTTCCTTCTGCTGATGCATTTTGGTTTTTAGTAATCATCTTGGCCCCATCACAAGATGGTTGGATTGCTTAGCATATTGAGTGCAATTGGTGGCCCAGTTTCATATGCCTATTTGATCAGCAGACCCACCATCCAGCTATCTTGAAAGATGCAATTAGATTGCACCATCATTGCCAACTCCCCAAGTTGGATGCTTGTGGGAAATGGACCTTTTCTCATTGCCGGCTACCCATTATGAAATATCAACTTTTGTCTGCTACTTTTTGTCATTTTGGCTTCTAGATTACTCCATTGTACAAGCAAGCAATGAAATAGTAGCACAAGGAATAAGTCTTCTGGTATTTGATTATAGACTTAGACTCTTCTATCCAAACTAATAGAAAATTTGTCCATGGAAACTCAATAGCCTGCACATATTAGAGACTTCTAGTTCATCATTGCATATTTGCATTCCTCAATCTTTTGTTAGTTTCTTGTACTACACCAACTCGTGTAAAGAACCAATTTACCCTTTTTTGTTGGACCATCCACCAAACTTCAAAGTTCAAACAAATTGAGTAGGCCATTACAACATTTGGCAATCTAGCTTGATCATGTGCATTTCTGTACTTTAGGGGCCTCATATTGGCTTAGGTGAGAGTCACCAAAGCTATCAAGAGGTCAGATAAGGCATAAGAGATTCTTAGACAGTGAAAACTAATGGAACATTGCAAAGAGGACAGTGTAATATAAGATTCTTATATGTGCTCTTAAACACTTAAACACTTCAATATATTTCTTCTAACACACTATTATAGATTAACATTGATTGAAATCTACATAATTAGAAGTATAATTCGTTAAAAAAAAATTACTAGAATACTTTATTCATTTATAATACATTTTAGTCAATAACAGGGTTTAATCCATGTTTATCATATTAGAATTGAATGGTGTTTATACTACCCCACCCTATACTTACCACGTGATACCTTCGTATTGATGAGCAAAAGCTCTTCTAGTATTGACTCTTTTAGAAAAAGACCTTTTGATAACTTTTTGTGTAATAATGTGTGTTAATGTTAGTGCTTGACACCCAAATGGAGAAGCTGTAATAGGTAACTGAGGATCAAACAACGTTTTATAGTCTGCAAACAACTGACAAACACCCTATGTTTGAACATATATGGTAATGTCAAGCTAATTTCACCATTATTTGGTGAATAGACCACTTGAAATTTGGTTATTATTTCTTAAAATAAGATGCTAACTCTTGCTTGAAGTGTTACAATTTGCTGACAAATTCATTCATTGTGGGTTGGAAGAGGCCTCATGCCATGTGATGTGTTAATGTATTGTCTTGTCTGGTAGGCCAATATAATGTTATTGTTTTGCCATATTGCCTCGGCAATGTCTTGTTATTAGAACTAGGGGATTATGCTCCAAAAGATTCTGAAAAATATCCAGAAAAATGAGAATGGTTTTCAAAATGCATCTTAAGCAAACCAAGTCATAATAATGGATATAATAGTTTTAAATATTTTTACAACATCCTTTGATTTATTACACCAAGGAAAATGAAATACATGTTATGTTTTTAAAATATTAAATACATATATATATATATATATATTTATTATTATTTAGTACTATTTTATTGAATATTAATTAAGAGGAATAATAAAAGGATTGAGAAGCATGTGAGAAAATTAATAGATAAACCAGCTAAAAAGTTCAAAATTTACCAGAAAGTTCAAGGTTAATAAGATAGTTGACTAAATTAAAACAATTTAATAGAACTAACTTTTTTAAATGTAAAATAATATTTAGGTGGTCATATCTTGAAAGTTAACATGGTAAGTTGGTCATATATATATATATATATATTTGATTTATTTCAAATAATTAATCTTCTTTAAAAGTTTTATTTTCATTTTTATTAATGGAAATGACATAATTGAATAATTTTACACATAGAAAAGTAATACTTGGTAAGAGAGGAAGAAAGTATTAAGGGTTTTGAAATTATAGAGGAGATAAAAGATGGGTTTTAATAAGATACCCATAAAAAAAATGAATAACATAAGTAACAAGCACTTGATATATGGAATTTAGTAACATTAAAAAATGTTACTGAAATATGAAGAAAAGTGTAACTAATATAATTAAAAAATATATATTTTATTAAATGTTAGGTATATAATTATTTTACTAATGATTTTTAATAAATTTTTATATACTAATAGATATACTTAAAAAAATGTTATAAATACAATTTTGGTAATATTTTTAATAAAAATATAACATTTTAAAAATATTGTTAGCTCTTTTTAGTAATACTCTTTAACGCAAAAGTAACAGCTAGGAATACATCACTAAATATGTGTTTTCTCTTTTTATTGTGAAACTCTTAGTGTGCTAGTAAATATAAATAAGTTCCTTATTTTTTTTAGGGCATAAGTGAAAGTCATTGCTTTCATATTTTTCAAGAGGCATTAATATATTTAAGAAACCACAAGAAATAATAATATTAGTCTCCGCACAAAACTTACACGAAAAGTAAAGTGGAAACACTAAATGATACTTAAAGTGAGTTTAGTGTCCCATTAAGTTGACACTAATCCAAATGTTACTAATAAATTAGTGGGAACTATGAGGAACACAACTATTTTTTTTTTATGATTTTAGTGTCCGTTTAAAACTTCTTTGTCCACACTATAATTGATATTTAATTTTGTGTCTCAATTATGTAGGATTTGGGGACACTAATAATGTCCCTTACTTGACCCTCACTTTTTTTAGCAGCTAATTACATATTTTCTTGTAGTGAGACAACAAAAATTTAAATGTTAAGATTCTATATATGATAAAAACCATGAGTGAAGAAAATAAAACAAAATAATGATAAAGAATTAAGGTATAAATGGTTATATAGTGATAATTGTCATGTCAAAATTCAACTCCATAAAAAAAATGAGTTAAATAAATTTTTTGTCCCTAAAATTTTACGGTGATTCATTCTTTTCCTACAAATATTCAGGAGATTTAAAATTTGAATTAAAAAATAATAATTTTACTATATAAGCAGTTATTTCTTTTTTCAAATTGACATTTTGTCTAAGATCTAAGTAAATTATATAAATATTAATTTTATGCAATTTGATGTTATTTTCTATTTATGTAGTTTAATGTATTTTCTATTTAAATTTAAACATTTTACTCTCTACTTAAATGTTGATTGGTTTTAAATTTCAATTTCTATACACTTAAAATAGGTTAAGTAGTTATATTTAATTGAAAGAAAATTTTACAATTTTCCAACCAAACTATATATTCATAAGAATTTAAGAAAAAATGAAGCAAAATATTTGTTTGACAAAAGTAGAAGTAGTTGAGGAACAAGAATGATGATAATGTTACATAGTTTCTATATGCAGTACATGCCTTTACGTGTTATAGTTCTATGAATATTAAAGCATGAAGTTGAATTGGGTGTGTGAGATTTTTCTTAAACTCTTGGAAGAACATGTTAATTATCTCACACGTGCTTTAATTATAAAGTTGCTTCTTCATTTGGCACTAAAGTAGAAGTTAAACAGAGTTTTTATAAAGTTTCTTGTAATCAAACCCAAACCATTTCGAAGCAGTGCCTTCAAGAAACTACTATTCCATATCATCATTAATTCATTCATCATCATTTTTAATATAATAAAAAAAGTGTTAATATAATAAATTTTTTTTATAAATTGATTAATTTAAGATTTATTTATAAAAAATTATTTTATTGATATAATAGACTTTCATCTAATTTATTCTTAGAATTTTTTATGAATATGTATAGACTTATTCTCTCGTATTTTTGTATTTTTTTAATAATATTTTTTTCATATGATGACAGATGGTCGTTGTTACGTGAGATGTCAACCTAACTAAAATGACAAGTTGCATAGTAATATTTTATATAAAAGTTTTTATAAATATATATATATATATATATATATATATTGTCTTT
>Ga0123341_1003328_pt1 | contig 13730 bp, 9 predicted proteins | sample Turbeapinknodule_FD_89959 | JGI IMG/M metagenome (GOLD analysis project Ga0123341, IMG submission 89959) | Root nodule microbial communities of legume samples collected from Mexico - Turtle bean Mexico pink nodule | ecosystem: Host-associated > Plants > Roots > Nodule | place: Mexico: Nepantla... | reverse complement strand
AATCAAAACAAATCAAAACAATTAAAATATTTACAATATTTATGAAATTATACTCAACAACTCAAACCTCTTCCCCGACAACGGCGTCAAAAACTTGATGACTTTGTACGGCAAGTGCACCGTTTTGTCACAAGTAATAATTTTCCCTAAGGACGGATATCGATCCCACAAGGAACAATGAGTTATCAAGTTTAATAATCGTTAAATATAGAACAAAACATTTAAAAGTGTATTGAAAGTGGTTGTGTGGGCGATGATCAATAAGAAAACAGACAAAAAATTAGTTGTTTCAATTGGAAAAATAGGGATTAGGTTTCATCTCTCTCACTCTCATGTATTTTGATTAACATGCCAATATTAAGTTCTTTTATTGAAATTGATGCCCGTATAAGATATCACCTCAATACATAAGAGTTTGAGGAGATTACTCCCAATCCCAAAGGGTAGAATTAGCCACGCATACTTCTAGCACCTTCCATTCTCCCAATTGGGTTACAATTCACTCTATGGTGTTTTCCTCTCAATCTGGCACACTAGGGTTGAACCTCTAGCCCCCTTTTTATCCTACTTTTCTAAGGTTAGGTGGCTTGCCGTGTCGCGCTAATGGGCTAAGTGATAAAACATAAAAAAATGCTCAATCTTTCTTTGCATCTTTTTCCATTCTGGGACCTTCCAACTTTTTCTTTTTAGCTCAAATTATTCTCATTTACTCTAAATCTTCAATCATTCCTAAAGATCTACAATTAACACCAAATTTGGGAATAAAATACTCTTATTCAAATAATGATCATAAAAAATTTAAAAAGGTATAAATTCATAAATTAGGGATTATTTTATATGTAAATTAGCAATAAATCCTCATAAGTGTCTATATTTTAATATAAATTATTACTGAAATTAGACATTTATCAGATAGCGCATGATAAGACAATCGAGCTCGAAGTAGGTGCAACTATCCGAGTAAGCGTCTTGCGAGGTAAGACATCATGGAATAGATTTAATATTCATATTGTAAGACAGCCCAACATGGAGGCCATGGTTGCTTGTGAAATCAAGTTGAAGTGAAATTTTGTTTTAACCACAAAGATGTCATTCATCAAAAGTTAGACTATCTATGAAGAGAAATATTTTATTACTCTCTACACTTAGTTTCACCTAAGTTAGTAAGATCCTGTTATATTAACTATGCTATGTTACAATGGAAAGTATTGAACTTAAAGCTTTGATGTCTCCAAATCCATGAAGATTGCTTGAAGGCTGGGTTGCTTCTTGTGGGCATGGGTTCTGGGTAGATTAGAATTTGTCAATCCACTCTTAGCTTAATCCAAAACTAGATCAATCAAGTTCTTTCAAAAGAAAAGTGGTTTTCAAGGTAGTAAAAAACAACCTGTTGATTTATCGTTTCAATCGGTTGTTTTACACTCAGTGGTTTTGAAAAAGCTAAAATTGGCTGACCTAACAGTCAAGGCCAATTTAATCGGCTGAAACGAGTATTCAATCGATTGTTTTTTGAAAAATCTTAACATAATTTGTTAAGTCTGGTAAATCTGTTTTCAATGATTCTAAACTGTTTTGGCCTTTGATTAAAAGTCTTAAACAACTACTTTTGAGAATATATAACTGGTGTTTACATCTATGAAAATAAGAGATATAAGATTACAAAAAAGATTAAAGTTTTTCAAGATTACCAGATTGTTTGAGGCTTTGCTTTAGTTAAGAGTGGAATAGGGAACTGCTGTAATCCTTTTGTATCAGGTGTGATCCTTCCTGTTCTTACTTGTATTTGTTTCATATTTGTAAAACTTGTAAGGTAGTGGTGTCTACAGTTAGAGGGTGTTCTGACTTGTATTAAATTGTGTATCAATGAGGGTGAGTGTTCTTGAAGGGCTCAAGATCACCTCTTTGGTGTTTGTGTTTTGTAATCTAGGTTTGATTACATAGTGGAATACCTAGTGGTTTTTGGGGATTGAATGAAGCTCTTGCTGTAAGAGTGAACCAATATAAATTTGGTCGTGTGATTCTCTTTTTCCCTAATCTCTGTTATATCTGTTTTAAAGTTGTTTTTATTAACTACTGATAAAAACAACCAGTTGAATCACAAAAACAATCGGTTGATTTTCTGGAAATCAACTAAAACAGTTTAGTAACTTGGACATTTTCATTCCTTTGGCTTTGTTTCTTCATTGGCTTTCTCCACACCTTCAAAGTTTGCGAAAAACGTTTAAAAACAATTCTCCCCTCTTGTTTTAGGCTTGGAATTCTAACAATTGGCATCAGAGCAAGATTCTTGAAAGTTAGTCAAGGTTGATCTAAAATTTGTTTTTATGGCAGACAAACTATCTTTTGGGGAAGGTGTTTCTATAAATAGACCACCACTGTTTTGTGGTGTAAATTACCAATTCTGGAAGGTAAGGATGAAAATCTTTGTTGAATCAATTAACAAAGCTATTTGGGATGCAATCAAGAATGATCCTTTTATCCCTATGATTGAAAATGAAAAAGAAATTTTTGAAAAACCTTGGTCCCAATGGATTGAGTAAGAAAGTAAAAAGGCACAATATGATTGTATTGCTAAGAACATTATCACATCTGCACTAAGTTCTGACGAGTTTTTCAGGGTGTCTCAATGTGAAACAACAAAGGATATGTGGGATACTCTTGAAGTGACTCATGAAGGCACCCGTGATGTGAAAAGAGCAAGGAAGCACACTCTCATACAAGAGTATGAGATGTTCAGAATGCAGAAGGAAGAAACAATTGTAGATGTGAAAAAACGGTTTACTCACAATGTAAATCATCTTTTGAGTCTTGGAAAAACATTTGATAAAGAGAGCTAAATATCGAAATTCTCAAGTTTCTTGATGGATCATGGTAGCCCAAGGTTACTGCCATATCTGAATCAAAGGATCTAATCTCCATGACCACTGCCTCATTATTTGGAAAGTTGAGAGAGCACGAGTTAGAGATGAACAAGCTAAGTGTTCAAGAGAATGAGAACAAACATGTGAGGACAATTTCATTGAAGGCTGTTGGGAACAAAAGCTGTCAGCATTCAAGTGATGACCGTGAAGAAGAGAATCTTAGCTTGTTGTTAAAGAAATTCAGCAAGTTCTTAAAGAAGAAGAACAACAAAAGTCACACCAATGACATGTATGTTAGCAAGAAACCTACTGAATTCAATACTAAACAAAAAAAACATGTTTTGGATGTGGTGAGCAAGGGCACATAAAAGCTGAATGTCCCAACAAAGAAAGTAAAGAGAAAAAGTTCATCAAGCAGTTTGAAAAGAAGGGCAAATCAAAAAAAGCCTACATTGTTTGGGATGACAATGATGTATCATCATCAAGTGACTCTTCAAGAGAAGAAGAAGAAGCAAATTTATGTCTAATGGCCAAGGGTGAAAATGACACAAGCAATGTAAGTTCCTCTTCCTCTATTAATGTTGAAAATTATAGTCAGATTCTTGAAACTTTCAAGGAAACATATGAGAAAGCTAATAAATTGGCTCTCTTGAACAATCGATTGAAAGGTTTAAATAATTGGTTGGAAAATAGAGTTAAGGCACTGGAAGAAGAGCTAGAAAATTCGAATAATGATTTTAAAAATCTATAATTGATTTATAAAAATTCTTCTTGCAAGTGCAATTCTAGTTTTTTGTGAAAACTGTGAATCTTTTGAAAAAAAAGGTTCATTGCCTTGTAAAAACTGTGGATAAGCTTTCAAAAGGAAAATTAAACTTTGAGACTGTTCTAGCATCTCAAAATTGTGTTTTTTGGAAAGTCTGGTTTAGGTTTCTATCCACAGAGTAAGAAAAATGGAATTTCAAAGCCTTACTCCACTGTAATTGGAAAACAATCAACTGAAAAATCGAAACAACTGATTGTTACATGCTTTTACTGCATGCAAAGAGATCATTCTGTTAGGTTTTATAAAATTAGGAAATTTTATGCTCCTAATGGTGTTATGAAGTGGATTCCCAAGAATCCTAAGAGTTCAAAGGATCCAATTGATGCTCATGGATCCAAATTTGTAAGGGGACCAAATCTTGGTGCTTGATCTTATTCTTTTGCAAGTTATTTAAAAATTCAGAATCTTTAAGCTAGAGAATCATGTGTGAAAGAGAAGAATTGAACTAGACTTCTTGTGGAATATCTTAATTGTATTTTGTCTACCTGTTAGTCAAATGGAACTCTTTAAACATATATCATAACTATTTGATAGTAAAATTTTGCCTAATGAATAAAAGCTTTTATCTTTGAGATAAATGTTATTTTCTTGAATAATGAATAATCTCATTTGATGTCTTTAAGTATGAAATCACTCATTTATGCAAGCGAGCGTAAGTATTTATATTCTGGTTTCTCTTTGCCAATAATCCTTGGTTTGTGAAATGTCTTAATTGCAGTTACAAAAAAATAATCGATTGTTTTCACGAAACAACCGATTGTTTGCCCTATGACATCATTGCATTAAATTGGATTCATTTCTCTATGCATTGTTTCTGTTGCAGATTCTTTCTCCAAGCTGTTACGAGTCAAGTTGCATTTATTATGGGTCTGATTTTGCTTTGAATGGAAGTTACATTGGTCATAAATGGAATATATTTCATACCTTCTTGGAAAATTAAGAGCCTTTATGACCAGTCAAAGTCTACATGTGATTTCTGATGCTGACTAGGGTGGGACTGTGTTCCTCTGAACATACTTTTTTTCTTGAAGAAAACAACCCACTAAAAGCCAAAATATAAAGTTGCTTTTGGTGCCTATATAACAATGCTTTATGCAGTTGTTTTTTGTCACGAAATCAACCCATTGTCCATATCTCTGGTTTCTTCTCAAATCTGCTACATTCTTCTTCTTGTTTCAGAAATCTCTTTCTTCCTCCATGGATTCCACACCCCCTTCCTCTAAAAGGATGAAAACTCGTGGTATAAAGAGGGGTGAGCACTTAGAAGGATGGTTCTCGGGAGAGGTTGAGAAGATTGAGAAGTATCTTCATGAGACTAGTAGAAAAGTTGTCAATAATCCAAAGCTTATCTTTTTCAATTGGTTGAAAGAGAAAAATCTTACTGAAGTGAGGGTTATTCTCAAAGAACAGTTGTTGAAAAGGTTCTTGAAGATGTCAGTAAACATTTATCCTGTCCTTGTAAGAGTTTTCTACACCAACCTCCAATTTGTTGGTAATAATCTTGCCTCACACGTAAAAGGAGTAGATATGGAAATTACTCATGAGGTTTGGTCTGCGGTTACTGGCTTGAAGTATGCAGGTTTAAGGATTAACAAAGGCAACATTGGAGTTGTGGAAGAGTTTAATAAAATTCAGTTATATAGGATCTGCCTAAAGAATCCTCAATCAAAAGTAAGAAACTTTTCTGTGGGAGGATTGAAGCTGAATGAAAGACTCATTGCCTTCATTGTAACTTGGATGCTAAAACCAAGGGGGAGTAACCATTTTATGCTAACCGAAGAGGATCTTGTCTTCATCTCTTGCATCATGAACAAGACCAAAATCAATTGGATTCACATCATCGAGGAACATATGCAAAAATCTATGAGGTTGAGTGATTATCATTATACTTATGCTATTTTGATTTCTAAGTTTTTGCATTATTTTGAAGTGGATCTTGATGAAGAGTATACCGAAGTGGTGAAGTCATCACATGAGGTGAACAGTGGTTCACTTAGCTAGATGGGTTTCACCAAAATTGGTGGAAGGTGGGTAAGTGATGTGAGTTGATTTTAGATTTAGCCATTTTTAGATGTGACACTTTACTTAAGATTGAGATATTAGCAATTAATGGTGAAGACCTAAGGAAGATTCCCACTGGACACGAACTTAACCAAATGGTTAAGTAAGTGTGAAGGTTCACTTCACAAAGGCAAAGATGGAAAAACAAGATTATTGAACTTAAAGCTTTGATGTCTCCAAACCCATGAAGATTGTTTGAAGGTTGGGTTGCTGTTGTGGGCATGGGTTCTGGGTAGATTAGAATTTGTCAATCCACTCTTAGCTTAATCTAAAACTGGATCAATCAAGTTCTTTCAAAAGAAAAGTGTTTTTCAAAGTAGTGAAAAATAACCTGTTGATTTACCGTTTCAATCGGTTGCTTTACACTCAGTGGTTTTGAAAGGATTTGAAAAAGTTGAAAGTGGCTGACCTAACAATCAAGGCCAATTCAGTCGATTGAATTGAATTTTCAATCAATTGATTTTTGAAAAATCTTAACAGAATTTGTTAAGTTTGGTAAATCTGTTTTCCATGATTTTAAATTGTTTTGGCCTTTGATTAAAAGTCTTAAACAACTATTTTTGAGAATATATAACTGGTGTTTACATCTCTGAAAATAAGAAATATAAGATTACCACAAAGATTAAAGTTTTTCAAGATTGCAAGATTACTTAAGGCTTTGCTTTGATTAAGAGTGGAATAAAGAAATGTTGTAATCCTTTTGTATCAGGTGTGATGCTTCCTGTTCTTACTTGTATTTGTTTCATATTTGTAAAACTTGTAAGGTAGTGGTGTCTACAGTTAGAGGGTGTTCTGACTTGTATTAAATTGTGTATCAAAGAGGGTGAGTGTTCTTGAGGGGCTCAAGATCACCTCTTTGGTGTTTGTGTTTTGGAATCTAGGTTTGGTTACATAGTGGAATACCTAGTGGTTTTCGGGGATTGGATGAAGCTCTTGGCGTAAGGGTGAACCAGTATAAATTTGGTTGTGTGATTCTCTCTTTCTCTAATCCCTGTTATAGCCGTTTTAAAGTTGTTTTTATTAAATACTGATAAAAACAACTGGTTGAATCACAAAAATAACCGGTTGATTATCTAGAAATCAACTAAAACAGTTTTGTAACTTGGGCATTTTCATTCCTTTGACTTTGATTCTTCCTTGGCTTTCTCCACACCTTCAAAGTTTGCAAAAAACGTTTAAAAACAATTCACCCCCCTCTTGTTTTAGGCCTACGATTCTAACAGAAAGGATGAGTTAATTGGAAAAGCATTGGTGTATGTGTTTGTAGTGATGTAAATAAACCCTTTTAAATTCAAAAAACAGTATGCATCCAAGAATTTAAAAGCACTAAATAGATATAGGCAAATGGTTCAAAGTGTCAAATAAGTTTGGCAAGCAAATAAATATTACAGTCCGTAAAGAGTTTGGATTAATCCCTCATTAGTTGGCCATCAACCACGGTTTTACCTGGGTCAAGTTTTGAAAGATCCATGGTGGGATGAACGAGCGCTGCTTGATGAGGTCTTCCCCTTTGCGGGTCACCTCCTTCTTCAGCTCTTCAACTTTAGTCAAAAGCTTGCTTTTCTCTTCTGCTAAGCTCGATGCCTCTTGGGTCTTCTCTGTTCGGAGTCGCTCGGCTTCTTCGTGCAGACCACTCAAGCAGTTGATCTCATCCTGAAGGCGTTCTACCTCCTTGTGGAGCTCCATGTTCTCCTTAATCCTTTGGTCCTTAGCAGATTTTCGATCTTTTTCCTTAGCATCCATCAGGCAAGCCATGGCAAATGCCTGTCCAAGTAGTTTCAAGGTATCATGGCGAAGGTGATCTTCGTCATGAACCATGAGCCTAGCTTTGTGCTCGTTGTGCAAGAAAAATGATTCCCATAAGCTCTTTCCCATCGAGCTCTCGACCTCGCACTCTTGAATGGTGATGACCTCTTGGTGTGGAGCTCAACCATCTGAATGTGAATGCTCGGTAGGGGGAGTGGTAGTTGGTCTTTTCCTTTTGAAGACGAGCCCTGAAGTAGTCTGCTTGTTTGGGATAGTTGGAGTCTGGGTAACCACAACAGGAGCTTTCCTCTTTTGTGCCAAAGACTCCTTGGGTAGGCTTAAGGTTGTCCTCATTTTCCTAGTGAGCTCGACAAGCTTAGCTTTGCTGATGTTGAATAACATGTTATCTGGAAAAGTGAAAAAGAAAAAAGATTAGTGGCTATAGCATAAGCTTTTTTCTTCAAGGGTAAAAAAGGAGGAGTACTGATGTAAGCTTTAAGGGCACCAGGAAGGTATTCTTTGGTCAATAACATTGAGGTATCAAATACGACTTTCAAAGTCGTCAAAAACTCGCAAATCCCTTGGTCCTTTGGAGACAGATCTTCCAAGTGTCGAGCACTCTGGAATCTAGGGTTGGGTGTCCAATACAAGGGAAAGTCTTCTAGTAGGGACAAATCTCCTGTTGAAGCTCGGATCTTGAGAAATCGACCTTTATAATTCTTGTAAGACGACTGCAAGAGGGTAAGTAAACCTCTCCCAAGGGAACAATTTAGGGAAACCCACAATTAGCGGTCTGAGTGTTTGCCTTCAAAGAAGTATAAGAAGACTTCCATAGTCGGCGAAATGCTTAGCTGTGAACATAGAATAATGAAGGCTCAACTAGATTAAATCCAATGTGGGATCAATCTGACGTAGGATCAACTCAACTCAGCCTCCATCAACTTGACTCATCTTAGCTCAAACCAAATCAGTTGGACCTCACCCAACCCGACTCAACTCGACCTCGCGAGATTGACTAGGCTTAGCCTGACCCGAGCCAACTAAGCTCGACTTTGGATCAGGTTGACTCGGTTCGACTTACGCCCGAGCCGACTCGTCTCAACTTGGGCCCAGGCTAACTCAGCTCGGCTTGGGCCTGGGTAGACTCGGCTCAGCATGTGCTCAAGCTGACTTTGCTCGACCTCGACCCGAGCCGACTCAGCTTGACCTTGGCTCGGGCCGACTCAGCTCGACCTAGACCAAGACCAACACAACTCCACTTGGGCGCAAGCTGACCAGACTTGACCTGGGCCCGGGCCTACTCAGCTCGACATGAACTTTGGTCGACTCGACTCAACCTGGGCTCCTGCTGACTCAGCTTGACTTGGGCTTCGGCCAACTCATTTCGACACGGGCCCACTCGACTCAACTCCACTTGGACCTAGGCTTGAGTTGACTCGGTTGGATTTGGGCTTGTGCCGACTCGGCTCAACATGGTGTCGAGCCTACGTGACTGGACCTAGGCCTGAGCCTACGTGATTCGGCCTTGGTTTGGGCCTACTTGGCTTGAGCTGATCTCGGGATTACATGGCTCGACTGGACTAGGGTTGACTCAGCTCGATATCGGCTTGGGCCAACTTAGCTCAACATGGACTTGGGCTGACTCAGATCCACTTAGACCTGGGCTAACTGAGTTGGACTTGAGGCCGAGCTTATGTGACTCAACCTTGGCCCGAGCCTACGTGGCTCGAGTTGGGCCCAGGCCTACGTGGCTCGAGTTGGGCCCAAACTGAGATGGCTCGACCTAGGTTTGGACCGATTCGACTTATGGTCCTGGACCGACTCATTTTGATTGAGATTTAAGCCGACTCGGGTTTTGGGCCTCAATCGACTAGGCTTGACCTCAGCACACGCTAATTCGACTTCACCTGGGCCGGTTTGATTCGGCTCAAACTGGGCACGAACCAACTTGTATCTACCTGGGTTTGAGTTGACACAGCTCGACCTGGGTCCAGGCCAAATTGGCTTGACAAGGGCACGGGTTGACTCAGCTCGATCTAGGCCCGGTTGACTCAGCTCGATTTGGGCCAGGTCGACTCAACTCGACTTGGGCCCGGGTTGACTCAGTTGGACTTGGTCTCGTGTCATCTTGGCTTGACTTGGGCCGAGTCGATTTGACTCGACTTAGGCCTGTGTTGACTCGGTTAGACCAGGGCTCAGCCTAACTTAGCTCGACCTGGGCCTGGGTTGACTTGGCTCAACCTGGGTTCGGGCCGACTTAAAATTCAACCGAAAATCCATTTTGGATAATGCAAAAATGTATCCAATCTATATCTTATCTAAATCCAATTAAATGGATTTGACTTAAAATCCAAAAATATGGATTTGGATTGGAGATAAATCCATTTAAATGGACTCAAAAGTAATATGAATTTGGATAATTATGAATTGGATTTGGCAATTTGGATTTTTCGTCCACCCTTAGTTTTGCGAGAATATTTTAATATGTTAAAATGAGTTTTTAATAGACTAAAATTTCCTATGTTTTTAGAAGGATCTTTATCAATCTATTTTAACATATTAAAATGACCATTTAATCCATTTTGTTTACTAGTAAGTGAAATCAACAAATTAAGACGCAATGTTAATCCATTAGAATTGATAGGATAAATTCTATATAACTCTCTTTTTCGGACTTTTGCTAGTGCACTTTTTTAAGTGTGAGATTTTAAAACACCTTGAATTTAAAAGTGTTATTCTTCCGAGTATGAAAGTGTTTTCTTAGAGCTTTCTTTTTGTGTTCTTGAGATCAATATCCTCGAGTTTTTCAAATCCAATTTGAACTTGTTGTAATTAGGTGATTTTTTTTTTTTTGTATATTTTTGTGTCTGACCTTGATTAGATTGGGTTTGAAGTTGTGGTTTTTTAACATGGTGTTATAGGGGGTTAAAAAACACCCTTGGAAGGTTCAAACTTCTTGATGTTTTTTTTGTACTTTTAAACAATTGTTTTAGTATTTGGCTCGGCTTGATTAGCTAAGTGACTAGATATCTAGATGTAGCTTTTGTTTAAGAGTGGACTAGTATAAAAATTATTGTGTAATCTTCTTTTTCTTTCTCTCTTTATTTTCGAGTTTGAATATAACTTGTTCTTGTTGTAATTGATTTTTTAATCTATTAATTTTTGTACCAATTCGCTTGAATCAATTAATTCTATAAGCAATTCATTCTAATTCTTCATTAGTTTCCGAAAAAGTTTTCAAAGTTCAATTCACCCAACCTCTTGAATTCGACCTCTTTTTCTAAGAAAGTGGTTCATTTAAGTTGTTGAGTTCAATCTAATAAGATCTATGAGATGAAAGAGTTAAATCTGATCACTTAATGAACTACATTATCGTTTGAGTATTTGAAATTATACTTGATGAAAACACAATCCAACTTTCCCTTTTTGTGTTTTTTTTTCCTTGTTTTCTCATAAAAGAGATAGAGAAAGAGATAAATCACATTATAAATTTATATTGGTTCAAATCACAAATGATTTTACATTCATTCTCTACTATTCAACCTTAGAATAATTGGAATTCATTATATATTTTATAGAAGCACTTAACACATACAAAACATGTACAAGACAGAAAATAACACAAGATCAACTTTTGAATGCAATCAAGAGGATACGTCCTACCATTGGATCACACCTAGAGGAAACCAACCAATTCAACTCTCGAATACTCAAGAGGAAATAAACTGGAAACACTTCAACAACTTAGATAAATAAAGATGTTACCAGAAAACACAACAAAACAAACACAAAAGTAATTTAGTAGCGTACCACACAACCTCTTTAAAGGAATTCTTCAAAAAAATCTTGAAAGCACTCTTTTAGAAAATGAAAAAAACTAAAATGATCTCTATAAATGTTTGTGAATTCGCTTTCAAAGTATTATCATACGTATAAAAGAGTAAATTAAAGGTTTTATTTATAGTTATGAAAATGTTTATTAAAGACTGGTTGAGACGCATTCAATCGATTATCTTAAGTTGTTAATAGATTATTTCTAGTAAAATTTGAGAATAAGTTAAAAAGCTTTTTGATTTAATAGGTTATTTTATGTTTTAATCAATTATTTCAGCTTTTCATTTATTTTAGAAAATAACTTAAAACAAAGTTAATTATCATTAAAGAAGTTAATTGATAATTAAATAAGTGAATCGATTATATTTTAGACATCTTTTTCTTATCTCTATATTAAATGATTAACAAAGCAATACTGTAGCATATCGAGAATGGTTTAATCAATTACATAAATTTTTAATCGATTAAAGCATACTTAAAACCTTTTTTTCACATGTTTTAATCATTTAAAAACAATTCTTTTAGTTAATTTTAATATTGATTGTGTGTTAAATTGAACCTCTTGTGATTAATTACTTTGGTATAAAACTCTCAAACAAATGCAATGAAAGTTATGACATATAATACATCTTCAACGTCAACATCTTCAAACATCATCAACAAAATAGTTTCTCTTGAGGCTTGACTCTACTCTTTAAGTTCAACAAAAGTCAGGATCATGCGAGATTGATGGATTATGCAAATGTGATAAACTATCCATTTAGAGAAGTTGTTGGCCTAAAACAACTTTAACACACTCTTCAAGAGATATTCTGATGTTGACGTTTCTTTTTCTGATCCTCTTGATGGTCAAATGAAGGAACATTCTCTATAAAACATAATATACTTAGGAATCGATTCCCTCGTGCAACAAAAATGTTAATATTAAGTATAACTTTAATAATAATAAATAATAATATTTGAAAGTATTAATAATATTAAATAATAATAATAATTGTACTAGACTAAAGAGCTCATAACTCAACACTCGGTAGTCGGACCTCGGCACATGTCACAAACAGGTCAACTCGGCTCTTGGGCCAAAATAGCGGGCCATGTAATTGGCCCTCAGATGTATGTATAAGTCAATTTTTGTATATTTAAGGTAATCCTTCATGCATAAGGCCTAGGCGGCTGGCGGATGGTAATTGTGGACCTAGGGGTGTGCTTAGTGCGTATGGAGTCTAGGTCAAGTAAATGTTTTCTTTTTAAACTTAAGTCCATGTGTCTTAGGACACGTAGTAGTTAGGCTGCAAGTATAATGAAAGATAGCGTAGCGCCATGTTGAGGGTGCCTATGTAAACAAGCTGGACCCCTAATGCTGGTACATGAGTTTGTACCCTGGTGGTTATTTTGTTATTATTTTATGCACTCCCTGGAGGAAAGATTTCATTCTATTGCAGCACCGTGAGAGTGTGCCCCTGAACAAAATATTTTCCTGTTGAGTATGCTTTCAGTTGAGATTAGATTCTCGTGATAGAAAGTTATTACAAGAGGTAAGTTATAAACGGGCTTGAGACCCTAGGTAAAGGTACGTTGTTTCTAAGACTGAAACTTACTACTTCTTAAATTCTTATAAGCCATGTACTGACTTGATCGTCCAAGTGAAATCAACAGGTAGGACCCCCTCTGTTTCAACGGAGCAATGTTCCAGAACAACAAGAAATAGGGTGGATTCGTGAAGAGACAGACGGAGCTAGAGCTTGTCATCAGAGTCAACTGACGAACAGGTCAACCGACAAAAACAATAATTAATAGTAAATAATAATAATACTATAAAATGCTAAAGATATTATCTTATTGTATGTCTTAAGTACCAACTTATCAAAGGAAAATAAGATTAAGATAACAAAATACTTATATATGTCTAGATCTTATACTCAAATATAAGTGTGAACAAAATATATAGTTTTGTCAAACTATTCTATTCTTTCGACTCTTATCCATTACAAATTCATTTATTTTAAATATAATTTTTACTTTAATTCATATTTTATAATATTTCCAGATTAAATTTTTATTTTGTTTATATAGATTTTAAAAATTAAAAAATCCAAATTTTTAATATAAAATTTTGGAAGCACTCTCTCTCTCTTACCTTTACCAAAATCACCTTTTATACAATTTCATCTGCATCCTCTCTCCATCACCTCTCATACATTCTCTTTGAAATTTTATTTACTCATTCTTTATAAGTTTTTGCAAACGTAATAAATGGATATAATATTTTTAAATTTAATTAAAATATTATACGTATATTTTGAATCTTAATAATTTATGTATTATGTTATTTTTATTTTTTTAGAATTATTAAATTATAATTTTACTATATTTCCTTAATATTTATATAGTATTTTACTTTT
>Ga0123341_1003327_pt1 | contig 13730 bp, 9 predicted proteins | sample Turbeapinknodule_FD_89959 | JGI IMG/M metagenome (GOLD analysis project Ga0123341, IMG submission 89959) | Root nodule microbial communities of legume samples collected from Mexico - Turtle bean Mexico pink nodule | ecosystem: Host-associated > Plants > Roots > Nodule | place: Mexico: Nepantla... | reverse complement strand
GTTTATATAGGAAAAAGAAACATATGGGCTAAGCCCATTACATAAATATGAGATATCTAACAATATCTATAATATCTCATAATATCAAATAATATCTAATTATATCTAATAATATCTAACAACATCCATTGATTCACCCTACTTTGGAAATTGAGACAAGTTCCAGAATACTGGAAGATTGCAGAATGTTCATTTTACTTATTGGTTGAATGGAAAGAATGATCTCAAATGCTCTCAATTCATAAGAGCATCCTGAAAGGAAAAGGTAAGGTTAATCACTTAACTGATGATGATCCTTATGAAAACCTCATGATCATGGTGTGGCTATGGAGTTCAATGGTTCTAGAGATCAATTGGGATTTGGGAAGTTGAAAAACTAAGCTAAGGTCAAGGATGCTGCTCAAATCTATGATATCAAGGTGAAAATTGTGGCTGCCAAACAAGGAAATAAATCAAAGGTGTGATTTATGCTGTCATAAGCATGATGGTGGGCTAGGTGTGATCAATCTCAGAGAAGAAATCGATATATACATACTCTAGTTGGCTTGGAGTTTTACTTGTGTTAATTTGAATTGTTGTTGGGTTATGAGAGCACGTTTTCTAAATAAGTAGAATCATGGATTACTTTTTATAAATCTTCATCTATTTGACCTGGCATTAATGATTGGCATAATTTTGCTCTCCAAAATTCTAAAGGAATCATTGGTGATGGCCAATTTGTCAATTTTTGGAATGATGCTTTCGTTTTGAATACTTCCATGTCTCAACATAGCATTCCTAAAACCCTCATGTGTGAGCTTGGGTGTAAGATTTGTGATGCCTAGAATGGCATTGGTTGGCACATACCAAGTTCTCTAAGCAATATAGAGGATAGTTGTAACATTAATTTCATAGTTATTACTGATAAGATTGATGAACCTATTTCGATGATGGATGAGTTTGGTTTACTTATTATGAACACTGCTCATGCCTTTGTTCATACCTGTTTTGTTTCTCATTCTTGGGTGAAGATCATTCCACTAGCTAAATCTTTAGTTCTTTGGAAGTTGTTTCATAATCGTATACCATGTAATAAACATTTTCAGATACGAGGCATTTGCTTATGTTCGAATTGTAGTTTATGCAACTTTCATGAGGAAAGTTTGACTCTTCTTTGAAAGTGACTTCTCTTTTGTTTGCAATGCTTTCCTGTAGAGGTTGAAAGCTCATTGCCAAAAGGCTCTTAACATCTGCAAAGATATGTATTTTAAAGTCTCCCACATTTTTTGTGAGGGTAATAAATGTAGTGATGGTTTTGCTAACATTGGTGTTGTTAATAGACTACTTTTTCTCGGGTTTAATTCTTTACCTTCCAGTATTCGTTTTGATTTTATTAATGTTTGCAGGCTATTTTTTCTTTGCATGAGTTTCGGTTTGATCCTCTCATGCTCTTTGTTTTCCTTGTTTTTGGAGTTTTCATATTGTGACACGTGATTGATGACATGTGCTAACTAGGTTCTCAAAGTTTCACAGTGATGTCTAGCATGATCTTATAAAAAACATGGAAACAAATTGGTTACAGATATGAGAATAAACTTGCCCCAGTGGATGTAGTTGGATCATTACAGGGATATAAAAGCTAAGTTTCCATTAGACTCAATAATTCTTAAGGAGTATACTGAGCTTGATAGGGTATATGATTACATGGTTGGTCTAAATTTTTTAATATGATTAGTTCTAAATCCAAATCCTGGGAAAGGAGAAAATTGCCATAGTTAATGAAGTGGTAGCTATTTTTTTTAGTGAAGAAAGCAAGAGAGAGTTGATGTTGGACACCAAGTTCAACATTTGTGGTTGAAAGAGGAATTTTTCATGTCTGCCGGTTCTCCACCAATTTAGTTTCTTTACAAAAACTCAATCTCTCATGTAATGCTTGAGAATGAATTGGCCTTTACTACATTAAGTATCACAGTTTTGCTACTGAGAGACAACCCCTTTATTTGAGTATCGTGTGAAGGGTGTCACAAAGGAAAAGCTCAATAATTCCATTGTTACTTGAGCCCACTTTGTTTTCTAGAAAAAACTTGATTTTGAGGTGTGAGCTTGCTAAACACAAGTCTCCACTTTTCCTTATTAGCAATAGAATGAGCTCTTATCCATTTTACCTTGTTTATACTAATGAGTGGGCTCTCTTATAAGCCGGTTTTATATTGTGAGGTTTTCACCCACTTATATACTATGAAATGTCTTTATCTCTAGTCGATGTGTGATTTCCAACATTCCTAATATCTTAAGTGTTAAACGGAGCAATATTTCATGTGTATGACTAGATGTTATAGCAATATTCTCCACGGTTGCCTTTTGCGGCAGGCCTTCCTTAAAAGAGTAAAGAGAGAGCGAAAGGTTTAGGAAGAAGAAAGAGAGAGATTGAGAGAACTTTAGTATATGATGTCCTCTTTTACATGTAGAGCAGCCTGGGTATTAATAGTACGCAGTGCAGTATGTAATACAAGTAAACAGTTAGGACTGTTATAAACAGTTATTACTGTTATACCTAATATTCCCCCCTAAATTGATGGTTTACGATACACCATTAATTTATGTGAGAAGGCTGAAAAAGGGCCAACACTTAAAGGTTTTGCGATCTGTAAAGTAGCAGGGACATGTAGAAGGTGCACTTGCTTTTGTTGAATAGCATCACGAACAAAATGAAGATCAAACTCAAAGTGCTTGGTCTTGGAGTGCATAATAGGATTGGATGCAAGAAGAACACCGCCAAGGTTATTCGAGCGAATGGTGGGTAGAGTAGGAGGAAGACGAAGTTCAGTGAGCAGATTCTGGATCCATTTGAGTTCAGCAAGCGTAGCAGCAATGCTGCATTATTCTGCTTCAGTAGAGCTGCGAGAAACAACCTTTTGTTTCTTTGAAAGCCAAGCAATAGGATTTTAGCCGAGATAGACAACAAGGGCGGAGGTAGATTTCCTGTCATCAGGGTCAGAACCCCAATCAGCATCAGCAAAGGCATTGAGAGTGAGTTTAGAAGGGCGCCGAAGATGAAGACCATGAGTGGTAGTGCCAGCTAGGTAACGGAGAATACGTTTAACAACATTCCAGTGGTGATGTTGAGGGTTGTTCATGAACTAGCATGCTTTGTTGACGCTATAGGCGAGTTCAGGACGAGTAATGAGTATATATTGAAGCAAGCCTACCACTGAGAGATAGAATGAAGGATCGTCTACAGCAGTGGTAGCGTCTATTGTTAGACGAGTAATGGAGAGCATGGGTGTTGGTTGAGGCTTGGAAGAGAGCATGTTGGTTTGATGAAGGAAATCCTGAATGTATTTAGTTTGAGATAGATGTAAGCCTCCATCCAACATCCAAGTGGCTTCAATCCCGAGAAAGTAATGAAGAGTCCCAAGGTCCTTTAGGGCAAAGTGCTGACTGAGAGAGTGAATTAGATGTTGAATGGCACTGTTAGAGTTCCCTGTGATTAGTATATCATCAACATAGATTAGGACAAAGAGAGTAATGTTGTTGTGGAAGTGAAGGAAAAGAGAGGTGTCACTTTTAGTAAGATGAAAACCAAGAGAAATCAAAGTGGTACTTAGCTTGTGAAACCAGGATTTGGGTGCTTGCTTCAACCCATAGAGAGCTTTGGTAAGTTTGCAAACAGTGTTGGAGTCACCAGTTTCAAAACCAGGAGGTTGACTCATGTAGACAGATTCCTCAAGGTCACCATACAAAAAGGTGTTATTAATATCATTTTGATTGACAAACCAGTTTAATTGAAGAGCTAGAGTAAGGATAATACGGATGGTGACAGGCTTTATCACAGGACTGAATGTTTCAAAATAGTCAAAACCATATTGCTGATGAAAACCTTTGGCGACGAGGCGAGCTTTATTGTGCTGAAAGGAGCCATCAACATTGTATTTTATTTTGAAAATTCATTTGCAGCCAATGGGTTGAACTCCAGGAGGAAGAGTGGAGAGAATCCAGGTGTTGTTTGTGTTTAGAGCAGCAAGTTCTTCTTGCATGGCAGCGAGCCATTGGGGAAGATGTAAGGCCTCTTTGGTGGATTTTGGAAGAGGCAACACATGGGCAGCAGTGAAAGCACTTGGACCAAGTAAGGCAGCCTTCGCACGTGAAGGCATAGGGTGAGTGTTGTGAGGAGCAAAATGTCGTGGAGGTGAAACCGTGGAAGACAAATCAGAGTGAGATGATATGGATGCAGAGGAAGCAGGTTGGTCATGTGAAGAAGCAGGGGCGGTGGGTTGTGAGGCAAGAGGTGCTGGTTGTGAAACAAAGATAGTTGGTTTCTGGAAAACAGTTAAAATAGGTGAAGAATCGGAGGGGCTATTTGTGGGTGGAGAGACAGAAGAAAAAGGGTTAGCAGAAACAGCATAGGGAAAAACAGATTCATTAAAAGTAACATGACGAGTAATATACATACGCCCAGTGGGAGAGAGACACATGTAACCTTTGTGATTGGAGGCATAGCCAAGAAACACACACTAAGATGAACAAAAACTCATTTTATGTTTATTATATGGGCGAAGCAAAGGATAACAAGCACATCCAAAGGTTTTGTAAAAAACATAATCAGGGTGTGTGATGGGCTTTGATTATTTAAAACAGGTGTGGGTAAAACATTGATAATGGATACAGCAGTAGTGAAAACATAGCCCCAAAAATGCATGGGTAATTTAGAACAAGCAAGTAAAGTCAAACCAATATCAACAATATGCCTATGCTTGCGTTCCACATAACCATTCTATTCATGAGTGTGAGGGCAATTTAGACGATGAGATATGCCATTGGATAGCAAGAAAGATTTAAAACAGATAAATTTTTTTGCATTATCAGTCTGAATGCTTAATAAAGGAAAACCAGTCTGTTTTTCAACATATATTTTGAAGGATTTGAAAACAGCGAGAGCTTGTGATTTAGCATGAATTAAATAGAACCAAACATATCTAGTGTAAGCATCCATAAAAGAGATATAATAAGGAGCACCATTAGTGGAAGGGGTAGCAGATGGCCCCCAAATGTCAATGAAAACAAGCTGTAAAGGTTTAGAGTATATAGTTTGAGAAGCTTTAAAAGGAAGCTGATGGGACATGCCTACAACACAGGATTCACAAAATTCATGTTTAGCAGTTAAGGGTATATTACACATCTTCATTATTTGATGAATCACTCTTGGTTGGGCATGACCAAATCGGGAGTGCCACAAATGATAAGCAGAAGAGCCAGTAGTGAGTGCAGTATTGTAAGCAGAATATGGTGCAGTTTGAACTAGATTGGGAAACATATAAAGACCATCTTTAAGCTTGCCATGGAGTAGGATTTTGTTGGTTCCCTGACGTTTAACAAGACAAACATAAGCATGAAACTCAAAGAAAACATGATTATCACGGGCGAACCTGGAAACACTTAATAGATTTTTAGAAATAGTAGGAACATGCAGAAGGTGGTGTAAAGAGAAGGTATTATGAGTATTAAGATCTGTAAAGGTTGCAGAACCAATAGAAGTAATAGGAAGCTGGAAACCATTACCTACAGCCACCTTTTCCGAACCTGTGTAAGGAGTTGTTGTGGAAAGATTGGTGCCATGAGCAGTGAGATGATGGGAAGCACCGCTATCAGGGTACCAAAGGGGATCATGAAGATTGTTGGGGGTCCCGAGGATCGAAGGTTCATCATCACCAAGAGATGAAGGAAAACGAGCAGTATTTGTAGTAACTTGAGATGGAGTGGAAGAATCAAACCTATGCCAATAGTGAAGGGCAATGTGCCCATATTTTGCACAAATTTGACATTTAACCCGAGAAGAGGAAGCAGTAGAAGATATCTTGGGGAAGTTTTTGGATGATTGAAAGCGGGGTTTAGAGTAGAACCGTTGTTTGACGTGACTAGAGGGGTGGAAAAAGGAGGAAGAATGTGTAGAACTGGAGGAGAGAAGGAGTATGGGACAGATGCAACATTTGCCTGCAGAATGTGATCAACGAATTGTTTGTTTCGTTCAATACGGTTTTCTTGAGCAAGAAGCAATGCTTCAATGTCTGCAACTGTGTAAGGGTCAAGACGGGATGTGACAGAAGTTATAAAGGAGTCGTATTCGTCAGACAGCCCATCAAGAACAGCTTCAATGTGATCTTCGGTAGAGATGGGACAACCCACGGCAGCCAATTGATCTACGATTTTCTTGATATCAAGAAGGTAGGCAGAGATGGAGCGGTCCTTCTTGGGTGTACACAACTGCTGTTTGTGCTTGTTGATTTGAGCACGGGTTTGGGACACATAATGGGTATGGAGCTTTTCCCAGACTTGGGTTGACGTGTCCATGCCAACCATCTGGGTGAGAACACCTGCAGTCATTGATGCCAGTAACCAGGCCAAGATTGCTTGATCTTGATGATCATACTGCATGTATTTTGAATTCACAATTGGAGAAGCGTCTTCCTCGATAGAAATGAGACGTGGAGGAATGCAAGACCCATCCAGAAAGTAAAGAAGATCTAAACTTCGAAGAGTGGCATTAACTTGCTGCCGCCAGACAAGGAAGTTTTATGAATCTAGTTTCAGAGGAATTGGCGTATGAAAGATATGAGGGGGAAGGGCTTCGGGCTTGGCAGAAAAAGTTTCAGAATTGGGTTCAGTGGTAGATGATGAGGCCATTTTTGGCTCTGATACCATAAAAGAGTAAAGAGAGAGCGAAAGGTTTAGGAAGAAGAAAGAGAGAGATTGAGAGAACTTTAGTATATGATGTCCTCTTTTACATGTAGAGCAGCCTGGGTATTAATAGTACCCAGTGCAGTATGTAATACAAGTAAACAGTTAGGACTGTTATAAACAGTTATTACTGTTATACCTAATACCCTATTCTTTTTTTTTCCTTTAATAATCTTCATGATATTTTGATATAAGAGAGAATCCAGTTTGGTATTAAACACGCCCTGCTTTCAAAGTCATAATAGGCAACAAAATCCTTCTTCAAAGTAAAGGTGTTATTTATGTCATTCCAAATTTCTCTAGCAGAGGAATGCCACATCCAGGTCATGATCAGTGAATTTTCGCTATCCCAAATCTCAAAATTAGGTTCATTTGACCCATGTCCTTCACCATCGATGTATTGACTCCACTGCAAATAATTTTTTGGCCATCAAACCGTTAGGGACCCACCACATCTGGGATATCATTAGGATCCATAGGAGCCAATTTCAAGCCAGAGAGGAAAAAATGGAAACTGTGTAAAAATGAACAGCTTGTCAGGAGAGCAAAGAACTCATATCTACTCAAAACAGAGCAGAACAGGATTGGGATGGACTCAGGGGGTCTTTGCGAGCCCATCTTTGGCGGTGGTTGTGGGTTGGTGTCACTGAATCAGGGCATGTGGGCTATACCCACTCACTGTGTCAGTGGCGAACTGTTTTTGATGTTTACATAACTACTGCCATTGTGATTGTCGGTGTGGGCTGCGCCTTTATGTCCTAATTGGAATGTATAGATTCTGGGATACTTATCCCAATTACTCTCAAGATATTAGGATAATGAGACAAACTAAAGAAGTATATTATTAATTACATTCTCAACTCTCCTGTTTTTAACAATCACATTCTCTTAAAAATAGGAAATAAAATCTGTTGGAATGAATGTATAGATTCTAGGGATACTTTTCCTTCTTACTATCAAGATATTTGGATAATTTTATCCTAATAACTCCCTATTTACATCAAAAGTGGTCCAAACCAAATATGGCTGGTAATGCCCAGTTATGAATTGGTTATTTCTAAAACTTGTCCTGAGGGTTGTAATTGAAATGGTTTGTAATGGTTATTTGTAATGCCAGTTTTGGTTATAGGTTCCTGGTAGAATTTATTGTTTTGGTATGGTTTTGACAACTATGCTTTCTGTTGTTACATTTATCAAATATATTTCAGTTTTATTAATAGAACTCGCTCTTCTCATTTCCTTCTTCCCTAATCTTGAACCTATAATCCTACATGTTTGTTAATGTCTTTATAAAAATGTGATTCTATATATTGTATTTTTATGTGGTCTAAATATGGTTTTTCTTTTGAAAATGTCTGCAGGCTATTTTCAGTTTCATCACAATGCAACTACAGTTGTGTTCTGTCTTCTTCACGTTCTCATTGGGAACTAGAACTCATTATTTTGGACGTACCATTCTCCATGGGGGTGCAAAAGTATGTTTATTTTTATTTCTTGACTCTTTTGGAAAGCTCAAATATTTAGTTATTCTGAGTGACTTAGATTTGTGTTGGATTTTTCTTACCGTAGTATCGGGCTACTGGTAGAGGCTTTGTTGTTCGTCACATAAAGTTTGCTGAAAACTACAGACTATATTCTAGGAGCCACTTTGTCAAAGCGTGAGTAAATTTTTCTTGATTTATAATTTCTTTTTTGGTTGAGGTTGAACGAAAAAATATTGCATTGATTATTAATTGTGTGCAATGCAACAGGCTTGAAGTGGCACTGCTTCTTATAGTGTATATTGCATATGGGTATGCAGAGGGAGGTGCTGTTACGTATATTTTGGTAACTCTTAGCAGTTGGTTCCTTGTCATTTCTTGGCTTTTTGCACCTTACATTTTCAATCCCTCTGGTTTCGAGTGGCAAAAGTAAGTCGCCTGCTATTTAATTACTTCATTGGTTTTAATGCTATACTTTCTTGATAGTAAAGACCTAATTTGGCCCTTCAAAAGAGTATAAGTCCTATTCTGATCTTCTGATTATTAATATATTAAAATGTTCCTTCAATTTTAGTTTTGGATGTCAAACCATTTCTTCTGGTGGACCAATTAGATGTCAAAAGTGGCATTTAATGACTAATCTCATATAAAAGTATTTGACATATGGAAGGTCACTTTTTCATTATGAAAGGAGCAAACTACGGAAATTACGTATTTTTGAGAGGACCAAACTGGATGTTCTTGATTTTTTAATTGAATGCAGCTAGATTTTTAAATGGGTCCTTTCTTTTATGTTTTTGGAAGGTGCTGAAATTATACTATTATTGTGTGAACAATTGTTTATCATTCTAATCTGATTTGCTGGTAAACAGGACTGTGGAAGATTTTGATGATTGGACAAGTTGGCTTCTTTACAAAGGAGGCGTAGGGGTAAAAGGAGAAAATAGTTGGGAGTCCTGGTGGGACGAAGAACAGGTTAACATTTACTTTTTCACTTGATTGTTATAAGTTTGGGGTCTAAATGGAGCAATACTCAAGTTGATTGAGGGGTTAGTTATTATAAATGGAGCAATACTTTTTCACTCGAGCTATATTATTATAAAGGATTTAGTTAAATTTTCAACCATATACACGCATATATAATCTCAGTTATTTTTCATGTACAACATGCTAGAATAACCTTCATGCAGATGCCGGATCTAGTAATTTAATATTCAATGGTGCTTACTTTTATGCAGATGCATATCCAAACTTTGAGGGGTCGCATTTTAGAGACAATTTTGAGTGCAAGGTTCTTCTTGTTTCAATATGGTATTGTGTATAAGCTGCATCTTACTGGAAACGATACATCACTTGCGGTAAAAAAATATCTTCATCTGTGGAATAGATATTTGTCATGTATTTAGTCCTTGTAGAAAACATACTTCTTTGATCGAGTACTAGTTATATATGTTCTACTCATATTTGTGAAAAGGGTTATTATTGCTTCTTGTATTTCATTAGTAAGAGCTTATATATTGTCTATGTTATTTTTTGTAGGTATATGGATTTTCATGGGCTGTCTTGGTTGGAATTGTCTTGATATTTAAGGTTTGGACTTTTCTTAATAATATGATCTTTTTCACAATTTCTGTTTTTTGTGGGCAGCATTTTTATCTTTCTCTTTCTCCTTTATGTATTTTTAAACACATCTTAGTTTAGTATTCTAATATTTCTTTGCTTTGCAGATCTTTACTTATAGCCCGAAAAAGTCTGCCGATTTTCATCTAGTGTTGAGATTTTCACAGGGAGTTGCATCTATAGGCCTTGTTACAGCTGTGTGTCTTGTTGTTGCCTTTACTTCACTGTCAATAGCTGATCTTTTTGCAAGCATCCTTGCATTTATCCCTACTGGATGGGGAATATTGTCAGTAAGTTCTGATTTATTTCTATATGAATTTTCTTTTGATAATGGATGTCTGTATTGGAAAGCTACCTTAATTGCAGCCTATCAGAATTAGTTATTAGTATCTAGAGAAGGCACTTGTTTTGGTGCCCCTGCATCATTATTGTATTCTGCATTAAGATTTGTATTATCGCAAGGGTTTTCCATAAAAATTCTCACCAGGAATACATTATTATATGATCTTGTCGTGGTCTTACTGCCTCAACAATTCGCCGAAGTAGTACTGTAAAACTTGTCGATCACTCTTATTTGGTGCTTGAGATTGTCACTGTCATTCTAAAAATCCTTTTTTTACGAATCACACTACGTTGTCACACATGTTTAAATCATCTAGGAAGAGGCAACGGACCCAGATGACTAGTATTTTTATTTTGGCATCATTTCTTGCATCTGAAGCAAGTTACAGCTACTAACATTTGTAAAATTTTCTACACTTTTCAGTTGGCAATTGCGTGGAGGAAGATAATTTGGAGTCTCGGCTTGTGGGATTCTGTCCGTGAGTTCGCTAGAATGTATGATGCTGGAATGGGTATGATCATCTTTGCACCAATAGCATTTTTATCATGGTTTCCTTTCATTTCCACTTTCCAATCTCGCCTTCTGTTCAATCAAGCCTTCAGCCGTGGTCTTGAAATCTCCATCATCCTTGCTGGTAATAAAGCCAATGTTGAAGCTTAGAACTTTTCATCTTACATTGTATCCATGCGGAGCATGTATATTATAGATGTATATTATTTTGTAGTTCAGTGTTGAGTTGTACATTTAGTCTAAAAAAAAGGAAAAATGTTTTTTAATGGATCTGTTAGATTTGTCTTGTTCATCAGTTTAGTTTCCAATATTATTTATTTTCTTCGGTTGGCTTAGATGCACACCAACGCAACGGGGGAAAACAGATCAAGTATTCACTTAGGATCATTCTCTCGTGTAGTTTTAGTTTCCCTATGGTCTTACAACTGATGCAGTTCCATATTACGCTTCAATTCTTTTATTAAAATATATCTATTGGCTTGTTTTAAATATATTGTCCAATATCTTGTTGTCAAGATTCTATGCATTTTTATTAAAACTAGCATAATGTATGTTCGGTGGCATGAAGTGAACGATTTTGTCAATTGCATTTTCTGGCTTATGATCAATTTAGATTTCAAACATTCAAGATCTCCACTCCACAAAACATTGTACGTGTTCACTTTCCTTCAACTTTAATATTCTCATTCAGATAATTTTAATTTATTATGTTATGTTCTTTTTCTGACTCTGATATTATAGATTTATGGTGTTTGTGATTTATAATGAATTTGTAATTATAAATTTGTTTAGGGTTGAAAAACAAGCCTTAAATCCATAAATATTATCACAAGTTGTATTTTTCAATAATAAAGATAAAATAATATTAAGATCGTATTTAGTCAATAGCTTATATAATATTTATAAATTGTAAATTAAATCATGATAATAATATTTTGATAACGAATAAATAATTTAATTCTAAAAAAACATTGTAAATCAAACATTGTATTTCACAAAGGGTATATTTATTTTAGTGTAGTCCATACTATTTTATTTGCATCAAATAATGGATCATACAAATAACATACAACTCAATGCTTCATTGAGTTCATTATGGCCTTTTCATAGTTGACGTTTAATAGTTAAATTAAAAAGATTCTAGTATTAAATAGATTCTAGTATATATTTTTTAGTAAGGCGATAGATTGTCCAACGTCAAAGGGGATGATAATATATATAAAGTTAGATGATGTTAAGTTTTCTCTCGATCAATTGAATAGTGAATTCAGGAAAATCAGTATTCAAAATTATTGTTTCGCAAAAAAGTATAATATAATAAAGGATTAAAAATAGTAAAGAATATAGTTTGACTCTCAAATTTATTTATTTTAAATTCTTTATTAGTTTTTTCAAGATTATCATCCTTCAAGTCTCATACAGGTGTCAAATGTTCAATTAAATCTAATAAAATCTTATTCTATGTATTCAGTATTTTATTGGTTCTAAACATCTACTCGTAAGATGTTTATCTTTTACATCTTCAATTAAGTTAGCAAAGATATTGATTAGAACTAATCAAGAAATCTCATTAGAGAAAAAATTGAATTCTCAAAAGGTGTTCAAAACAATTTGAGCATAAACTCATTTAAAAAAGGCAAAAAAAATAAAGCATAATTTGCTACAAAAATTTATCGAACAGAACATCATAATTTAATTGAAAATCACAAAAAAATCAACCTAAAAGGTTTCAACATTTCATGCGAAAGTAGAAACAAGAAAAAACAAGAAGGAAATAAAACTAGCTCTAAAGTGTTTTGTGCTATGCGAAAACACAACATTGTTCTTCTTCAAAAGTCACCTTTATAATCTTCTTTTTTTTTTTGCACAAAATCAAAATCAGAATCTATCTCGGAATATTGTTTTACAATTATTGAATGTTTGAATTATCAAATAGATATCTTCTTTCCGATCAATTCCAAATCCCGTTCTCATTTCACTAGCAAACATTTTGTGTTTTAAACTTGATTCTAATTAAACACATTGTTATTGTGAGAGATATTTAAATAAAATTTACTTGAACAAAGAATTGCTCTATTTCTTGTGCGTTTAATAAAAAAAATTTAATTTTAGAAATTTGAGAGATTATTCTTGTAGAAGATTTGTTTCCAATTTTATTTCTGGGGTATTGCAGATTTAATTATCTAATTCTTTAACTTAGATTTGTTTCTTGTTTTAATTCAACGAAAAAAGTTGGACTTTCGCATGATTAGACTCACTTGCAGTGGTAGACGCTTCATTCAGTCTGTCTAATCAAATGTTTATATCAGACTGTCTAGTTAGATCGATTGTTATGAGAGATTAGACTACCTACTACGACTAAAACTTGAGATTAGAAAAAATAACAGTTACAGCATGTTTGCTTTAGCTGACAAGATTGAAGTACGAATTGGCAAGCGGGTTAGTTAGTTGTTTGGTTCCACTGGTTTGAGGGTGACTGTGAGGATGGGTCAGCGGGTGGGATGCATATTCGTTTCTCTTCTCATATAGAAGGATTATCAGTGATTACACGTAGGACTAATGTTACTTTACATCCATACCCTCCTTAACATTGCCCACTGCATGAGGAGGAGCAAGCTGAAAGACACAAGGTAAAATTGATTTTGCACATAGTGTATAGATCATGAAAATCAATTTTATGTGACTTTTTTTCTCAAGAAAAACGATTTTGATATGCTTTGTACGACAAGGGAATCGACTCTATCTATATGTTTGGTATGGAAATCAATTTTGAGACTTGATGGCAAAATCGATTTTGACACATAATTGTGCCTAGTAGAACCCAAAATCGATTTTGATTTGTACATGGTTGCAAAAATTGATTTTAAAATTAGTTTGGCTTCTATTACAAAATTTGATATTTATTTAATAAAATATTTAATTATATTATTAATAATAATATATAATTATAAATAATGAAAATAATAAAAAATTGATAATATGAATAAAACATATATAATTATATAAAATAAAAAATGTATATAATAATAAATATTATTTTCATAAATTTTAATATATTTATT
>Ga0123341_1003326_pt1 | contig 13730 bp, 10 predicted proteins | sample Turbeapinknodule_FD_89959 | JGI IMG/M metagenome (GOLD analysis project Ga0123341, IMG submission 89959) | Root nodule microbial communities of legume samples collected from Mexico - Turtle bean Mexico pink nodule | ecosystem: Host-associated > Plants > Roots > Nodule | place: Mexico: Nepantla... | reverse complement strand
GTTGTTATACTCTTTATATAGAGCCTTTTAATGAAATATCAATAATTTCTAATTCTATATTTCTCATATTTTATCCTGTTTTTATAAATAATTATTAACATCACTGAACACCTTGATTATACATAAAAGAAAGGTTTCTCACATGGCTATAAATTAATAAAATTAATGATTATATTAATAAACCTTTGATTTATCAAATAATCTACAAATAATGTAATTATTCATGATTCACTAATATAGCAATTACCGAACACAAATTTTCCTTTTTACGTTTGTTTTTATGGAAACATGTCTAGCATGAGTTGTTTGATGAGTTTGTGTTGTGTTCTTTCAGCTTTTAAGAATACTTCTCTTAAATGACGTGACGGTGTCGGATACTTATATCGAACACCGACATTCTATAACACTTGTAGAACACATATTCGTGAAGTGTCCAATTCAAAAAATATTTATTGAATTTTTTACAATTTTAGTACGATTCTAACACAATTTTAAAAAGAAAAAATACATTAATTAGAAACAAATTGTTTTGAACCAGTCATGAAAAACATCTTTCTGCTCCAAAAAATAATCTATAACGTATTTGTGCACATAATATTTATTGTCAATTTATGTCATTTATAATTGTATAATATATAGATTCGTATTTCCGTGTTTTACATTTTATATATTTATATATTGTACATATTTTCGTATCTATGTCGTATCAGTATTCGTGCGAGATAAAGTAAACACTCTCATTATACTTCTACAATCACTAATCTTCTCAAATCTTATTGTCTAACTAAACTATTATCATTGCTACTTTTTGCTCTTAGCTTTCATCCTTCCAAACACTAATCTGTCACGGCATGCATATAATTATGAAAATCAGAAACCAAAACCAAAACTACAATCACTTAAAACTAACACTAAATACTGATAATAATGCAACTACAAACTAAAAAGAAACATTGATGATATGATGCAACTTTAGTTGCTGAAGTTGAAGTACATTAAACTTGGAAAAAACTGGCTTCACATTTTGGCATATAAATACAATATTTTTATGTATAAAATTGACACAGGTGGGTGGTCTCTGAGTATCTGTATACAGAGAGAGGAGAAGTTGATTGATAACATATTGAAGGTTAGGAAAAAAATGCACTAATTAAACAGAAAATGGTGTTCATGAGAAGGCCAATAAGCCCCTTCCCTCTGACAAGGGAGAGGAGCAGGTTGAGCTATGTAGGTAGGATATTGGTGCCCTGGCATCAGCACTGACAAATCAGAAGCAAAACATGCTGGAACCTGTCACAAATAATCAATCACCCTTTATCATTCAACCAACATAACTTCCAAAATATAATCACCAACTTTTTATAGTCTAACATCTCAAGTAACAACAATCATTTGTCTAAATTAGCCAACTTATCACACACGTATTTTCTTCACGAAAAATATAAGTAACCCTAAAACTGATTTTTTCACAGTAATTAAGACAAGTATTTCATCAAAGCATCCATGAAATATTAGTTGCAAAACAAAGGCAGAATCACATTATTCTCTTTACTTTAAAACAAATTCTCAAAATTTGATTATGCAGATCAGATAATTATCTCTGAGATTATTATGAAAACATGCAATATATTAATTTTGGCATGCATAAAACGTTGCTGATAGGAAGAAAAGCATGAAGAGACTTACTGATTCTGCATTTCCTTGTTTTCCAGTTGGTACTGGTGAGTGCTCCTGATAACGTGGCATCATAGATTCTGGCGTGGAGAATTGTGAGGTTGGTTTGAACAAATGTTCAAAAATGGCCATTATGAGAAACATTGAAATCAAAATGGCTGTGGCAACAAAACCAAAAGAAATAGCACTCATAGATGTCCCTAAGCTTTTCCATGGACCTTCCTCATCAACTCCTCCTCTCTGTGATGGACCAGGGTTTGAAGATGGATATATGTTCCATGGCTTTGATCTTTCACCGTTCAAATCACTCATGCTACCACCACCTCTATCACACTATCTCCACTTTTCTTTTCTCCCTCTAAAGACACCAAAAATCACTACCTGCAAATAACCTTTATACTCATGGAAGTCTTGTTGTTAGTCCCAAGATATTTGTCAACACCAACTCTATCTGAAACAAATCAAAATAGAAAGCATCAGTAATCTATTATAAACAGGGAAATTCATGCTCCAAATGGTTTTTATTTTTTAAATTGCTTAAACATTTCTTGAGAAGCTTTTTACAACAATTTCTTTTTTTTCCCCTTATCTTTTATATGCAACACTCTATTCCAAAGGGAAGATACAAACATCAGCAAGCATAGGAAAAGGAAAAGCCATGGTGCTATCAAAACAGCAATATCATGATTTTTCCTTCAATCAGCATGGAACCAACCTTTGCAACAGTCTACAGATATGAGATGACTGAAAACAAGAATGAAAAGCAGTCAATTTTAAAGGCATTTGTGGGAAGTCTTAAAAGGCACGATAAGATGAATACTTGAAGTAAAGAAATTGGTGGCCTAATGTAATTATATTAAATGCTAGAAGCACATGTATGCATGGCCTGATAGAATCTTGTAATAATGATATTGAAAAGAAATTTAGCTTGAAGATATGCAATTCATATGAATTGACAGAAATAGTTGGAATTAAACTGAAGAGAATAAACTCACCTTTCAATTGATTCAGCTTGAAGTGTGTTGAAGTGCCATGTTTTGAGGCAAGAGTAGAGTTCTTTATGCTATTTTGCTTGACACAAAGATGATGGTGAGAAGGTTAGCTTTATACCGAATACAAAATGAAAAGACAAAGGTGTATGATAATCCTATTGCTACACTTTTCCATTTATATATGTTCCCATGTCGATGATCCTGATGCCTAACTTATTGAATACTATACCTTGTCAGAAGAAGCAAACTTTAAGAATTTAAAAGAATGGGCCTTGTTGTCCCAAGACCCTGAGACCTTTAAAACTAAAAGTAATCGTATTTAAGCCTGGATTTCATCTGGGTTGTTCTTGTTAAATCCAACCCTTTTAGTCACATTAATAGTAATAGTGACTGTTGGTGGGACAAGTGCAAGCAATTATTTCAAACCAGTGGATTTTACGCTTAACTCAATCTTATAAAACCGGCTTATATGATGAGGTTGATACCTACTTATATACTATTGTAATGTCTTAATATCTAGTTGACGTATGATCTTTAACATTACTGTTATAAATCACAACATTCCTTTAATACAATGCATTTCAAAACAACAATTTTTCTGATAAACACACATGTAATTAAGATTAAGACTAATACACCGAATGAAAGGAGATAGGACCCTATTCCTAACTCTGATGTGAGGATTAAAGCCTAAAGTCTCTCCATGATGATGGCATAAATGTATGGAATTTCCTCACTTCCACCATAACCATTCAAATGTAATCATGAGAAAGATTGCAGTGTGAATCTTGCATAATCTCTCATAAAATCTCCACTGATTAAAAGATATTAAAAGAAGAGAAAAAGGCTGCTGCAATATCGTGCAAATACCAACTCATACATTAATTACATTACATGAGAAACCCAAAAAATGAAATGAACACACCACAAGTAAAATAGTAGCAATGATTGTTACCATATAATTTAAATAAATATGAAAAGGGGAGCGGGAGAATGAAAGTTTGACATCCAACAGCTAAGCAGTAGAAGAGCATTCATGATTCAAGTGAAGAAAGAAATCATTTTATAGTGAAAAAGAAATAAAGCTAGTAAAGCAGTGATGTAGGCCACTTTTATTCCTCTCATGTATGCCCAAAAATAACCTGGTTAAGGGAAAACCATGGCTTTTTGTCAGAATCACTACATCTCAAGAACCCAAACTATGTTTCACCATCTGTCATGTTTTATGTTAAATCAAGTGCACAAGAACCCCATTTCTGTTAATCATTGTTCATCCCCAAAACTCAAAGTAATTACTGAAATGAATGAAGCAATAATGAACAGAAAAATGATTAAAAGAAAAAGCATTCATTGAGTAAAAACATGTTTTGTCAACGAGACAATCACACTGTCTGAGGAATATGAAAGCCTATCTGTAATATCTTTACAACTAGAGATTAGAACATTTCATAGTATATAAATGGGTGCAAACCTTATCTTATAAGCCAGTTTTATGAGGTTGATTGAAACTTAAAATCCACTTCTTAATATGGTATCGTTTGAGTTAAGCTTAAAGTTCACTTCTGAATAGCAACTACAAAGAAATTAAGGAGAATAGGGGGAAAGTAGATGCAAAACATCACTTTCGCTTTACTGTGTGACAATCAATTGGTTTTAGACGACATTGTCCATAATTATTGCTCAGTTGACACGGATGAAGGGGTAAATTGTGGGCTCCTTATTCCTCAACTTCTCTCAGTACTTGCATTTGAAGTAATCCAAAGAATAAGTGTACAAATTGTGAGTTATTTGAGAAAGAATCAAATTGCAGACACTGTTTGAAAGCAAAAGAGGTGAAGAAAAGAAAAGTGTTTGCCATTTTGCATGTAAGACATGTTTTTGAGAAAAGAAGATGGCCCGTGACAAGAAAGCGCACTAAACAAACAGATTGAAACACAAATATGTCTCCATCTTAAGCAACCTTCACTTTTACAACAAAAATTATGAACAAACAATTTATGTACCTGTATGGACAAAGAGGGACCTAGATAGTATCTGAAACTGATTGTACAATTTCTTACGTGTCTGTAGTCTTCTTACTCGTTCCTTTAAGTTTTTTTCTTTTGTTATTTGTGTTCGGTTGGGATGGACCTCAAACACTTAAATAAGTATTTTGTATAAAAATTGTATATTGTAAAGCTTATAACTATCGTTATTGTTATTTATTACGTGTTTTGAGGTGTTTTTTTACTCAATCGATCACTAGACTCGAGATTAGCTCGTCCGGTACATACTGATACAATTTACATTGGTGATTGGTTAACGTGGAGGGCAGGCTGTGTTGCACACTGCAGTGCCAATATTTTATGATGAGTGTCACGTTCATGGCCTTTTTCTTCACCTGCTTCTTCCATCATCACCACACCCTACTTCATGCAACTCTCACATTTTTCTAATTCTTACTCATACCACTTTTTCTTTACTTTTTTAACTCTCATATACAATTCAATAGTAGATCCACCCAATCCTAAGAAAGAAGACAAACAAAATACTAAATAAATAAAATCAATGCACTTTTAATTCTTGTTTTTGGATATCACCAGAATTACTCCACTGTAATTAACCCTAAAGAATTTGTTTTCCTGTGGAATTAGATTTGTGGTTTGAAATTGTAATTCTATAATATTATAAGTGGTTCAGAGTCATAACTTCTATGATGTGTTTGGATTGAAAAAATAATATGTGTTTGAAAAGGGAAATTTGGAGTGATTTTAGAACTAGTCCGAAGCATAGACTCAATTGAAAAGTGTAATTTTTTTTAGTATAGATTAAAAAATATTAATAGAAACTCAATTTAAAATATTCAAATTTATTAGAAACTCAAAACTTAATTAAGTTTTTAATCTATATCTTAAAAACTCTTTCAGTTAACCTTGTGTTGGTCTCACTACAATCCTTATTTATCTCTTTTAATATAAAATATTATAACTTATATTATTAATAAACGAATAATATAATTTGCACGTCGTATACGTATTACAGTATAGCATAATATTAATTAATATTTACGAATATTTTGAATAATTTAATATTCAATATAAAAATGTTTAATAGTTTAAAGATAAAATTGATAATTTAGAGTTGTTGGGGGTGAATCAGGTGGTAATGAAACGAAGCGTTTTGAAGTTGAGAAGATAGCGGAAGGGAAGGGATTGGATTGAGTCGGCACGGCACGGCGTGGCGGCGTTCTTCCTCCGGCGACTGAAGCTCAGGGAAGCCTTCCCACTGCACAATCACCGGCCTTTCCTTTCTCCCACTTCCGATCTCCACACCCATTTTCTCTTCCTTGTAATTGCTTTCCTCAATTCTCTGATTTCTTCCGCTTTTAATTCTTTTACTCCATAATTTCATTTCATTTTACTCAAATTTACTCTCTTTTTCATTCAATTCGTGTCCTCCTTGCCAAACTCTTTTTTGGTGTTTAGTATTACAACTTTTTAAGACCCTTTGATGCATAAATTATTGTACTTTGTAGTGTGGTGATTTATTTGACTTTTGTTTGAATTTGTTTCAGGGTGGTGTTTGGTTTGAAGATAGAAGATGAAGCGCAAGCGTGGGCATAAGAAAGGGAAGGGAAAAGGTAGCACTAACCATGGAATAAGTGGTAACGATAACCTAAGTAATGGTGGGGGTCATAACATGGAAGAAACCTCTGGTTTGGATGAGTTTGGTTATGATAAAGATAACTCTGGAATGGAGGTTGACACACCTTCTTCCACTGGGACGGATCAGCAGCATTACAATCTTGCTAACATAAATCCTGATGGTTCCATTGATAAGGCTATTGGGAAATCCGTTGGACGTGTTAAGGTGAAGCTTAGGACACCTAAAATGTTGGACTCCCAACCCACCTCATCTGATGCTCCCACACAGAGTGATACTGATAAGAGTAGCCATCAGCATGGCCTTGAAAAACAAGGTCTGAGTGCCGAGAGAATGGAGGATAGTGCAAACTCGTTGCCTGATATGAAACTAGGTACTCTGTCAAAGAGAGCTGGTAGCATTAAAATCAAGTCTTCAAAGGTTTTGGGATCAAATGCTGAGCACACAAGCAAACCGTTGTCAGCTTCCACTGAGGTCATCCACCCAAAAGAAAGAAAGGCCACTCAACATAGTGCTCTATATAATAAGCAGGAATTGGATGCTTCCTTAGTGGTTTGTTGGAGTTTTGATATAGTTGCTCTTCTTGGTTTTGTTTGCTGTTTCCAAGCATTACATTATCAGTTATAATAATCCATTCGGTTTGTTCTACACAGATTATAAGGAAGGTAATGAAAATGGATGCAGCCGAGCCCTTCAATGTTCCTGTCAATCCCGAAGCTCTGGGAATTCCTGTAAGTAATTTTTTTCCATAGCTTATTAATTGGATGAAACTTATTTTTTTATGTTTGGTTCCCATTCCCTGGAGATGTTCGACATTTCTCTTCCTCAATTTTTGCCACTGAATCTAAAGTTTGCTTCTTTTTCAGTATTTTGTTTTGTTAAATTTCCTTTTTTCAATGAAGCAGTCTTCTACGCCCTGCATTCTTCCAGAAGTTTTTGTTTAGTAAAGTTTCTCTTCGCATACTAATGCCATGAAGGAAAAAGCACGAGTGAAAAATGAGAGAAATTAAAGTAGTACATTCTAGTAGATACTGGGTGGATATTTGTTATTGTTTAACATGCACGAGCTATCTTTTTCTCTCTTGTTAGACATAGAGGTTATATCTTAGAAGGATCTACGATATCTGTTTAGCCATAGAGAATAACGTGATTGATTATAAAACTTGGAACCATTTTTTTTTAAATGTTTACTTGTGTCTAATGTCATACTACTATCTGGAACCAGGATTATTTCGATATCATAGACACGCCAATGGATTTTGGAACTATATGCAGCAATCTTGAAAAAAATGTAAAGTATATGAATTCAGAGGATGTATACAAGGATGTTCAATACATTTGGGACAATTGTTACAAGTATAACAATAAAGGTGACTATATCTTGGATCTTATGAGGCGAGTAAAGAAGAACTTTATGAAGTATTGGACTGCGGCTGGGCTATACAGTGAACTATCAAAAGGGACCAAGGGTGAGACATCCATGTCTATGTACATACAATGGTTTTTAGAGGAATCTTCTGCTTGAGTAGGCTTAGTGTATGTTTAGTTTTTTCTCACTGGCTCTGTCTTTGTCTGTGTTCCTCTACTTTTACATTTTCTTTATGTAGAAAGGACTTCAACAGAAGATATCACACTGTCTGGTGATGGAAAAGTTGGGAAGAGTAGTCAATTGAAGCAGAAGACAAAAAAGCGTCATGGGTGTGTATTCCCAAAATGCAAAATAAGCCTATGTATTATATGATAGTTTAATTCCTTATTTGATAATTGTTCTTACTTAGCATGGAAATATCTGAGTTACCATGGAATTGATAATGTTCGTTGTATTAAATGAACAATAAAAGCTTACAAGTAGATTTTTATTGTAGACTGATACTTTTCTCCCTGAAATTTTATACTCTATAATAGTGTATTCTTCTTTAAAGGTGCCTTATAAATCTCAAGTAAGATAGAGGGGAAGAGAAACTTTTATTTACTTTGGGAGTTGTATTTTCTTTCAGATAAGTTCTGTAAAATGTATCTTTTGGTTCATTTCTAAGTGTAATTTAACTGATTCTAAAAATATTTCAATAATGAGGAGTTCCGGACATCCTTTTGGTTGATATGGTTCATTAAAATAATTTTCATGCTTAATCTTTATCTTATTTGCAGAAGACACCATAAACATGATTGTTTATGTGCTATTTGTGTTCTAAAGCGGCGAAGGAAGGAACGCGAAGAAAATGCTCGAATGGCTAGAGGCAGCTTTGGATCTGGTGGTGATAACCATGCTAAAGAATTTAAGCACGAGGTATTTTAATGGCTTATTGACTACACTTTATCTTTTGGATGTCTAGCAATTTTTGGAGGCAGTTGTATATATCATGCCTCACTGTGGTAAAATTCTTAACTGAAATGATAAGACCACAACATATTTACTTATTCTTTTAATAGTCACACTGGCCTGATATGCCTGCCTTGGTGCAAAATATAAAGCCAGATATCATAAATCAATGTTTTTTAAGTGGCATGAAAATGATATTCTCGAGCTTGATTTCCCTTATTACTTTAGGTAACATCTGAATCCCAGACATAAAACAAGGGTCATAGTACAAGTATTTAAGAAATCTAAGTATGTACTTCATGAAATCTAAGTATGGACAATAACAGAAATAATAATTCTGTACTGCCTTGTTGTTTAGGAATCAATACAAGTAGATAGTCCTGGTGGCGAGGATTCATCATCTAATATGGATGACTCTATGGGCACTGATGGAGATGTTGATGAAGACAAAGGAGAGGTAACAAAGATGGAGATTAGTGAGAAGCAGTGTAGCCCTGCTGAGAGAAAGCTTGGGAGTATTGATGTTGATAATGATGATGACAATGATGACCATGACCTAGAAGAAGGGGATGAGGAGGAGGAGGAGAATGAAGAGGAAGAAGATGAGGAAGATACTGAAATGAACAGTCAGAAGAGAGAGATGGATGAGACTATAAAACATGGTGGAACCTTGGCAGTGAAATCAAATGTTGGCGATGCAATTGTTCTTCATGATGAATATAGAACAAAGCAACAAGAAGGACAAACCACAGCAGTCCAGCAAGAGAAGAAATACAAGGTATTTCAGTGACTGTTTGATCTAGTACATTACAGTATTTGCTTAACCAGTCATGCAAGAAAGTATATGCTAGAATGCAGTTGCATTAACTTGTCATTATTTGCAGTTGATAAGTGTACTTAATAGTTCAATCTGTTTGTAGGGGTCACAAGGTAAACAGCAGAAAAGTGAGCTCCTTCAGAGTTTATATAGTGAAAACCCCAAGCTTTCAAGTTTGTGTGGAATTCTTTTCCCCCAAAATAGCCAGTCTGTTTGGAATGGACCACACTCACTAATACAGAGGAGAAATTCTGGTCGTACTAGTTCAATTCACGCTGCTATTAGGACTTTCATGGAGTAACTTCTTATCTTGATCGGTTCATTAATAGTTTAGTTGATATCCCTTCATTACATGTTGTATTATAGTCACAATTTCTTTATAGCAACAGCAGATTTTGTAATTTTGCTCTGTTCTTTGTTTACCTTCTATTTTTACCTTCTATTTCGTTTCACTTCTTTGTACCAGGGAGGCAATTTCCTTCTCACTCAGTCTTTTCCTGCAGGGTACTGCTTCTATTTCAAGCTTATAGATCTGGAGTTAGGTTTAAGGCTTATCAGGAAAGAATTTCATGGATAAATTTATAAATTTAATATTAGAATTACAACTTTTCTTAATTATGATTTTATCTCATTATTTTTCTAGTTGGTGCTGCAAAATTTACATGAAAGCAAGTGATTGAAACCCGTTTTACTTATAGAAGTAAACTGCCGATTGGCGATTTTATGTATTATTTATTTAAAACAACACTTTTGAGTCTAATTGAATTTCACTAAGGAAATCTGCATTTACACGTACATTCTATTTAAGCTATATTTTTAGGGCCCAAAATATGGAACAAGATAAATTGAAGAGATTTAGCATCATATTAAAGAGATTTTATAAAATCAACTTGTAAGGAAAATCAACTTAATTTTATCCATAAATCTTACATAAAATATCGTGTACCTTTGTTTAAACAAAGATAACCTAAATGAAGGAGGGTCAGTTGAGAAAGATTTTCTCTATGCTTTTTCTTGAGTGATGAAAAGAAATAGAAGGAGCAAAATTAATCCATTGGATTGAGTCTTGTATAAGGTTTGTGTTTGAGTGAACTGAAAATGTCTGCTAAGTTGTAGGAAGATCATATTTCACCTCTCCCAGGTAAAGACCACATGCAGGGGCCATGGGGCTTGCGGAAGTAACACTCTTTGCATTCAAAATTCTTTCAACTGCAAAGTGCCCATCATGTGAGATCATTTATATTTTTAAGTCGAAACAAAATCAAGTGTACGTGAATAGATGTGAATGTAAGAGTACCGTCAGGAATTGTCAAGTTTCCAGTGCCAACAGCCTTGAGAACACCCACAAGTAATCTAACCTGAAATCAATTAGCATGTGTTCCGAACGGGTTGGATTGAATCATAACGCAAAACATGGAACTTCTTACTGGACTCAATTCAAAGTTAGATTACCCAACCTGATGATAAAGAAAGGAACGTGCTCGTGCTGTTACCACCAGGCAACGATGTCGTCTTCTTTTGCCAAATCCTACATCTTCACTTGAAGTCGTTACTTTATCAATGCATGGACTTGAACTAGGAGGAATGTCAGTTTCAGAGTTGCTAGGGTAGCTACGAGGATCACTACTCACTTTATCATGTCCTTCTCTGTCCATTACAGATGGAAAATGTAGACTTTCAATTACCTCGCTGACATTGAGTTCATCCAAAGTTCTAATTGGTGATTTTGCCTGTAAGCGGGCAATTCTACGTCATATTTTGTTGATAAATACAAAGAAACTTTAGAAACATCAAAACAAGACATGCTAAAAATTCAATCATGACTACTATTTGGTTACTGTATGCTTGTCAAATATATTACAGCGCACTGTGAAGTCCTATCATTCCTCAGAATCAGATGAATGTAGAAGAGTTGGATTGCAAACAAGGTTCCACTTTAGGTTAGACATATTATTAATTAGAATTTTATGAATAATGTTCACACAGATTAGAGAAAAAAAATACAACCTGACAACCAGCTGCCCTGAAGGAACTAAAATCATGGCTTCCAACAAGAACCCTGCACGCTTCCTGCATGGATATCATCATTAACTTGCATAGATGGAAGATTGATAATCTGATAAATATACGGAACGGTTAACTAACTTGCATAGCTGGAAGATTAAGCTCCTCAGATACGTGCCATGCTCGATCTTTCTCGAAGGTTGACAACGGCTCTGGCCCAGACAGCAAACGATAGAAGTATCTGAATGGTAGTTCCACATAATTAGCAATTACTTCAACAAAACAACATGCACGGAAAAGTAGCTAATGTCAGAAATCCTAGATGAACCTTATTAATATTCTTCATGCCACTATTACACAAAATTAAGGACAATTTCATAAGATCAAGATCCATTCATAATCCAACAAATATATTTCATCGACCAAGTCCTTCTCCATTCATAATCCAATAAATAAAAGCTAAGAATGAAAATCTTGCATCAAATAGAACTGTAGAAAAGCCGGTGATGCTATATAATTGCAACAGTTGATAATTAATGCAAGAAAATCAGATTCTCAAGAACTCACGTCCGCTCTAGTGCTTTATATCTGGCATGAAAATCAGATGGAACACATCGTACATCGATAACCGTCAAGTCACTGTCATGCTTCTAAAATAAATCAAATTGCCAAGAAACATGTTAGAAGCTTTTGAGCACACAGACAATATACTCGAGTGACATCAGCTAATAAGCAAGATTTGAGAAACAGTTTAGGTTTTCAAAACTGCAACTCCAACTTGGAGAACAAACAAAACACGAAGTTGGTAATAAAATTGGGTCCACAAATTTGTATAATTCATCAATCTTCCTGCAATAGTTTATAAAGCAAACATTCGATAATAATATTAAACATTAAGAATCTGCACAGAAGTCACAAACAGAAAATCTATTGGGTATGCAAGAGCATTAGAAAATTCCACACTGAATAGAAAAAGAAAAGTGAAAAAAAAAAAAAAACTCAGGCATTAGCTGTGTGCCTGTGGTGCAAGTTTTCTCCTCAACACAATACATCATGCAGAAGTCAAGAAGAAGATTGAATTTAAATCATAAGATGATGAAAAGTAAATTACAATTTCATCTGCTTTATCCAAGACAATTACTAAAAAATTGCAAGCAGGCAGCTATCTTCACAGTTCCTTTCTTCTTCCACGTCATGTAAGAAGATCAAACATTTTCTCAAGACAGAAGAAACAATGTATTTATTTAAAGGGTAAAATGTATTTCAAGTCCCTAATGATTTGGTTATAATTGATTTTAGTCCCTCATTTTAAAATTTGTAATTTTGGTAGTATTTTTAAAATCTCGTTGCCCCAATAATTTATTTTGATTTGACCACAAGAAAAAAAATACCTGTAAGAAATGGTTCACAGCCCTTCCAACCACAGCAGGTTCATGAGGTGGCAACTACATTTTTACAATGACAACATGAGCAAATATATATTGATTGGTATAAAGTTAAGTTGAGGTTTATGCAAAAAACGAACCACTTCACCAGGCTTCCTTTTGCTGGTCCGTTGAATATCCACATGACAAACATTTGACAAGGCATGAACTCCAGCATCCTGCACTTCCATACCACAGTTAATCGATACACGAAATGCATTACATTGCATTTGTAAATTGTTTGTGAATAGTGAATGACGTGAGAGTGATGCTCACAGTTCGACTTGAACAAGAGACAGAGACGGGGTGGCCAACAAATTTAGCAAAAGCTTCCTACAAAACAACAACAGATTTGATGAATGGATGGAAATGGCGATGTGATGTGGTGATTTTGTTACCTCGAGAGCACCGACGACGGTGCGGCAAGTGAGCTGCTTCTGAGAACCGGAGAAGCGAGTGCCGATGTACTCGATTGCAAGGAAATAGCGTTGAATGCGATTTCTAGGGTTTTGAGTCATCTCTTTTTCTTCTTCTTCTTCGTCGTCCTCGTGGGCAATGTGAGTGGAATGCTCGATTTTTGATAACTTGGAAGGCCTATTGTTATCACTGCACTCCAAATCCACTGAATGCTTCAAACTATGTGTCATTGAAATTTCTGTTTGTGAATTCTGTGCAGATTCTTTCTGTTTCTCAGCTAAGCTCAAGAACCCTTTCTGTTTCTCCTTTCGTATACCAGAAGATCTCGGCAGAGTGACCGCTGCTTAATTAAGTTAATAATTAATTAAGTTTTAAGTTATCTCCAATCTATCAACTCGACTCTTAAACGATCACATTCGTAGAACACGTATCTATAAAGT
>Ga0123341_1003325_pt1 | contig 13731 bp, 13 predicted proteins | sample Turbeapinknodule_FD_89959 | JGI IMG/M metagenome (GOLD analysis project Ga0123341, IMG submission 89959) | Root nodule microbial communities of legume samples collected from Mexico - Turtle bean Mexico pink nodule | ecosystem: Host-associated > Plants > Roots > Nodule | place: Mexico: Nepantla... | reverse complement strand
GAATAATTAATCGCTGAATTATAAAAAAAAATTCAACATGCAATTCATTAAAAAAACCTAAGATTAGATAAAAGTAAATGCAATAGAACAACACCTATGCATAAAGGAGTTGTACTTATTGATGTAATTGTTCTTTAAAGAATTAGTTTCACATTCTTCAATAAAGAAGGGTTGCATAAGTAATATTTTAAAATTTTATACTATTTTATTTTAATTACTATAAGCTACTGAACTAATTTTTTTTACTACAACCTTAACAACCCTAAAAGGAGGTTAATCGAACGATTTCCACCATCTAATTCTGAATACTTTTTTTATTTCTATAATAATAAAAGACAGATGAAACCCCACAAAAAGAAAAGGGCCCATTGCTCTTCAAAGGTATGCGAGTTGTTACATAAATTGTTAATTTGAAATAAAGTGAGATACCAATTCCAATTGAATTTCTCATATTCTTCTTTATTATCTTCCATCAGTTATGGCATTCTTACCATTTTATACCTCTGTGACTTGCCATCACTCTTACACTACTCAATCAAACATAATTTTGAGTTAAGATTTCTAATTATAGAAATTGTATTTTCAAAAATAGATTAATCTACATCATTCACACGCATACATATTTGTCATTGAATAAAATTTTCCTATTTATAAATCATATTAAAAGAAATATTAATATCAACTGATTTGTAGCATAATCCCTGACTTGTAGGAAAATATAGATATATTTAGAGAATATCTTTAATCAACATTTAACTAATTTATCGAATATATTTCTCTCATATTTCGAAACATAATGTGACTTATTAAGTGATCTTGTAATTGTCGTTACTGTCATTTATTATGTGTCTTGTGTCTTGAGATGTTCTCTAACTCAACCGATTGATCATCAAGATCTGGTTCGTCAGTCCCGGTACAAAAGCAAAGAAAAATATATATAGATAATATAACATGACTGTACGTGGATAGAAGGGAATTTGAGATAAGATGGTAACCGAATACAGTTGGGCACTGTAAAGAGGAAGACAATGTGAGAAGCCTCTTTGTGTAGATTTTTAACGCTTTGGGATGATTTATCCACATCTGCACACCAGCATAACATCCTTGTCAGCCAGAACCAAGGCCAATAATAAGACTCCGTGAATGAAGGATAATTACAAAATTCCACTCTTTATTATCTTTGGTTGTGTTGTGTGACTGTGAATTCTAGTGGGGTCTAACTTGAATTCAGTGTTTATTTCATTGGACCAACAAAAAATCTAGAAACATGGAAGCCAAAGTTACTTGCACAGAGACAAACACCTGCCATAAACATTTGAACACTTTTATATCGATATTAGCATCATCCACTTTCCTAACCTGAAACAACAACACTTGCAAACGTTTGTTATGAATCTTGTGTTATAGAACAAGTCATGTTGAACTTTGTTTTAGTGTACCTGTGAATGGGTTTGAGAATAATCCTTCTTCAATCATTCACATCTCGTGTAATGATCTAGACCTTGGAATATCTGATGAGCAGAAATTCAACCTATATATATGTTCAGACATGTTTGCTCTCATATGTGTTGAAGTATTAGGCTTTAAAACGAACACAAAATAAAAGGTTTCGCGAGGCGTGAGTAATCACTGTCCGTAAGGACTTATCCGCGGTGTATTGCGTAAGTCCCCCAGAATACAACAGGAACTTTCCGGATGTTTCCGAAGATCAGAACTAGCAAGTTACTCTTTAAAAGAGTAATACCCAATGGAACCAATATAATACTTAAAAATATAATAAAGTAAGTGAGGAGAGAGAAAGTGAAAAAGAGAGAAGAAAAGAAGCTACGGTGGGTGAAGAAGATGAAGAGAGTGAATGAGAGAGATGTGCATTTGGAGAGGATGGAACCCCTCTTTATATAGGGATAGGAAGCAAAGATATTTTCCATCTCCATAACTGATTTCAATTTGCTGTTGCACCTAATTTATTTTCTTGTTGCACTCATAACAGCATTTGACATCTTCAATCAACTTCCTCCAAAATCTTCCACAACTCTAGACACGTGGGTTCACAATTGTTTTTAAGATATTTTGCAATATCTACTTCGTTTTACAACAATATGTTCAGCAATTAAATCAGATTTGAGGTAACAAAAATATGCAGTAGATAAGCACAGCCTTACGTGTACTAGATGTGATATCTATAGAAATCATGTCACAAATGAAAAACAAATACTTTTGTTTTTTCTTTGCTTTCGTTAGAAAATAACATACATATCGTGAAAAGACATCAACTATCATTAGCAAAACCTTCCTATTATAAAAAAAGACCCCGCTGCGATTGTCACTAGCCAGAAAACTTGATCTGGTGCAATGTTTGTCGGATCCTTAATTGGTAGAATGTTAGGAAACTTGTTTTTGGGGTTTTGTATAAGGGTTGGGACACCTTTGAAGTATCTCATTTTATTTATTCTTTGCTGATAAAAAAAAATCACTTGCCAAACAGGGAATTCAATAATGCATTTGGTGAAAATGAGCAATCCCACTGTTCGGTACGCTAATATAGTATGACATAGTTTCGGAATCAAGATTAAAGTCAGTTTATAAACTTTTTCCTCTCCTAACTCACCAAGAAGGAAAAAATCGTACCGACCTTTAAAACAGATAATACCTCAAATAAAATGATTAACTCTATCGATATTATCTCTCGAATTTAAATTTGGAAAACTCACTAATAAGAGACACATATGCTAAATAACATCTTAGTATGCTATCATGTAGAGTTTTTTGTTAGTCTCACAAGACATGTTGCCATTTCAGGTACGAGATTGGTCTCACATAAATTAAAAGTAAATAAAATGAGCACAGTATAAGAAAAAACACCTAGAATCCGATGTCAAAGTTTTAGATTGAAGGTGATAATTGATTTCTTATACGAAATCTTCGTGACTTGTCTAATTTTCCTCACGTTTACTCACAATAACCCAACACGACTTAATAAGAAATGTATGTGTAACTTTCTCCTTTGTAAAATTAGGATTACAATCCTAACAAAGACATTTTCACACAACTCATGCAGAGGCCTTTCAACAAATGGACTATGTGACATTTGGCTCCAACAAAGCCAGAGTCATGTTTCACCAATACCTGACAAAAAAACAACTTAACAATGTGTCTCATTAAATATGTCGTTGGAGTAATATGCTGTTTTAAACACTAATAGCTTATTCATTTTCCATTTATTCTCGTCATTTGCTTTTAAATATTACTCTTCTCTGTGTAAACTTAAGTGTAACTCTTCATAATTTTGTTTATTTTAATATTTAAATAAAATAGTATTTTATTTATTTTTTCGTCCGAAGTTCATAAAATCTGAGGATCCAATGAATTGAAATTCTATGATTTTATGTTAATAAATAAGAAGCCAATATGGATTGTGAAGAAAGGGAGAAATGATTATATATAAACTTTTGCTGTCATGCTTCCTGCTATGGTGTTGACAGCCTTTTCAAAGTTGCATTAAATACTATGGAACTACTAATGAATTAGATAAGATGATGAAGAAAAATATTGTGTAACTTAAAAAGCTAGATTCTCATACTCATAACTTTCTGCGCATATAAAATTGTTGGTATGATTTTGTACCAGAGCATTGTACTTTCCAAACTTGGTATGATTTCCCATGAGCTTGCATCATTAGCTCAGGAAAGTTATATTTTGAAATTGGTCATGTTTCAACTCTGCTTCTTTCAGCACAATAATAATCTTTTTAACATATTTTGCTTATACCATTCTGCGTTGCTCAATATCTAATTCATATAATTGTGGAATTATGACATGAATAGAACTTATAATGTCAATACCTCCTTCATTTATTGGTGCCACCGTCTGCTATCACGGACACGTTCAGCTAGTTCTGGAATGCCTTTAACCCATTCTTCTCTTAAGAAAGTGTTTATAAACGTAGTTTACAGCCAATATGTAGTATTCTCCTCACGTTTTGAAAACTTATCCTTCATGATGTAAAAAAAACTGATTTTCCTTAATTTCTACTACTCAAGTTTGCTGTTTGAACTATGATCACCATAAGATCTCCTATAGCATATCTTTAGTAATACTAATATCAGCTTTGAAGGCAAGAGGGAAAATATTGCAGTGAGAACTAGTTGTTTTGGAATATATATATATATATATATATTTTGTGCAATCAAGGGCGTTTTACATATGTTTGGTAAATCCTTTGTATCAAAACATGATAATCAAATATCTTCTATTAACTATCTTCTATTATATTTTCTTCTGCTTATTTGTCCATCAAGTTTAAAGGGTAAAATACCTGTAAAGACACTACAACGTTCATTTGGAGTGTTAACGTGTTTGTGGGTTTAGAATTAGAAAAATCATTATCTTGTCCTATTAGAGTCTTGTTCTATTTATTTCTATTGGACTCTTATTCTTAATGACGTTGATCCAAACCTAATAAATCTTTATAATACTTTATTACTCTTAATTTTAGATTAACCTAATTAATACTACAAGAAAAATGTTGAATTAATTGCTAACAAATGAGTAAGTTTTTCAATCTATTTTTTATAACACTACAACGATAAACATAATCATGTTTTATTTCCTTAGTTTCATATATCCACATGCGTAGATGTCATTAATTTAGAGGAGTAAAGAAGACTCAATGAGAAAAACAGAACTAGGAAGATGAAACATAATTATATATAAATAATAAAATAAAAAATACACTGACGCGGTTTCTCCTACTTCTCATAAATTGAATTTAGATTCATTGAAAACCAATTCAAATTTAATCTGATATTAATTTAAAAAAAATTCAAATTTGATTTATATTAATTTAAATATATATATATTACAAAACCTATTTAATGCGCTAATCACGCATTGTTTGTGCTTAAGTGTATTTTTGTTTTTTTTTTCACAGTTTTCGTTTCTATGTTTTATATAACAGGTTTGTTGGGTCTGTTTTGTAAGATACAGTTTTTCTTTGCAGTAAAATTCTTTCTTTTCATGTTTTCTGCTGCTGTTTTTCACCTGTTTCTTATTATTTTCTAGTAATCAATTCCTTGACTGAATGAAAAACTTCTACATACGCTTTTTGAATAAAGATCTAAAATAGTTATATCCACGTAACATAAGTCTCACTTTGTTATTTTCAGCAGTGATCGATTTATTTAACTTTTATATTTTATTTTTAGAATATTGGATCTTAAACAACGAAACTAATAAATAATAACGTTCATTAATTAAGTTTGGTGATGATATTTGTGAAGTACCATATCTGGGATCTAAACCCATTACTTTACCAAATTTAATTTTTGGTTTTGACTCTTTTCAAGATGCAGCAGACTAGTCTATCCCAAATCTACCTGATTTAACTTAATCTCTCACTGATATCTTCAATGAATGATACATACCTTAGCTATTTGAACAAGCAAAACCACATAAGCATAATTTCCTTATTATTTCAATCACTGAATTGTGACGGGTGTCATTCATAGACCACTTCAATCAGAATTTGGTACTTGTTTGTTTCAATAACTAAACTTGATTTATAAATAGCGTACATACTGTATTAGTTTACATGTTAGAGACATTATTGTTTGCATCCTGCACACATAACAAAACCCAATAGGTCCGATAAACATGCACATGGCTCAAAATACAAATCATAATCATAACATGACAGAGAGGTGAGAGAGATTGTTAAAGAACACTGATCATAACTGTTTTTGAAACTTTTGCCTATGTTGCTTGTTCCTTGACATATGAACACAGATAACATAATCACAATTTATACTAAAAGGAAAGTGGTGATGGTAAATAAATGTTGAATGAAGGAGCAGTTAAGAAAAGTGGAACCTGACAGATAATATGAAGGTATGAAAAGGGTTTTGGTATGAATGTATGTTTGATATGTAATTAAAAGTTATCCCAACCAAACGACATAAATTCACTAATTCACATGTCCTCCCAGTCTTCTTCTCTCTTCCCCATACACGCTCACACAGTCAAACCATCTGACGCTTCACAATCATTCTCCCACTCTCATCATAAGCTGCACCTACATCATACACACATACAGTACTCTCTTACAATGCACCCACACTTTCCGGTGGGTCCTACACTCCCGTTTTCCCAACCCCCTACCCCCCTACTCCACGTGTTCCCCACCAATTCGCGGTGCTCATCACATGTCCTTCATTATTCCCCGTTCCAAACTCCAACCCGACCCGACCCGCTTTAGTCAAGCTCCGTTTTCGTTCAGTCAAGCCCGTTTGCATCGGGCTCCCAAAACAAACCACTCTCCTCTCTCCACGTGGCGATTGCGCACTGGACAAGGCACTGGAATCCAAGGATGCTTTCTCGTTTATATAACAACCTCGACCGTTTCCTCTTCTCTCCGCACACAACCACAAACACCACCTCGCACTGCCGCAGTGGGAAAGTAAACAAAATGGCGCCAAACTCTCTCTTCTCTGTCCTCTCCATGCTCATCCTCCTCCTCCTCCGCCCCTCCGCCGCCGGCCACGACTACCGCGACGCCCTCCGCAAAAGCATCCTCTTCTTCGAAGGCCAGCGCTCGGGCAAACTCCCCGGCGATCAGCGTCTCCACTGGCGCCGCGACTCAGCATTGCACGACGGTGCAACCGCCGGAGTAAGACTTTCTCTCTGTTTTTCTTTGTTCTCAATGTAGTAGATAGATGGCGGTTATAGTGAATGAGGTCAAGGTGATGATTGTTAATGAGGTACATTGTGCTTTTTACCCAGGTGGACTTGAGCGGAGGGTACTACGACGCCGGGGACAACATAAAGTTCGGGTTTCCGATGGCGTTCACGACGACGATGCTGTCGTGGAGCGTGCTGGACTTTGAGAAGAGCATGGGGGCGGAGCTAGGGAACGCGTTGAAGGCAGTGAGGTGGGGGACCGATTATCTGCTTAAGGCGACGGCGAAGATTGGTTCCGGCGTGGTGTTCGTTCAGGTTGGCGACCCTTACTCCGACCACAACTGCTGGGAGAGACCCGAAGACATGGACACGCTGCGCACCGTTTTCAAGATCGACGGGTCCCATCCAGGCTCTGACGTGGCAGGTGAAACTGCTGCTGCACTTGCTGCTGCCTCCATTGTCTTCAGATCACGTGACCCCTCCTACTCTACAAAACTCCTCAATCGAGCCGTTGCGGTGCGTGACACTCTTGCGCCCTCCCACACACGACACACTCCCCCCAACTTTTTCATTTATTAATAATTGAATAACATCTATTATATAACTGATTTTTTTAAATAAAATATTACATTATAATATAAGGTGATAATAGTAGAAAAGGAAAAGTAGTGTATGGTTCTTGTAAAAACCTTTTTTCCTTTGGCTTTAGTTGAAAAGTAAAAACGTGAATGTGGTAAGTTTGAAAAGCGGTTTGTGGAAAGCGAGACTCTTCTCGTCTCTCACGAGCGACATGGAATATCTCCGTGTCACCCATTCCACCCAACACTTTATTTATTTTTTGGCGTGTTTTTCTCTGTATGGTTAATTTGTTAAAGAGGTGCATATAATGCATTTTCCGTTAAAATATCGCGAGAAAATGACCGTTAGTTTGGGTGAGGGTGCAGGTGTTCCAGTTTGCTGACTCACATCGTGGTGCGTACAGTAACAGCCTGCGCCGTGCAGTGTGCCCGTTTTACTGCGACGTCAATGGTTACCAGGTACGTGGGAAGTAATAATAGACATAACGGGAGAAAGTGATGGAATATTGGGCGTTGGATTGGATGACTTTTTTGACTTTTGATCTGTGTGATGGTGATTTTAGGACGAGTTGCTGTGGGCAGCGGCGTGGTTGCACAAGGCGTCACGTAGGCGTCAGTACAGAGAATACATTGTGAAGAACGAAGTGGTGTTGAAAGCTGGGGACACCATTAATGAGTTTGGTTGGGATAACAAGCATGCTGGGATTAATGTCCTCATTTCTAAGGTAACATTAACGACACTTCTCTGCTACACCCATTTTTATCATCCCTACTTTTCGTATTCATACCCGTTTTGGTTACAATTAATTAATTGCCTTGGTTTTTATTTAATTTTGTATGATATGATTGTTGAAGTGGAGTTTTCCATTTTTTGTATCATCATTACTCCTATGTTTGTGTCATTGTGTGTGCGAGCGCACATATCAAAATACCTTTGTCTTTTATGCGGTGTTTTTGTTCCTCTTGTCTTGCGCCCCCCGTTTAGCATGTGGAGGCGCAGTGTCACACTGTTCATTCATTCAATCTAGATGCGGAATTTGGAGATAAAGTTTCTGCATCACGTGGTCTGTGGAATGTGACTTACTTTGTCTTCTTCCCACCTTCCTTCCCATTGGCCCCTTCCCAATCTCCTCACACATCATATTATTAATCATCCATCATCACAGGCACAACAGGGAATTCCACATCAACATCATTATTTCCCACTACTAATACATTACATATATGACTTAGATTTAACTCAACTTTTCCCTCTACATTAAATAAAATTACACTTTGATTAAACATTCTTTTGTATCATATTTTATTCATTTATCAGTACATCCATTACAAATGCCTTAGAGAAGGGAAGTACAAAGCAGATCCTATACTATTTTACAGACTATTTTGGTCATTGAATGTTATAATTATTGTTTAAAGAAGTGTAAAAATATGAAGCCATCAGAAACTTGATAGAATTAATATTACTCGATTATAAATTCTAGTAACGAACTTGGGTGCTTTTAAAAAGAAGCATTAATAATTTAGATCATGTGCATAGAAAATGTGAAAGAGGGTAGTATTTTGAATTTGACTTTCTCTTATTGGTGGGCCATGGAAGGAATCTAAGCCATAGTGAATAATGTTGTGTGCATATGTACGGTACAGCTAGATTGGGAATGTGGGTACAGATTTTGAATTTTTTGTAGAAAAAAAGGTTTATCCATATTTGTTGATGAATATTAAAAAGAAGTCAAGATAGGAATGAGAAAGGGGTTGTTGAAATGGTGATGATTGCAGTTGATGTAAATTACATTTTTAAGTTTAATGTGGGCACCAGTTTTTGTTATTTATACAAGCTGGGGGACATTCCCTAATAATTGGAACTTAGATCTAAATCATGGCAGTGGGGGCAAATTTGTCATTAGAAATGAAGGGGTTAGGATTAGTGTGGTGTAGGGTGTGTTGTCGCTGGAATCAGAACCAAAGTGGATGGCCAAACTGGTTGCCGTAAACATTTGGAGCCAAAAGTCTTCTCCTTTAATTATTTTCATCCATTTAGATCTGGCAAATGGGTGGGTCCCACTACTGCTCCATGCATGTGCACCATACCATTCTTTTCTGCAAACTTGCTTTACTCTCCTGCATCGATTGAGTCTGTGACTTCTTCTTTAAGCTCTCATCGCTATCACATTATTTCTCGCATTCTTTTCTTGTAACTCACCTTTCTGCCACATTATTTTTTTTATCAACCTATCCCGTGCTATGCAATCACTGTTCCGTAACCGTGGACGAACGCAAATTCTGCATTGGCTTTTCTTATTATTCTACATTCATTGCGCACATTATACTCAGAGGAAAGCGTGAAACTTTTGAACTAGTTTTCCATACAAGTTCATTGGGTAAACTCTATCTGTTCTGGTGTCACAGGAGGTGCTAATGGGAAGAGCAAACTATTTCGCGTCGTTCAAACAAAACGCTGATCAATTTATCTGTTCTACATTGCCAGGAATTTCTCACCCTCAAGTTCAATACTCCCCAGGTAAAATTATTCTTCACTTTTTGACCTTTTTATAATGATTCTGAGTAAAAGTAATTGTGGCGTGATTGTAGAATTCCAACAGTGATGATTGTGATTTTTGAGACTTGAACAAAGCCATTAATCATGCTTAGTTGCTTCCTAAAAGGAAAAGGGTTGTTTGATTGTGTTTTTGTGTGCAATGTGAATCCATGCATTGGTAAGTTGTAACTAAAGCTTCTCTTTTCTTGGTTGATAATAATAAAGGTGGGCTTATCTTCAAGGCGGGTGGAAGTAACATGCAGCACGTAACTTCCCTGTCTTTCCTGCTCCTGGCTTATTCCAACTACCTAAGCCACGCCAATAAGGTTGTGCCATGTGGCGAAACCACTGCCACCCCAGCTTTACTCAAACACCTTGCTAAACGTCAGGTGAGACTCGAATCCAATTTTTCAGTAACCAAAATCCATTTTCCTCATTATTATCACTTCTCCACTACTGGGTGGGTCCCAACACTTTGACATCACCGTAGATTATCGGCCTAAGTTTCTAGTTTTCCATATCTGACAAAATTAACGGCTAGATTTTGTCCTTTCTCGTTTTTTACTATATTCTCGTCAACACGTGATATGCACAAAATGCTTGTTTGTGATAATATTGTATTATTATTTTGCAACACGGGCAATGTTGTAATAATGTGAGTGCACATGGGTTTCATTTTTACAAGGTGGACTACATTCTCGGGGACAATCCCTTGGGAATGTCGTACATGGTTGGGTATGGCCCACGCTACCCGCAGAGGATACACCACCGGGCCAGCTCGCTTCCCTCCGTTGCGGCCCACCCAGCCCGCATTGGCTGTAAAGCTGGATCTCGCTATTTCTTTAGCCCAAATCCCAACCCCAATTTATTGGTTGGGGCAGTCGTGGGTGGGCCCACCAATAACACAGATTCCTTCCCTGATTCCAGGCCTTTCTTTCAGCAATCTGAGCCCACAACATACATCAATGCCCCGCTGGTGGGCCTTCTGGCTTTCTTTTCAGGCCACTATTGAGTCTGCAAGTGTTTTTTCCATGTGGTGCGCAAAATTGGTCACCCTAAGGGGAAAAAAATTGGAGAAGAGTGTTGTGTTGTGAGTAATAGTATTGTGGTTTGCAGTGGTTTTCTTAGTAAGTGAAGTGATGATAGTGCAATTTGTATACTATAGGATTCTATGTAACCGGGCAAATCTATAAAGAATATAAAGTTTATGCTCCACACACCTTCAATGCTTTCAATTTCCATTCAAATTCTTTTCTAATTATTAATTTAACAAACTATATGGGATATCACCCTAAGATTTATTTTAATTAGCCCCTTTTAGATTGCTGAAACAACATATCAAATTATTATTACTCGGTTAACCTCCATACTTTTATGTAAAAAATTTATCAATATTATTTTACTCAGTTTTAGTCTCCATGATATTTCTAGTTTTAAATCTTTCCAATTTTTTTAATTCTTACAGTTTAAATTCATTGGAATTGAAAGATTAGAAGGTAAAATTTGGTCAAGCAATAAGTTAATTTTACTCTTCAACTTCTCTATTATTTATATCTCTTCATCAACTATTTTCGTTATCAGCGTTAGATGATTATTAGGGTGTATACAACCATAATTCCTTATGATACTACTTGCATAAAATATTTTTAATTAAGAATTACTTGAAATTACAGAAATAATTATCAAGAAAATGACTTAATGAATAATTAGAAGCGTCAACAATCTCTTTCATTGACGTATTTACTAACTTAATTTTTTTTTCTATAATAAAAGAGGGTACAAGCCCAAAGAGAAAATGGGCTACAATGGGCTACCAAAAGTTCAAGACTTGTTTTTTTTTTCCTTTTTTTGAGAAACATTATTTTAGAGATGGACTCGCATGATCTTTCATTTTTGGTTCTGCTCTGTCATCGTTTTGTTTCTTTTTATTTATTATACATGATCATTGATTTCTTGGTTAATAATAATTAATTTAGTTTTATTTAAATACCAGTAGAGACAACTCACCACAACATCGCAACATAGGTATTTTACCATACACTCTCATAAATTCTTCCTATATTTTAAAAAATATAAAAAATATCTATTCTGAATTTTCAATTAAAATACAATTTTGTATGCGAAATCTAAATTCCAACAAGTACCAAGAAAAGCAACCCATCTACAAAAAACATGCTGCATCACATCAACTTTCTAGATAAAAAACAAAAACTTAAATATTGCTGATTGATTGATGCAGGGGCACCACAACTCGAGGCAAACTGGTAATTTTTTTAAAATATACTGTTTATTTTAGAACTTAATTATATATCATGTAATTGGTACGAAGTATATACCAAGTTTTTTCATAATTAACTTTCACCGTAAAACTTTATTGATCGATCATTTTTAGAGTTTCTCTAATAAGAGAGTTATTTATTACTAAAAGTGTTATTTTAACGTGAGTCTCACCTAAAACATCTCTAATAAAGGAATCAAATCTCTCGCACTAAGATTTGATCAACATGTAAATCAAAATCAAGTTTTCTTGTTCTTTAAATTTATTATATTCTGTAAAATGATAAATAGAAAATTTCATGTTCATAAGATTAGAGAAGGAAATAAATTACTGAACATGATCAACTGTTAAAAAAGACACTGCTGGTATAAACGTCAGACACAAGTAAAACACAACATTGTTCTCTCTAATCACTGCATGTATAAACATCAGACACAAGTAGAACACAACATTGTTCTCTCTAATCTAATGCTAACACAACAACACAAGCAAAACACAAACACTCTTTATTTCGTTCTCACTTACTTCAGACAAATCCAAGAGAACTGAATAGTACACTCTAACTCAACGACTCATGCCACCTTCCACTGCTGGTGCTGAAGTCACGCCACGTGTATGCATCTGCACATTCCCTTCCCAACCTATGCATGCAATTAACCATAATCACTTATAAACAACTCATGAAGCAAAATTGTCAGATCAAAATTAATCATACTTAACAAATTTTTAGCACTTAATTAATTACCAGCAGACATGCGAAATCCACGGGCTTTGAGCTCCCTATACTCCTGGCAAATGGATAAATGGAGGCACAACAAACTCACCACACAATCACTACAATGGTGTCCCTCAATCCCATAAACCTCCCTCAGTTTTACACGATACAACCAGGCGTAGATACAGCCTCCCACATGAGTAAAAGCAGCAAGTACATAAAACAGTGATCCATGCAGACAACAAGCTGCACTAACAAAAATCAATTCACAGAAACAAAAGTTAAGAAAATGGCAATTTATTAGCTCAATCACACACTTACAACTTGACCCTTTGTCCAGGATCTCAGCTACCCTTCCGAAGCTAACACAGGGGCACCAAAGAGTGAGACAACCTAGGAAAAAGAGTGAAAGATCATAAAAGGGTAGCTTAATTTGTTTGATATATATGAAGCAAAGAAGAAAGTGTGTATTTTTATGGTTAAGGAGAATGGAAGAGGGAAAATGAGTTGATACAAGAACTGCAGTCTGAGAAGCAGTCGCATAAACCAGTGGACCATGACCCATCACCAATTTTCTCACTCATTTTTTAAAGGAATTTCTGTGTGAAGCATTATGACTATGGTGTAAAGGATCGGTATTAAATAGAGGGAAGAAGGGAAGGCCAAGCCAAAGAATCTACTTTTGATTAGAGTTAATTCACTACAAGATTATGAAATTGTAATTAATTTTAAAAATCAAGATAATTAATTATTATTAAACTAAATTAAAAATTATTTTAAAAACTAAAAATATAATTGATATTTAAAATATTTTATATTATAACAAAAAATTTATAATATAATTTTAAATTAATATTTAATCATTAGCTACCAAAATTTTATCTATTAATATTTTAAATTCTAAAGTTACACCAAAATTTAAAATATTAATAGCTAAAGTTATAAT
>Ga0123341_1003324_pt1 | contig 13731 bp, 20 predicted proteins | sample Turbeapinknodule_FD_89959 | JGI IMG/M metagenome (GOLD analysis project Ga0123341, IMG submission 89959) | Root nodule microbial communities of legume samples collected from Mexico - Turtle bean Mexico pink nodule | ecosystem: Host-associated > Plants > Roots > Nodule | place: Mexico: Nepantla... | reverse complement strand
TCGTCGCAACCGTGGCGGCTATGCGCAAGCTGCTCACCATCCTCAACGCAATCATCCGGGACCAGAAAGCATGGCAAAACGCTTGACTTCCAAGACAGTCGCTCTGCCCTGCCGGGCATCTCCTCCACACGGGGGGAGGTTGGTAGGAGGCGAACACTTCGTCCCTCGCTGACCGATGCGCAGATTCGTCTGAAAAGACGAGCGGTGTTGTAAACGGGAAACCCTAAAGCCCATCCGATCTCCTCCTTGTGGGGGAGATGCCCGGCAGGGCGGTCCCAGGCGGCACCAGGCCGCCTGTCCCCATATGCCGGACAAACCGTCCGTTACTTCTGTTCGGGCGCCAGGAACTCGGCGCAATAGGACGGACCGTTGACGCCGGGAATGTCGGCGACGGTGCGGATGTCGCGGATCGTGTAATCGGAGCTGGTGGTGATTTCGGCCTGGCAGCGCAGATAAGCGGTGCGGGCGGCGGAAATCTGCTTGCCGCGCTTGCCGTCGGCGCCTTCGGCATATTTTGCCGGAATGCGCACGGTCTTGTAGCCGCCGCGCCAGGTATAGACGGTGGTGGCGCCTTGCTCGCTGTCGCTGATCGGAGGCCCGTAGGCGGCAAAGAAGATGCCGGCCGATTTGCCGACCCAGCGGGCCTCGATCGGATTGCCGGCGGAAGGTATGGTCGTGCATCCGGCAAGCCCAATTGCAAGCCCGGCCGCGGTGATGGTGCGGAGTTTCATCGTGTTGTCCCTGGTCTCTAGCGCAGTGGCTGCGAATCCGCTGTTTACGGGCGGTTTCGCCTGTCCCGTCGAGCCCTTTAGCGCGGAACCCGGCAAAAGAAAATTGCCCCTGTGGCACTTCCCGACGATTTGCTCCGAGTGTGTCTTTTTGCAGCAGCAGTGGCGCGCCGGGCCTGTCATCAACCCGTCAAAAATTCCGCCTGATTTTTGGAATTTGGTGCTTGTGCAACCAGATAGGCTGTTCTATAGAAGCGCCGCTGGTCACGGAGTGTAGCGCAGTCTGGTAGCGCACCACGTTCGGGACGTGGGGGTCGAGTGTTCGAATCACTCCACTCCGACCAGCCGTAACCATCGGTCATTATTGCCGAAAATCATGGTTGCTAATGTTTCCCGAAATTTTCTATCCCATGAAATACCGAACGATACGTCTGTCAGCTCGGCTGATAACGATCCTTTGGTTCATGCATACTCGTGAAAAGCTGATACGCAAACGAGCCTTACGCAGCTTTCGTGAGGCTGTGAATAATTTCGTCCCACATCTTCGCCGCCTCTGAGATCGCGTCGTCTATGCGCCACAGAGCTGGCTCGAATGACGCGGAAGACTTTGCCGCTGATAATCGTCATTGGCGCTTCGCGGACGTTATAACCATTGCTGGCCTGTCGTGTTCGTCCCCCGTGGACGGAACTGCTTTCATAGTTGGGCGTTTTTCTCAGTTAGTCCGGCACTGCTGGCATTCCGCCGGCACTGCCGGATGGGAGAAAAATCATGAGAACGATATTGATCGCGATAGGTGCCTTAACTGCTGTAGCCGGGTCTGCTTTTGCGGCCGAGCCTGCCAAGACGGTGGACACGAAAATGGGCAAGGTCCTGGCTACTGAAAAGGGCATGGTCCTTTACACCTTCGACAAAGATACAAAAGGCAAATCCAACTGCGATAAGGATTGCCTGAAGAAGTGGCCGGCGTTCCACGCCGGAGCCAAGGCCAAGGCAGAAGGCGAATGGACGCTGGTCAAAGCTGCGGATGGCAAAGAGATGTGGGCCTACGAGGGCAAGCCGCTCTACACCTATGTCGAGGATAAGAAAGCCGGTGAAGCCAACGGCGATGGCGTTGGGGGAGTTTGGCACGCGGCCAAATAGCCGAACCGGCGACCGTTTGAACGGGCGGTCGTCGGATCGCCTTGAACGGCGGCGCGGCTTACCGACGCAATGCCGGGGGCACGTTGTCGTAGCGCGGCCCGGCGAAGCCTGATCTGGAGATCTGCTCGTGTCAGTACCGGTCATTCCGGCCGGAACGCGGTTGGAGAAGAAGCAGCGTGCGGCTCTGTGCTGCGATCTCAGCCGCCGACCGTGATTTCACCGTCGGCAACACGTTTGACAAATATCTTCAAACCTTCATGCCGCAGTTTCTTCCAGCCGCCGTCGGAAACCATCGATTTAGCCAGATCGGCAAACCCCTCGGTAAGGTAGGGAACCTGCGATGCCGGTCGTTTGCCGAGCGCTTGAATCAAGCAGTCGGTTCTTGGCGGGGACGAGAACGTGTTTCCGGAACGTTGCATGACGATCTCCAAATGATCTGTGCCGTCTGGAAATCGGATCGTTCCATAGCCGCACTTGGCCGCGGCATTCACTTCGGCCTTGGAGAGATTGTCTTGCAGAAGAAATGACAGCTGGCTGAAACTGTCGTCAGTGTAGTCGAACTGCCCCAATATGATGAAGTCCAGTTCGTTCTGCCCCTTCCTGGCGCCTTTGATCTTGCCAAAGAAGTTGGAATTCACCTTGGTGTCTTTGCCTGTCTTCATGGCAAGCATTTCGCCCAGCTTGATATAGGTCCTCGGTTTTGACGAACCGTTTTCGGTACCGGCCGCGGCGTTGCCTGAAGGCAGACTTGCGGTCTCCGGCTTGGCATAGGCGTCAGCGAAGGCTTGCAGCGTCGTTAGATTGAGCGCCTCGGGAAGCCCGCTCTCAAACTTGCGGCAGGAGAGTGCGGCCTGCCGCGTTGCCGTGTCAGGCTTGCCCTCGACATTCCCTGGCTTGCAGCCCAAATGAACCAGTTGCTGCTGCAACCTCTTGAGCAAAACTGCTTGTTCGGCGGAATAGTCGCTGACACCGCGGGTCACACTGACATTGCGGACATCGATGCCGATACCATCCGGCTGCACCACGTCAAACTGCGACGTATGATGGTCATAGTTCTTCCATTCGTTGCCCCAGCCCATCATCACCGGGCCGAGAATGAAGTTGAATGATTTCGGGTCGCGGTTTGATTGCGGCTCGCACTCGTTCGATTCCCAGCAATGCGGCGCTTGGTTGGTTGCTTCACCTTCGGCGGCGTAGATCACCTTGTTGTCGCAGCTTGCCGTAACCCATCCGCTCTCATCGTTTGCCCATCGGATTTTCAGCGAGAATGTCGCCCATTTGCCGAAATCTCCCGGTTTCTGGCACTGGCGGGCGAGAAAGTTCACGCCGTTGCGCGTGTCGGCTTTCAGCATGTAGATGAAATTGTGGATTGCCGGTCCTTCCCAGGACGCGAGGCGCAAATGGCTGTCCCAGCCATCGGGATAAAAGCCATTTGCGGAGTTGTTGTGCCAGCCCTTGTAGGCAAAAGCCGGATCGAGCCGGAAATCAAACTTGTATTCGACGCTTTCGCCAACCCTCATGTCTCGCATATAGCGGATCGTCGAGCGGACGTTGCCATTGCGACAATCATTTTCGCCGCGTCCATCTCCATAGTCGACATTGGAACACTGACGGTCGAATATCTGAAACTGGGTCACGCCGTCCTTGACCTCCGGTCTGACCGATCCGTTGAATTTGTGGCGCTCAAAACCTTTGGGGAGCGGGTCGGCAGTCGCACCTGCGTGGGGCGCAAAAACCATAAGCGCGCCAACCGCCAGTCCAACTATGGGATTTTTCAGCATAGCTCCCTCGCCAAATTGGACTCCAACCATATCACGATCTCTCTTGGAAGGTTGGGTTTAGCTCGGGTTCAGATCGGTGCGTGAGGCGCTGCGATGAGAAGGAGCCGCGGTCAAAGCTGCCCAACTGCTTGTGCTTGATGTCTTCAACGATGCCACCGAGGCCGAGCAGGCGCGACGGGCGTTTAGCCGGCAGCCAGGGCGAGCGACATCAAGGGCGGCTCGTGATCGGCGATGCTTCGGATCATTCCGACCGGAACGCGGCGGGGAGATCGACAGCGACGTCAAGCGGCTGGAAATGCCGCAGGTTTTCCGTAATGACGGTAAGGTCGTAGGCCCGCGCGGTCGCCGCGATGATGAGGTCGCCGAGACCGGGGTGACGGCCTTGGCTCTCGGCTTCATCTTCCAGAGCGCCGGCGATGCGCGCGACAATAGTATCCATCGGCAAGATCCGATCGCCGAAACTGTCGGTGATGAAGTCCAGCCATGTCGAAAGGCGCTTTGCCCGCTCGATCCCGCCGCGACGGTGAAGGCTCCGCATTCCCTTCTCGATCTCGGCGACCGATAGAGCCGACAGAAACAGGCTATCGGCTTCGCCTTGTTCATGAAACCATGCCCGTACCGGATCGGACGGCGGCATCTTGCCTGGCGCGAACTTCGAAATGATATTGGTATCGAGCAGGTAGGCGGTCACAGATCGATATCGCGCATTGTCGACGGGTTCCGCTCCAGTTCGACCCCGCCGGGGAAGGTCAACAGGAAATCCCCGAAATTCGGCCGTGGCTTCTTCAAAGCCCTTTTCGCGGCCTCGGCCGCTTTGACGGAAACGAGGACGGCAGCGGGCTTTCCGTGCCGCGTGATCGTGACGAATTCCCCCTTCGCCGCGTCATCGACCAAACCGGCGAAACCGGCCTTTGCCTCTGCCACGCTGATTGTCGACATCGCCGCCTCCGTTTCTAAATGACCATATATAGTCAAATTAGGCGGCGGCGTCGGCGAAATCAAGGGCGAGAATTTTCCAAGGGCGCTGCGGCGGCGGCTTAAGGAAACGCGTTCGGCAGACTATCGTCCAGAATATAGAAGTGTTCGCCGATCTTTCTGATGTTGACGTATTCGTCCGGACCTGAATCGAGATCCACGCATTCCTTCTTTTCCGAGCATGATATTTGGACACGCTGTTGCCAGGCCGCGGATTGCTCGCCCCTGGGCAAGGAGACTTCATCACTCTCGTCGTAGACGAGCGTCGAGTAGGTTTTCTCGAGGAAGGTATCGTCCCATACGAATGTCCTGAATCGTTGCTCTCCGCCCGGCAGATCGGTTCGTTCGATCTCTGCCAGATACGTTTGCTTGGTCAGCGCAAATCTAACGCTGTCGGACGTTATGCCGACAGCAGCGAGGATACGGAGCAGGACCAGCAACAGAAGGGATGCGATCAGGAGAGAGACGAGACGCCGCCAGCGTCGCTGCGCCAGATTGATGCAGAGGGAGCCTGCGACGGCGATTAGGGTCACTACCCATATGATCAGGCTAATCGTCCACCAATCCAATTGGGGATGAAGCCAATATAGCCAATTTTGCGCCAGGAATGGCAACAGCCAGAGGGCATATGTCCACGTAAACCTGTCTCTACGTTTTACTGGCTCTGGCACGTTTTAGCCACCGGCAAATTTCATTGATTCTCTGATCCACAATAACATGACAGGCGCCTCAACCGGAGCAGTCTGCCGTATTTCGCGCGAGGTGCCGCGTCATGAGCATTGGTCGCGGTCGAGCCTATTTGCTCGGCGCCCCGGCGCTCAGCAGCGCCCGCACCAATGCCGCCTGGCTGCCGTCCATCGCGCGGTCCCCAGTGATAAGGGATCGCAGCATAACATGATCGATCTGTCTGACCATAAAGGCACCTCATGCCTTGATGACGCCAGCCAGAAGCAGCGTCACGCCGGCGGTTGCGGCCGTCAGCCCGAGGAGCCGAAGCCTCAGGCGCGGCAGGGTGATCTGATTTTGGTAGTATCGGTCCTCGGCCGCAGCGCCCATCGGCATCGGGCGGCGACGGTTTGGCATATGCGCGGCGACCAGACTCTGAAGGTCCATTGTGTTGCCTCCTGGTTCGGGCTTCATCTGCCGCATTCTCGCACGCGTCCGGGCCCTGCTCTGTCATGCAGGCGGAGGACATCGGGCTCGGCGCCTGGCTGGCGAACGAAGAGCCGTCTCAACCGGAACGAGTCGCAAAGTGATTCGTTGAGTCGCGTTCCGTGTGAGATACTGGGCCATGAGCAAGCGACGAAGCTTCAAACCGGTGAAGATCACCATCAATGGCAAGGTGAGGACGGTCTATAATGTCGTTCAGGCCGGCAATGCCTTACTGAACGACTGGCCCGACCAGACGCCGGCGGCCAAGGTTGCCGAAGGGCTGGTGCTCGACGTCTTCAACGATGCCGCCGAACCCGAGCAGGTGCGGCGGGCCTTCATCACCGCGGCCAAGGCGAGCGACATCAAGTTCAGCTCCTGAGCGGCGATATCGAGCAATGCTTATTTCCATGATACCCGCTCCTGATCGGCGAGATCCTGCGTCTTGAACTGTGTCTCCAACCAGGCGGCGGTGACGATGGCGGCGAGGAAGCCGAAGGCGAGGCAGGTGATGGCCTGCTTGCGCCAGGAGATGAAGGTGACCGGCGGCGAGGTGAGGGGCTTTTCCGCGCATTCACCGGCTGGGCAGGCGCAGCCGGAAAAAGCCTTGACGATGCAGTCTGACGACATCTGCGTTTTCCTCAGGCGTAAAGCTGGTCGCGATCGGTCATGCCCATGATCTCGCGGGCATAGCGGTAATGCTCCTCGACGGAGGCACTCGCACCGCGCAGCCAGGATGGGCCGCGGACCGAATGTTCGGGACGGCGGAGATAGGCAAAACCGAGAGCACCCATGCGCTGGGCCTCGATCGCCATATAGGCGCTGCAGTCGCTCGTCCCGCGCGCGCCATTCCAGCGGGCGCCGCGCTTGCTTTCCTCGGTCTCGATATTGCGGATGTGCTGCATCGCCCTGTCCTCTGCCTGCCGTATCGGCTCGAGGTAAAGGTATATATCATACCCAATCATGTCAACCGTAAAAGGTATAAAAAATACCTTAATGATTGACGAGGTACGAATCATAGGCGTATGTCTGGGCCAAGTGATTGGGCGACCGGGTGCAACTCCCGAGCTGACGAAGCCCAGCGGCGCGGGAAGCGAAAGTCCTTAAGTGCGCTGTCAGAAAATCAGGACGAGGGCGAAGCGAATGGCCCCTCTGGCACGTGTCCCATCCCGGCTCCGGCCTTCAGGACCCTGGCCAATGCTCTCCCGGCTTCATGGGCTTTGCTCATGGGGTAGGGGGAAGCTTTGGCCGGAACCCTCCCTCACCAGCCTTCAGGATCGAAGACAGAAAGATAGAAACAAGGTTACCCTGGAATCTGATGCTGCGAAAAAACGGAGGCGCAACGAGATCGAAATCGCCGACGCGGTGATCGAGCCCGGGCCTTGGGATGCCCAATTTTACGATCTGGGGGAGAGAGGCTGCCGAAGGATATTGCTCGCAGCCATTCATTCCATTCCGGCGACTGACGCGGGTGGCGTCCGCAGCTTCCGCAATGTGTAGTTTCAGGGGAGGGATGCCTCTCACGATCCTGGTCGCCGGATCGGGAGAAAGTCGGAGCGAGATCCTACAGGCCGTACATCTCACGCGCGGCGCTGAAGGCCAGCAGAGATACCGCTGATGTGACGATATAGAACCAAATTCTGCCGGCGCGAAGAAGGGCGGATCATCTTGTTTTCCCTAATGAATATGGTTTATTCGCAACGGCTTACATCTCGATGATCGATCGGCGGACGCGGCCGACGATGGTGACGGCGCCCTGGAATTGCGGCGGCGGCACATCCTCGTAGGAGGCGGGCTGGAAGGGCGGGTCGTCGTTCGGGCGGTAGCGCTTGTAGGTGGCGGCCCCGGTCTCGTCGGCGACGACATAGAGCGCGTTCGGCGCCAGGCGCTTGTCGCGAAGGTTGACGAAGATGATCGAACCCGGCGGCGAGATCTTGTTCATCGAATTGCCTTCGACCTCGAGCGCGATCCATTCGCCGTCCGGCAGATCGAGCGCTGCCACCGTCGGGAATTCCGAAAAGTCGGTGATCGGCGCCTGCTCGCTCAGCTGGCCGGCGCTGACCCAGGAGATCTTCGGCACGTCGGCGACGGAGACCGGCAGCTCATCCGGATCGAGCGCGTTGCCGGTTCCGAACTGCAGCCAGTTGAGATTGACCTTGAAGGCGCGGGCATATTTCTTCGCATCGGCAATGCCGAAGCCGTTGCGGCCGGACTCATGCGCCTTGTAGACATTCGCATTCCAGCCGAACCGCTCGACGATCGCCTTCGGCCCGGCAAAGCCCGCGTTTTTCCTGGCCATGACCAGCCGCTTTGCGCGTTCTTCGCGCTCAAATTGTTCCTGATCTTTCAACATGATATAAAAAATACCCTAGTTTAGGGTATATGTCACGCCCTTTTACGCTTGACATATCGGGTATTAATTGTACCCTAATCGACATGACAAACAGCGATATCATCAACAACTGGCCAAGCCTCCGGCGCTGCGGCGCCCGCTACACCGGCTGCCCGAACTGCGGCAAGGCGCTGTCGATCGCCGAGGTGATCGAGCGCCACTGCGAGACCTGCGGCCGGCAGACGAACCCGAAAGAGAAGCGGCGGACCGCCGATCCAGGCTCTTCTCGGCTGACCGATCCCGACGGCGTCACCCCTCCCTGACGGCGATCGGCGGCCGGCGTCGCTGCCCTCCCTCGGCGACGCCGGCGTCCATACCCCGGACGGCGGCCCGGCAGGCGACCGGAGCCTTTGCTCCTGCAACTGAGCCGGCGCTCCGGTCGCCGTCGATGAATTCACATGAAGCAGCTGGCAGCCCCGCTTCGGCGGGAACGCCGCGCTGCGCTCGAAATGGACAAGAAGGATCACACTGGCATGAACTCGCTAGAGCTTTTCCGCACCGGCAGGGACTACATCGAAATCGCCGCCATCCTCGGCATGTCGGTGCCTTCGGTGGAAATCGAGATCCACCGGCTGCGCAGCGCCGAGAAGGGCGATACCGCCCACGAGGTTCATGCCGGTGCGGAAATCCACCGGTTTGGCCGCCGTCTCAAGCCCGGCACGCCGGTCAATTTTGCCGGCGGCCAGCGGCGGCTGGGGGTTTGAGCGTGGCTCGATCGACCGGGAAAGGAAAATGCATGGCGAAGGAAACAATGAGCAAGGACATCATGGACATCCTCGGCCCGGTGCTGGGGGAGGAGCTGGCGGCAGCCGTCATAGAACATCGCAAGCGCACGCTGAAGCGGCCGCTGACGGCTTACGCCGCAAAGATCCAGGCCAGGGAATATCTGCTGACCGGCGATCCGGCCGGTGCTGCCGAGATGCAGATCTTCCGCGGCTGGCAGGCGATCAAATGCGACTGGTACCTCAAGGAGAAGGCGAGGGAAGCCCAATCGATCAACAGCAGCCCGAGAAGGACGACAGTCGATGCCGCAAGAGATTTCCTCTCCGGTGAAGGTCATAGCGGCGATGCTTTCGGGTTTCCCGGCATCATCAGGCACTGATCCCGATATGCAGATCCGCGCCTATCTGCTGGCGATCGATGGCATCCCGTCGGAGGCTGTCTGGCAGGCCGCCAAACTCTTCATCTCCGGAAAGGTCAAGAACCATAACCGCGCCTTCGCCCCGAGCTGCGCCAGCTTTGCCGAGCAGTGCCGCCGTCAGCAGGCGGCGATCGAAGCGCAAAGCCGCCCGCGCCTTACGCGGCAGCCCGAGACGCCGCAGCCGAAAGTCGCGGCCTACAAGATGCAGCTGCTGCGCGACGCGGCGAACGGCAGCCGCAGCGCCAGGCGGAAACTGGCGGAAATGTTCCCCGACAACCCGATCATTGCAAAAGCCGCACGGCACGAGGAGGCATTGAGATGAGAGGCCTATTCTGGACGGAAGACAAGATCGTCGAGGCGCAGAAGCTCTGGCAGGCGGGGCGCTCGGCACGAGAGATCGCCGACTGTTCGGATCGAAAAAGAACACCGTCATCAACATGGCGCACCGCAACCGCGACAGGTTCCCCGCACGGCAGGCCATCAGGCAGCCGCTGCCCGAGACCTGCCAGGCGCCTGCGCCGATCCGCCATCCCGATCGGGTCACGCGAGTGACGCTGTCGGGTGCTGAGGTGACGATGCCGCGCGTGCCCTGCATCGATGGGCCGGCGCCACAAGCCCGCCCATCATGAGCCCGGCCATCGTGAGGACCGTCACCCCGCGGGAAACCGAAATCATCGGCTGGATGGCGGCGGGAAAGACCGCTGCCGAGATCGCCACCATTCTCGGCATATCGCCGATCACGGTGAACACGCACATATCAAACGCCAAGGTGAGACTCGGCGTCTTCAAGGATACCGCACTGGTCGCCGCCGCTCTTCGCAACGGCATCATTCGATAGAAGGACAATCAGCATGGGTGGCAAAGCAGCCAAGGTTAAGACACAACGGGTAAACAAGGGCGCCGGCCGGCCGCGCAAGGCCAATGTCGAGCGGTTTCCCTGCGGCAAGATCAAGCCTTTCGAGACCGAGAAGGACAATATCAGCGTCGCGATATCAGCCCGCCGCCGCATCCACGGCTTCGGCCGGACGGTCAGCGACGAGACGGTCAAGAGCCCGTTTGCCGGTTATACGCTCGGCCGCATGTTTCTCGACGGCCTGATCACCGCCGAACAGCGCCAGGCCGGCGACGACTATGCCGAGGCGATGGCCCGCTACCACAAGACCACCGGCATCCCCGCCCCGAGCCCGAGGGCCCACTCGCTCTTCGCCGTCAAAGGCCACGAAGGCGAAGTGACCGAAAGCCTCGCCGACCGCGCCCGCAAGGCCAGCAACCGCATGATGGCGCTGCAGGCCATCCTGCTGCGCTGCCAGGACGGCCCGCAGGTCAGGAGCACGGTCTATAACGTCACGGTGATGGACTACGAACATCTGCGCCAGATGCCGCCGCAGCAACTGCTGTGGCTGCGGCGGGGGTTGATCGCGTTGCGCGGGGCGAGGGGTGGATGATCGGGTGAGAAGGGCTGGTGGTACAATGACTGCTGACCGAAGCAAAATTCGCCCATATTCGGTCCGCCATCGCTATGTGTCTCCCAGGCTCACCCCACGCTCCGTCCTCCTCGGGCTTGACCCGAGGATCCACACTGCTCTCCATCAGTTGCGGGCATGGATCCCAGGCTCAAGGCCTGGGATGACGGAGGTTGGGGGCGCGGTTTCGACAAACGCCTTGCCGATCGAGCGCAACACTTGCGCGGTGAACACGCTATCGCAACGGCAGGCGACACGTAGCAGCAGGGTTAACGCCGTTAGCTACATCAGGCGAATTGGCGAACATCCCGAAAAGGTGTTCCGTCACAACGGCAATTGGAGGAACCAGCCATGATGAAGCTGTCAGTACTCGCCGTTATTTCTGTGACGCTTTTAGGTCCATCGGCATCCTTCGCAAAAGATGAAGGTAAGCTGCCGAAAAATGCCGTTGAATTGTCCGAACAGGAAGTCAAGGATCTCTACGTCGGCAATTCGGTCAAATATGATGTCGGAGACGGGATGGTCTATTACACCTGGTCAGCAGACGGGACGTTGAAAGGCGTTAAAGTCGGAAAGAAAAAGGGAGAATACGGCTATGCGGACGGCACGTGGACCGTAACCGGAAATACGTTCTGCTTCAAATCGGACTGGAAGAATAAGGCCGGCAACGTCACCTATGTCTACCAACCATGCAAAGCGTGGTGGCGCGTGGGTAAACAAAAATGGACGAAGAACGTCTCGGGCGACGATCAATAACAACGGCGACATTTACAATAACGAGATAAAAAAGATGTCGAAGGGTGACAAGGTGACGCCGATGTTTGCGACAGCGAAAGCGGCGGCTAAATGATTTGAAGCGAGCCGCCAGCGGCGAGGATGGTCGCCGGCCTCAGCAACCGAGCCGTTTCACGCAATTCCGGACGCAAAATCGCTGTGCACTTTGCTGGAATTGCTCCAGGCCTCACAGTTGCGCTAGGGCGGCCCGCAGGTGCGCAGCACGGTCTATAATGTGACGGTGATGGACTACGAACATCTGCGCCAGATGCCGCCGCAGCAATTGCTGTGGCTGCGGCGGGGGTTGGTCGCGTTGCGCGAGGCGATGGGCGGGTGATCGGGTGAGAAGGGCTGGTGAATGGCGGCATGACAATGACTGCTGACCGAAGCAAATTCGCCCATATCCGTCCGCCATCGCTATGTGTCTCCCAGGCACCCCACGCGCCGTCCTCCTCGGGCTTGACCCGAGGATCCACGCAAGCCTCCATCACATTTTCCTCAGGCCGGGCTACGGAGGCCGTCACCGCCCTGCAGAGAGCGAGCCTTCAAGGTGTTGGCGACGGATAGATAATAATTTCGAGCGGTGGCATTCATCTGGCGCTCCCCGAGCTCGCGCAGCGCTTTCACCTTGACCGTCATCGCCGCGCGGTTGCCAGGCTCGAGGTCGAGCAGATAGTCCGCTCGTTCTTTCGCAGGAAGGGGCCAAATGTTGGTTGGGTTCCCATCGAACCAGCCTGCATTCTGACAATAAATGCCACGAATCGACCACGCCACGGTCCCATAAAATTCCTGTAGATAGGGATGCTGCGCCAGTTCTTCAGGCAAGTTGATTTGCTGCACCAGCTCCTCAGGGGTCATGCCCCTGGCAATGCCTTCCATCGTCTTTTCGTACACGAACTTGATCGCATCCCGATAGGCCGTCAGTGCGTTTCGAGCCTCGGCCGCATTCTCGATCACACCCATGTGGCCGGGTACAATAAAATCCGGTTCGAGTAAGAGCAGCTTGTCGAGGCTTGCGATCCGCTGATCGACCGGGCGCGTCGGCAGGCCGCGCAACGGCGCGATGTTCGGAAAAGTCTTCAGCAGGACATCGCCGGCGATCAGCAGCTTTTGCTCTGGGAGCCATACCGAAATGTTGTCGTCGGCTTCCCCGGGAGTCGAAATCAGGTGAAGTGCGATACCGGCGATGGTGATCGGTTTCTCATCCCCATCGAACGTATTGGTCGGCGGCAAAAAGCCTTGGCGGGTATGGGGCGTCGTCCTGCCGTATTCCAGCTGCGTGCCGGCATTGATGAAGTCTTCGGCGGGAAGGTGCATGCCGAAGGCATCGCCTCCATCGCGCTGACCGCGACCCATGCTGGGGGTCGCAGACTGCAGAAGCGCGTGGCTGTAAATTCCGGGGCTGTCATCCCCCGCGAACACGGTCGCGCCGCCCGTATGGTCGGGGTGATTATGGGTATAGATGATCGCCTTGACGGGACGAACGAGGTGAAAACCAAACGCCTCGACGATGGCCTTCGCATCGACAGGATTCGCGGCGGTATCAACGATAATCGAACCTCCCCGGCCGGCAATCAAGGTGACGTTGCTCGCCGAATAGCCGATGGCGACATATACGCCGTTGGTGACGTGGACGACGCGTGGCCGAAATTCTTCCGAATGGGCAATCAGCTTCTCCCTACCGATGAACCCGTCTTGAGAGCCGGTTTGGAGTGTAGGCTTAATGGTCATGGCATCCGTTTCCGTCCGATGTAGCGAAGGCATCTTACTCATCGGGGGCCCGAGGTCGAGAATTTCATGGCGAATGGAGCCTTTGGAAACTCTGGACAATTCCACGGCAGGAGGCCGTCAACCGGGCTCTGCTTGTGGCCGCTCTTTGCCGGAAGTCACCACACCCTCCGTCATCCCAGGGCTTGACCCGAGGACCTATGCTGGCCTCGATCCCTTCCTCCGTCCGCCACGTCTGTGTTTCCCAGAGAGTTCACCCCACGCTCGTCCTCCTCGGGCTTGACCCGAGGATCCACACTTGCCTCCATCCGCTGGGGCATGGATCCCAGGCTCAAGGCCACTGGTGTCCGGTTTAATTCGTCACCAGTGGAGGCTCATCTGGTGGGGACTGTGTGGTGGACTGCCGGCGGGTTGCAACAGGCGGTCGATCCTGCGGCGGTGCATGAGATTGGCGCGCAC
>Ga0123341_1003322_pt1 | contig 13734 bp, 11 predicted proteins | sample Turbeapinknodule_FD_89959 | JGI IMG/M metagenome (GOLD analysis project Ga0123341, IMG submission 89959) | Root nodule microbial communities of legume samples collected from Mexico - Turtle bean Mexico pink nodule | ecosystem: Host-associated > Plants > Roots > Nodule | place: Mexico: Nepantla... | reverse complement strand
TATTTTTAGACTTTGTTTAGATTAATGAGTAGATTTGAGAGAGTAAAAATAGATGGAAATGATGAGAAAAAATTGAAAATTTGAGTTGTTTGACTTACGAAAAAGAGAGTAAAAAATGAATAAAAATAAGAAAACATTTATGAGTTATCTTATTGAGAGAATAAATAAATAAAATATTTTTTAATTGATAAATTTGTAAGATTATTATTTTATCCTTATATTTAAAATAAATGATGATAAATTATTTATACATACTATCTCCATTTGGTTAAACATTACTTTATAGGAGTGTTATGAACATTTACAAAGAAAAATTTTCATATCAGAAAATGATAAATAAAGAGAATAAATAAAATCTGTTTAATTGATAAAAGGAATATTTCCGACAATATTTATATAATTGTTTTATAAGTAAAGACAATATAGTGGTATTTTAACATAAACTTTAATTTCTTAAATACTATATTAAACTATTTAATATGAGTAATGTGATATTTTAATTACAATATTCTTTTTACTTGGGGAAACTCTAATGTCACATCTTTCCGTGAAATGCTTTTGTGGAAAATATAGCTAAAACAACACTCTACAAATGTTAGCTTTCTAAAATAAACTAAATATGAAAAATATTTTCACAAAATTGGAAAGTTCCATTATACTAAAAGTCTCCCTAAAATAATTTGGCACAAGTTCCATATATATTGGACTAAAGCGTTCAGAACTCAGCACTCAATGATCGAATCTCGGTGCATGACATAGGCAGGTCAGCTCGACTTTTGGGTCAGTATAGCGGGCCATGTAATTGAGCCTCAGTTATATGAGTAAGTCCGTTTTTGTATCATTAGGGTAATCATTCGCATGTAAGGTCTAGGCGGCTAATGAAGGGTAATTATGGATATAGGGGTGCACTTAGTGTGTATGGAGTCTAGGTCGAGTATGTGTTCTCTTTTTAAACCTAAGCTCATGTGTTTTAGGGCACGTAGTGGTTAGGTTGCATGTAAAGCAATGCAACACCACATAAAAGAAACCTATGCAAACAGACTAGACCTCTAATGTTGGTGCATGAGTTGGTACCCTGGTGGTTATTTTGTTATTATTTTATGCACTCCCTAGAGGAAAGATTCCATTTTGTTGCAGCACCAACATAGTGTGCCCCTTAAAGAATATTTTCCTGTTGAGTATGCTTTCAGTTGAGATTAGATTCTCGTGATGAAAACATGTTACAAGAGGTAAGCTACAAAAGGGGTTTGAGACCCCAGGTTAAGGTACGTTGTTTCTGAGACTGAAACTTACTACTTCTTAAACTCTTATAAGCCCTGTATTGACTTGATTGTCAGAGTGCAATCAACAGACAGGGCGCCCTCTATTTCAACGGAGCCACGTTCCAGTGCAACAAGACGCAAAACAGATTTCAGAAGAGATGGAGCTAGCTTGTCACCAAAGTCAACTGGCGAGAGAGTTAACCGGCAAGAACATTTGGCGCCCACCGTGGGGCCCGATAAAACCAGATCCCACCCATAATTGTGCTCGAGTTTCTATACGTGATGAGGACTACAAGGCAAGGTCCATTGGGATCTGAAGGGAATGACAACCCCACCATACAACAACTTATGGAAATAGTGAGTGCTCTCCAGGAGGCGCTTACAACATCTAGGGTTGAACACGAGAGACTCATGGTGGAAGCATGAGCTGAGCAGCTGCTCAGGCAAGACCAGCTGATGGCGGAAATAGACGCGTCTCGAGCAAGCAATGATGAGTTACGCTAAACCAATGAGGAATTGCGTAGGAGTCTACAACAACTTGATGGACGCTCCACAGGGGAGCGAGGCCCGATTATCCAATTAAGAGCTCACTCCAAACCATTTTTGCAGGTAATTATGGACGTTGTCATACTGGCCAATTACACAACACACAAGATTACTTTCACAGGTCTAGAAGATCCCGAGAGCCACCTAACAGCGTTCAACGCCCAGATGATCATCTCGGGAGGAACCAACGCCATACATTGCAAGATGTTCATGGGTATGCTCACAGAAACGTCATTACAGTGGTGTGTTGCCCTTCCTGATGGCCACATAACCTCCTTCGACTAGTTTTCCGAATTGTTCAGGGAACAATTCATCGTTAACCAAGCTCAACTGCCAGTCCCTTTCGACCTTTTTGGTGTAAAGCAAAGACAAGGAGAACCTTTGAAGGACTTCCTGAACAGGTTTGGGGCGTTTACAGTATGGCTCCAAACCCAGGTGAGGCTTTGATGGTCCACGCCTTTGGACAGGGGGTCATGTTAGGACAGTTCAGCGATTCGCTGATTATAAATGCAGCAAGGACGTTTGGGGAGATATGACGACAAGATGTTGCTCACATTGCTACAGAAGAGGTGGTATCTGTAAAGCCAAGCCAAGCCAAAAGAGGGCAGCCAGGGCAAGCCAAGCCAATAGAGGGCAGCCGAGATCAATCTCTGAGGATTCATGACGCCGTGACCGAGAAGAGGTCAGATGCACAACGAGCACCCTACGCACCCAGAAAGAATCAACCCAGGAGGAAGGCGAGAGACGACATGCCTTTCCGACCAACGTTCCGGATGACTTACAAGGAGATGTTGGGTATGCCAGGGATGGCGAAAAAATTGATGTTCCCCCCGAAATTTGATAGGAACATAGGGCCGCGCAAAGAGGCCTGGTGCGAGTTCCACAAGGGGTTTGGACATGACGTAGAACACTGTATAGCCTTGGGCTACCAACTAGCAGGCTTGATAAAAGATGGATTCTTGAAGGAGTATCTAGAAGGGAGCCAGAAGGGGTCGAAGGAAGAGATTACTTCAGCAGACCAAGGACATGAGGTACCTGTCCACAGTGAGTTGAACAACATCTCGAGAGGATTTTCAGGAGAGGGGTGTTCCCCCTTCAAGCGTAAGAAGTACACGAGAGATGTAATGATAGTAGAGGCGTGGGGTCTGACCAGCCAGCCAAGCCCGACTTCTACTTCACTAGTGCTGATTTGGGGACGTGGTCCCACACAAGGATGATCCAATAGTGATCTCCATCGTCACCGTGGGAATAAGAGTACACTGAGTTCTCATTGATCAAGGGAGTTCAATTGATGTGATGTTTTGGGTAACGTTTAATAACTTGAAGTTGTCACCTGACTAGTTGAGACCATATGATGGTTGCTTGTTTGGTTTTGTTGGAGATCAGGTGGAGGTGCAGGGACATGTGAGCTGAGGACGACCTTATTGGATGGTGTCTCATCTCGCACGATCAATATCAGGTATTTAGTGGTTAATGTCATTTCGGCCTATAACTTACTTTTGGGAAGACCCTCCTTGAACAGGTTAGGCGTGGTGGCCTCGACGAGGCACGTGAAGATGAAGTTACCCTCTCTTGAGGGAGGGGTGATCATCATCAAGTCTGACCAAAAGGTGGCGAGGAAGTGCTACGAGAATAGCCTGGAGAGTAGAAGGGGAGTGTGTACAATCACCGTCTAGGCGCTAAAGCTAGAGGTGATCACCCGAGTTGAGGTCACCAACAAAAGGAGACCTGGGCCTGCTGGTGCGGTTCAGGAGAAGTTAATCGAGGGGAAGGAGTTCTAGCTTGGTGTTAGAATGTACGACTTTAAACTAGAGGGGAGGTGAAAGGTTTAAAGAGGGATTTCAAAAACTTTTAAGCCTTGAATGAACTTTCTTCCAGATTCAGTTGATAAAGAATTCAGTTTGCCAAAACACAAAGCAAAAAGCACAGCACCAGAAAAACAATCGGTTGTTTAGCAGAAACAATCGGTTGTTTATACCAGTTTACAAAATATCAAAACTGAATTTAAAGAGTTAAGGGAGAGAGAATGCACAAAGATGTTTATATTGGTTCACTCTAAACCCAGAGTTACATCCAGTCTTCTCAGAAACCACTGAGGAAATCCACTAAGCAATCAAACCTAGATCACTTACAACACAACCAAGAAAGTGACATTGATCCCCTCAAGACACATACTTCTCTTGGCCAACACACCAACACTAAGAATGCTGATCTTGATCCCCTCAAGAACACACAACACTTCTCAGCACACACACAAAAGAAAATTGTTCAATAAAGTACAAGGATTACACTTGTTACAGAAGCAAATCTGAAATCAATACAAGCAGAAATCCTATATCACACTCTTTGATCAATCTCAATCTCTAAGCAATCTCAACTCTTTTTAAAAACTTAAAAACTTGTGTTAATTGTTATTAATCAAATCTGTTTTTCTGAATTCATTCAAAGATGTTTGTTATCAAATCTTAACAAACTTATTTATTGCATTTAAAGATTGGTCAAAGCTTTTAAAGACTGGAGCGTAATCAGTTAAAACATTTAATGCTCAGTCAAAACAAAAAAACCATTTTTCTGTTATGGTACCAAAACAAACAATCGGTTGTTTCCTCGAATCAATCGGTTGTTTTGGTTTTAATAGCTCAACCATTTGAAAAACAGTTTTCAATCTTTTCTCAAATCATCTAAGTATAAAACAATCGGTTGTTTTTCACTTAGTTTGGAAAACACTTTCCTTTTAAAAGATTGAGAATGCCTATGCTTTGGATTCAATCTAGAGTGGATTACAAAACTCAAACTACCCCAGATCCTAACTAAGACAACTCAGCAACAACAAGCACCCAAGCCTTCAACATCCTTCAAAGGGTTTGGATTCTTCAAAGCTTGAACACCACTTGGTTCAACACTTGGCACATCGCTAGGCCAAGAGTTGCAAGACAAGATCGCTGACGTAATAGCGAGGCACATGAGTGTTTTTGCCCGGTCTTGTGCAGACATGCCTGGAATATATCCTGACTTCCTGTGTCATAGACTCACCATGGATGAAAAGGTCAGGCAAGTAATACAGAGGAGGAGGAAGCTGAATGAAGAAAGACGTCTAGTCATCAAATAGGAAACACAAAAGCTCTTGAAAGCTATCCACATAAGGGAAATTCAGTACCCTGGGTGGCTAGCAAACATGGTATTGGTGAAGAAGGCAAATGGAAAATGGAGGATGTGTGTTGATTTTACTGACTTGAATAAGACCTGTCATAAAGATTCGTATCCGCTGCCCAACATAGATTCTTTGGTAGACAGCGCTTCAGGTTGCCAACTACTTTGCTTTCTAGACGCGTTTTCGAGGTACAATCAGATATGCATGCACCCCCGTGATGAGTGCAAGACCGCCTTCAAGACGGAGCTCTCCAGCTACTGTTATAAGGTCATGCCTTTTGGGCTGAAGAATGTCGACACTACCTATCAGAGGTTGATGGACAGGATTCTCACCTCCATGATAGGGAAAAACATACAACCATACGTAGGGTTTAGGGTTTAGAAGAGCTATTCACCATAATAGCTAAGTATAACCTAAACCCAAAGAAATGTGTATTTGGGGTAAAAGCAGGAAAGTTCCTAGGGTTCCTGCTCACTGAACGAGGGATAGAAGCGAACCCTGACAAGTGTGCAGTAATCATAGGGATGAGGAGCCCTGCCACAGTGAAGGAAGTACAACAGCTGACTGGGCGTATGGCCGCCTTGTTCAGGTTCTTATCAGCAGGAGGAGATAAGGGGTACCCTTACTTCCAGTGCTCCAATGCTTGAAGAAGAACAACTGTTTCACATGGATCCACGAGTGTGAGGATGCGTTCTTCAAGTTGAAGGAGTACCTGGCCAGCGCACCTGTCATATGTAAGTCCCTACCAGGTACCTCCTTCGCCTCTTTTTTGCAATTATAGATCGGGCAATCAGCTCGGTCATCGTGTAGGAGCAAGATTAGGTTCAAAGGCCTATTTACTTTGTGAGCAAGGTGCTACAAGGGCCGGAGGTACGATATCAAGTCATCGAAAAGGCAGCCTTGGTAGTGTTATTTTCAGCTCGGCAACTAGACCCCTATTTCCTGAGTTTCATTGTGATAGTAATGACTGATCTCCCAATCCGCAAAGTCCTCCAGAAGATAGTAGGTCGGATGGTGCGCTGGGTAGTCGAGTTGTCTGAGTTTGACGTACAGTAGGAACCCAGGGGGCCTATCAAGGGCCAGGTATATGCTAATTTCGTGCGAGAGCTATCCTCAGAAGCCACCCAGGTAGACGGTGGTGATTTTCAGTGGGTCCTTGCGGTGGATGGATCTTCCAACCAACAAGGTAGCGACACTAAGATTTTCCTTTAAGGCCAACAATAACCAGGTTGAGTATGAAGCCTTGGTAGCTGGGATGCTGCTGGCCAAAGAGCTGGGCATTCGAAGCTTGTTGGTAAAAAATGATTCGTCACTGGTGACCGGGCAAGTCATAGGTGAGTACCAGGCCAAAGATCCACAAATGACCTCGTACTTGAGGTATGTTACAATGTTGAGGGAAGTTTTCCCTATGTTCGAGCTGGTGCATGTCCCAAGGGAGCAGAATGCCTGAGCAGACCTGCTATCCAAGCTAGCGAACTTGGGAAAGGAAGGTCAACAGAGGTCAGTTATTCAAGAGACCTTGAAGTCACCCAGGACCGCTGTGGATGGAACAACAAAGGTCAGTCGTGTAGAAACCTTGGAGGTGAACCCGGTAAAAGGAAGGAAGCACCAATCATTGACACAAGAAACATTGAAGGTGACCAAGATAAGCATTTATGGCTTGTCGAGGGAAGAGTCGTTAGAAGTCCTACAAGTTGACACAGTGGAGACCTGGATGACGTCGTACCAGCGCTAAATTATTGATGGTATGCTCTCGGTAGAGGTCGCAAAGGCAAAAGTGGTCAAGAGGAACGCGGGAAGGTATACCATGGTGGACGAAAAATTGTTCCGTCATGGCTACACTCATCCTGTCCTCACCTGTGTAAGCGGGGATCAGTGTACCCGTATCATTGCAGAGCTCCATGAGGGCATTTGTGGAAGCCACGTTGGAGGGAGAGCTTTCTCCTTGAAGATCGTTCGAGTTGGGTATTATTGGAAAACTATGAGGGAGGATTGCATGAGGTATGCACAACGATGCAAGCAGTGTCAGAAGCATGTTGATTGGCATCACGCACCCACCGAGGAGTTCCGATTAATACATAGCCCATGGCCTTTCCATACTTGGAGAATAGACATCTTGGGTCCTTTCCCTTTGGCAAATCGTTAGATGAAGTATCTCGTGGTGGCCATTGAGTACTTCACTGAGTGGATAGAAGCTGAACCAGTTGCGCAGATAACCGCGCACAAGATTTAATACTTTGTGTGGAGAAACATTATCTTCCGTTTTGGGATCCCAAGGAACTTGGTGTCCGATAATGGTACCCAGTTTGCAAGCCAAGAGTTATGCAAGATGTGCGCGGAGCTCGGGATCAAACAGGTGTTTGTCTCTGTGGAGCATCCTTAGACGAATGGTTAGGTCGAGTCCGCCAATAGAGCTTTGCTTAAAGGTTTGAAGAGGAGGTTGAAGAAAGCTAAGGGGACCTAGTCAGAAGAGGTACCTCGAACCTTGTGGGCCTACCACACCACTCCTCAGTCCACCGCAAAGGAAACGCCCTTAGTTTGGTATATGGGTCAGACGCCATGATACCCGTAGAGATCCAGGAAAGCTCACCTCAGTTCCAAAACTTCGTGATAGAAGAATCTAACGAAGAGAACAAGCACGTATCAAAGCTGAAGCTTTGAAGAGAAGGGTGGAGTTGAAACAAAAGTCCAAGTTGAAATCTTGATAGTTTCAGGTTGTTGACTTAGTAATGCGAAAGGCTCATCCTTGCCAGCTGAAGAATAAGTTGTCTCCCAAATGGTTTGGCCCATTCCGCGTGGTGGAGGTGCTCGGAAACGGAGCCTACAGGCTCGAAACTTTGGAGGGTGGAGCTATACCTCGAACATGGAATGGGGCGAACCTCAAATTTTATTTCAGTTGAAATATTTTGTCAATGTTTTATGAACAATTCGAATAAATAAGGGGACACTCTTTTTCCCTCACGAGAGTTTTTTAATGAGGTCGCCCAATGAAAAACTGTTCTTGAAAGATGAGTCATCAGAATTATTTGTTGGCACACTATAAGGCGACTTGGCCGATGAATTATCCGAGTAAGCGCCATGTGTGTATAATCAATCATGAAATTGTTAAACGAGGCAACCTATCTCCCTGGTAAGATTCCAGGCTTAGCTGTCTCGAAGCTCATACAATTCAGATGAGGAAACCTCTTCTCATAAGATTCTGAGTTTAGGTACCCTGAATAAGTTTAAGATTGTTTGACGGCTGAGGTCAGGTAAGCCAACCTACCTCAGTATCGAAGAGTTGACTCGATGTGTAAGCCAACACCCAAGTTAGATACTCTAAAGCGAAAGAAATTATTTCCTTGGTAAGATTCCAAGTTTAGGCATCTCGAAGCCTGTATAATTCAGATTGGGAAACCTCTTCTCAGTAAGATTTTGAATCCAGGCACCCAAAATTGGCTTGAGACTGTTTGGTTGAGGGTAGGTAAGTCGACCTGCCTCAACATCGAAGAGTTGACTTGGTGTGTAAGCCAACACCCAAGTCAGATACTTTAAGTGGAAGAGTTGACTCGGTAAGACTCTTAGTTCAGGCGCCCTGAGTGCGTATTATGGGGGAAGACGACCTTGTCTCAGTAAGATTATGAGTTCAGGTGTCCTAAAGCTTATTTTTCATAACTAAGATTGTTTGGCTTTAGCTAGGGAGATGACCTGTCTTGGTAAGACTCTAAGTTCAGGCACCCTAAGTATCCACCATAAGGTAGTACGCTCTCTTCTCAGTAAGATTTTGAGTCCAAATGTACTAAACCACGATTAACTATAACGAAGAATTTGTAGCTAAAGGTATAAAAGGAAACCCGTCTCAGCGCTGGTGAAACCATCCGAGCTTGGGCGCTCTGTGGAAAAGAGCCAAGATTAACCCTGTAGGGTAGTAATGCACCACAAAGGTGCTTAGAGTAGACTTGGTGTGTAATCCAACACCCAAGTCAAATACTCCATGCTAATAAAGTCATGCAAGAGAAGACTCGGCGTGGGAGCTAATACCCCAATCAAACGCTCTGAATGAAAGTAAGAATATTTAAAAGATGACTTAGTGCATGAGCCGGCGCCCAAGTTGGGAAAGCAAGTCATTCTTAAATAACTGAGCTCTGGAAGCGGATGCCCTCTACACATGTTGGTCCTATTTAGGAAGGTCAAGGTATGTGATCCCTGTTTAAATAGTCAAGTAGTGGTCAAATGAGTTAAGAGGATATGAGTCCTCAACACGTTGTCTCTTCCAGAGTATCGTGATTGGTGTATTGCCCTTGTTATTGTCTTGACAATTTTTATACTATTGTCCAATAATAAGTTCATGCTAGTTGTGTATCATTAAGACAAGTAGTCAGTTATATAGCTTGGTACGCTAGTCATGGTTCATCACGTTAAAGGGCTAGCTAAGCAATGGAAGACATTTGCACACATGCTTAAAATAGTTAGTAAGTTAAATTGTTCCAAGTGTTACAACATGTGAATGGATCGGCAAGGCACGCTATTCCTCTATAAGTTGGCCATTGACCACGGTCTTGCCCAGGCCAAGTTCTGAGAAGTCTAAAGTTAGGTGGAGACCCGAGGCTTGCTCCACAGCCACCTCGAATCCTACAAGGAAAGCCTGAGCGACATCCTTCTTGCAAGCCTCAACCTTTTGGGTGAATTCTTCATTTTGATTGGTCAATTCTTCCTTCAGCTTTGCATTTTTAGCCAAGAGTCTCTCCTTCTCCTCGACACTATTTTTCGCCAAGTTGATTAGACGTTGCTCCATATCTTGTTGGGAAGACTGAGAGGATTGAAGTTCCTTTCGTAGCCTTTCCACTTCTTTGTGCAACTTGGAGACCTCTTGGATATCGCATCCTCTACTGTCGCTTTCTCTTTCAGTCTTGCAGTGGCTAAGCACCCATCTGCAAGAGCTTGGCCTATCTGCTTCATGGCTCCGCGAAGCAAGTGGTTGTCATCACGAACCATGACTTCATAATAGAAGTTGTTACAGTCAGTCATGAACGCCATTTTTTCTTTCTCTCAAATGCATCCGGATTTGGTTGTATCCAGAATATGCATCTAAAAAACTTAAGATAGTATGACCGGTTGCTCCGTCGATGAGTCGGTCAATGCATGGTAGAGGATAAGAATCCTTAGGACAAGCTTTGTTAAGGTCTTTATAGTCAGTACACATCCTCCACTTAACATTTGATTTCTTCACCATGACCACGTTGGCCAACCATGTTGTGTAATGCGCTTTTTTAATGTAGTCGACTTTTACCAACTTCTCATCCTCTTGTCGTGCGACTCCACTTTTTTCTTTACCCATCTTACATTTTCTCTAGGCCATTGGCTTGGCCTCTTTATAAATAGAGAGGCGATGTGTGATGATATTCGGGCTCACCCCAGGCATGTCGACAAATGTCGAAGCAAACAAATCAGTGGTATCAATCAAAGTTTGGCTTACCAACTTGCTATCGTCCAGTTTCAAAGATGTTCCAATGTGCATCTTATGTTCACCGTCTCAAAGAGATAAGGAACAAAGGTCATCGCTTGGTTCAATGCGAGCTTCGTCAGGTTGATGGTCAAGATCGACGAGTGCTACCATGTTTTCTCTCGTTCTTCTTTCCCAGGAGCATTCCTCGGTCAGTTCCCTATATATGGAAGACCTTCCCCTCCTTTCTCGAGACTGCCTATGCGATCGTTCTAAGCCGGGTTGATTGCGATGAAATCGCCGTCGGTGAAAGTTATTGGGGGCATCCTCGGTCAATTCTTGGTGGTCGTAGAATGGATCGACTGGATGGCTCGAAGGTGCCTCTTCCTAGTAGAATTGGAGCATCCGCCTCCAGCAAAACCTCCAGCTATTGTGTTTACTTCTCGTCCGGGGATCCCGAGTGGGATTGGGCCAACTATAATATTGATAAACTATTGAACCTCGTGTATGGTCCGATCGCTCATCCCAGGAATCTCACCTCACGGTCGAGCCCTTCATACTCGGCTCTCACTCCTTTTGTATTTCGTTGGACGCTGGTTGTCATAACAACGATGCGAATCTTCTCGTCCTCGTCGATCGTAGTGTTCTTTTCAACCTCTAGGTGGGTACCTTTCCCTTTATAGAGATCAGTAAGAGTTGGTGTCAGTCTTAATGAATTTGTGCAGGTGACCAACTTGGATGAGTTATTTTATCTTATCTTTTAGTGTTTAGTAACCTTCAGTTGTATGTGATGGTACTGATAGTGTTTAGATGTATCAGCGTTCCTCAGACTCTGCGACTGCTTCAGGGCCGGGATTAACTCGGCTTGTAGCGCCTCGTCCATAATTCTTCCGGCATCAGGTTTCTAATTCCATGCAAACTTTACTAAACCTGTCCATAAACGCCTGCAAAGATTACAACTTTTCTTGCTTCACACTAAGGATAGACATGGATGAGGTGTGACACAATCGACTTGTTGCATACTGTGTGGTGAACTTAGCCGTCAAGACTTTAAAGTTTCCCACAAAGTTAGGAGGGAGTTGGGTGAACCAACCGAGTGGTCCCTCTTGGAGAGAGGTGAATAAAACCTTACACCATAATGTCTTGTTGATTGGGTAAAGGGTCATCTGTGTCTTGAAGACATTTAGGTGCTCCTTCGGATCGGTGGAACCGTCATAGAGTTTAATGGTTAGTCCCTTCTACTTGGGAGGGAGTTGAAGACATTTCAAGTTACATTATGGAACGTGTATTTTGTGATTACAAGTTAGCATTGATGGCTTCAATTACTGCAAGTCAATATTTCAAGTTGATGGAACATTTTTTATTGGAAAATACCATAAGAACTTGCTAACTACAATTGGTCAAAATGAGAACCGAAACATCTTCCCTTTAGCTTTTGCAATAGTTAAAGGTGAAAAAAAAGAAAGCATTGATATGGTTCTTCCAATTTTTGCAAACATATGTGACACCACAACAAAATTTATGCATGATAACTGATAAAGGAACGACCATATTATCAACATTACAATTTCTAGAAGTTGGTTGGGAAGTAGATGGTGTCCTCTCAGTATATTGCATACTCCACATTAGATCTAACTTCAATAAAAAGAAATTCAAGAATTCAGAGTTGAAAAGTAGTTGATAAACATGGGTATATATTTTTCTTTCCTTCTATTAATCAATATTTATGAAAGACATGAACTTTAAATAATTTCATTTTTTACATTATCACAGGTTATGAAAGGAAAAACTAACTCTACAAGCAAAGTTGTCAGTTCTAAGTTCACAATTTTGCCAAGCTTTTGCTTGGATTTATCAAATACTTTTGAAAAAATTGACTCAAGCATATGACAAAGGCAAGAGGTATGTCCACATGACAACAAATTTAGCCAAATGCATGAACTTTATTCTTAAGGATAGCATGATCCTTACTGATTTGTGCTCTTGTTAAGACTTTTGAAATAACCAAATCTTGGTTTGTTGAACGAGGGACCAAGACATAGTACATGTTACGAGCTGACCATCTATATCCTGAAGATATTGTTGCCTTACTGCAGAAAAATAAATAATAGTATGTCATGTTTCATGTCAAGAGGTATAATAGTACATGTTACGAGCTGACCATCAATATTCTGAAGATATTGCTGCCTTACTACAAAAAAATAAATAATAGGATGTCATGTTTCATGTCAAAAGGTATAATAGATACAATTCAAAGTTTGATGTTCAAGAGCTAGCTACTCCCCAACTTAAATGTTTGTCTGTGTTATACACATTCAAACTAAATGTTCCCATGAATCAACCAAAAAAATTATAAAATTTGTCCAAGTTTTCAACAATTCAATTAATTTTTCCATTTTTCAAAATAAAAAGACAACAAACTTCTTTTTCTATACATATTATATTTTTATTTAACCAAAACTTTAAAAAATAAATCAACAAAGATAAAGGCGTGCTCTTTATACACAACTTTAGTGTAAATTGTATACAACTGAAGTCGTTACATCCATACACAACTTCAATTATATAAAATTTATACTGAAATCATGCATGTAAAACACAACTTCAGTTTTGTTATTTCACAGATTTTGTGTTTTATAGGGACGACTTTACTATTAATTAAAGTAGCACTCATGCTCCACAATTTCTTTCTTATTTCATCCTTATTACACTCCATGTGAAAGTCATGTGGCAACACAACTTCTCCTTAGAAATTTCCTGACCCAGAAATCGCATTTGTAACACAACTTTCATTGAGTAAAGTCGTTCTTCTACCTCACAACTTACCTATTTTAGTAATAATTTTTTTTTGCCTATTCTAATAAATTTAAGAAAATATTATATCATCTCAATACATTTACTGTGATACTATTATTCATAAGCTCGATCAATCTATAATAATGATTATACAACTTTCATTGAGTAAAAGTCATTTTTCTGCCTCACAACTTACCTATTTTAGTAATAATTTTTTTTTGCCTATTATAATAAATTTAAGAAAAAATTATATCATCTCAATACATTTAGCGTGATACTATTATTCATAAGCTCGATCAATCTATAATGATTATGATTAAATTTTGATAACAAAATCATTTATAATATAGTGTTCTTAAAATTCATATAAGTGATATTATTTCTATATACTTCTAGGAAAACAAATCATATTATTAATAATAATTATATGAAAAATAATGAGTGGTTAAACACTAATTATTTTTAATATTTCAATAGTTCATTTTTATTTTTTAAAATATAATTAAAAGTAAAATAAATATATTAAGTATATTTTTCTTTTATTTATTATTATATAT
>Ga0123341_1003321_pt1 | contig 13736 bp, 14 predicted proteins | sample Turbeapinknodule_FD_89959 | JGI IMG/M metagenome (GOLD analysis project Ga0123341, IMG submission 89959) | Root nodule microbial communities of legume samples collected from Mexico - Turtle bean Mexico pink nodule | ecosystem: Host-associated > Plants > Roots > Nodule | place: Mexico: Nepantla... | reverse complement strand
TATGCACTTTATGAGTTTTTATCTGAGCAATGCTAGCAAGAAGCAAAACCTGGTATGGAAAGGTGTTTGGGCATCTGTTATTAGGTGTATCTGGGACCAAAGGAACCTGATTGTATTCAAAAAGGGGCTAGTAGATGCAGAAGTGTTTCAGAAGGCTCAGCTCAAATCCTGGCTTTGGATGAAACACAAGGTGCATTCCTTTACTTATTCTTTCGTAGACTGGATTCTTAATCCAATGATTTGCATTAGAAGTTATAATTAGGACTCCCAGATGCCAAGAGTTTTAAGACTACGGCCTTTACTGGATTTATAGTTGGTTGGAGGTGTTGGTGGGTTTGTCACGGCTTGCAGCTGGTGCAAGATGGAAAGGACATATGTGTATGCAAGGGAGTCAAAAGGAATGTTAAGGACATGATGGAGGATTCTGTTTTGATGTGTCTTATAATAGACCAATAGAGGCAGGGTGTATGCTGGTTCAGGGTTCTTTATGCAGGAAACAAAAACTATGTTTTTTATGTGGTGTTTTGGTTGTTGTGGAAATCCCTAAGTGTGTTTGCTGATCAACTAGTGGTCTCACATGTGGATTGTAGAGGTTGTGGTGGGAATTCAGACATGTTGGGGGATGTAAGTCGAAGTTGTAAACTCCAACCAATCTAAGTGCGAGATGGACCCTGGCAAGTAAGAAGTTGGTTTCTAATAAAAGTGAGCTTAAAAGGAGAAACAGGGGGAAGCCAAAGTCAAAAAAGGAGCGAATGGAAGATGCTGCATTGAAGTGATTAATTTTGTGACAAGTGCTACAATTGTGCCACTGCAAGCTGGGTAGAAGGAATGTCAATGAGGTGGTGGAGATAACCAATATTTTGGTGTATTTTGATGGTTTTGTAGTTGCAGTTTGCAGTGCTTATAGCATTCCAATACGAGCACGGTGCTAGCTGGAATAGGATGTCTAGCTTATGCAACAAACATTATTTATCTATTCCTTCTGGGGTGTTTGTTCATCTCTTTATTCTTGGAGATTCTTAATGTGGTTTGGTTTATGTAAAAGGGTTGGGATACCCCTTTTGTATCCCTCTTAATTTTATTTTATTTTTTGCTGATAAAAAAAAATATTGACAAAAAGGAATTAATACTATAAATAGAAAAATTTGTTATGCTTTAATAAAAAATATGATACTAGAATATAAAAACATTCTTAATAATACATACATACTCTAAATATTTTTAATTATATTTATTTTATAATTATAACAAAAAAATAGAAATGGAAATTATAATTGAGTTAAAAAGTAACTTCTCATACTCCTAGGGTAATATAACTTTATCACCCGTCACCCTTAAAATAAAAATGAAGTAAAACAAACAAATATCAAGTCAACATGTTTCCATAATAAAGTTGCATGAGTATGTTAAGAATCACATTATGTACCGAAAATCACCAACTAAAAAAAACCTAGTTTCCATTCCGAGAAAAAACTTTTAAATCTTGAAATAAACAAACTAATAGGATTCAATTACCTAAGTTCATTGTAATCTACAGACATGCATTAAGCAAACTAAGTTCTTTACACATCCTAAAAATCAGAAGTGAAACGGTCTAAGGCACAAGATGCTGCCGAGTTTGAATTGCAAATAAACTATTATATTGTTAGAAGCTGAATAACTACAAAGAAACAAATAACAGCTACTCGGAGGAAGTCAAAGAATTGCTCAAAAGAGCACAAGCACTCACTAATATCATGAGTACAAATTTAGTTAGCATCAAATCCAAGATAATTTGAACATTTGAAATATCCAATCAACAAAGATCTAACAGCCAGACTCTAATTCTAGAAGAAGTACACTTACAAATATGCTCACAACTCTTTCAGAAGATATTTTATTAAAAAGTGGACTTTAACCTAATTCAACTTTATAAAATCAGCTCATAAGATGATATTTGTACCCACTAATATATTATGAAAAATCCTTATCTTTAGTTAATGTTGGGTTTCCAACACACCTTCCTCGCGTTATATTATAAAAAAAAGAATATAGATAACAAAATAGTAAAAAAAAAACAAAAGATAAGAGAAGGAATATTTCTTCTTCTTTTTCACTAAAATCAAAACAGATGATCTGAATATATACAAATAGTATACTCATTATAAGTATAACTAAAGAAAGAGAATGACAAAGAACCAATAAAGGTTAAAGACATGTATAAAGACAAACAACTAAAAATTAGAAAAGACAAAATAGAGACTAGACATCTATACAAAAAGAAACAACTAAAAATAAAAAAGACAAAATAACAAAATTAATATTAGCTTCATTTTAGAAGCCTTGCATCTATATCCTTTGATACCTCGCAAGTTGGAGAGTAAATATTGTTGAGGCCCAACTTGAAACAAATACTCTTAAAAGATTGAGGACTTAAAACTTTGGTATAAATATCAACTAATTGATCTATGGTGGAAATGGGAAGCAAATGGATGAGACTCTTCTTCAATTTTTTCCTAACAATGTGACAATTTATGTCTATGTGTTTCATACACTCGTGAAACACCGAGTCTGTTGCAATATATCTTGTTGAGTCATTGTCATAATATAAAAGAGATGATTGCTCAAAACAAACTTTGAAAAAGATAAGTTAGCCATTAAATTTCACATGTAACAATAGTCATTGTCTTGTATGCTTCACATGAACTCCTTGATATTGTTTCTTCCTTCTTTGATTTCCAGAGTATGAGTGAATTCCCAAGTTTCCACGTTATTGGTGAATCTCATAACATTCAAAATTTTGATGGTCTTGACCAGATTTTCATAGGCAATGGTGCAGGTTTAAGAATTTGTGGTGTTGGTGTCTCTTCGTGTGTCTCACCTTATGATTCACATGTCATTATATAAGTGGGTGTAAACCTGACCTTACAAACTGGTTTATAAGGTTGAGTTAAGTTTAAAGTACACTTCTTAAGATAGTATTAAAATCATTTAAAGTCTATGGGTCTATCATGCTATCCGCTATCGGACCACCCACGGATATATAGTTTCATACACAAGTTTGAGGGTCTCGACGTGTGGAGATGCGTTAGAGATATCACATAGAGTAGAAATAAAGATAGTTCATAATATATAAGTAGGTGCAAATCTCACATTTTCAAGCCGATTTTATAAAGTTGAGTTAGACTTAAAGCCCAATTCTTAACAATCACCAAAAATCTATTAAGTGTTACTCAATTTTCCAAAGATAGTTTATGTTTTCTTTGACTTTTATCCTTACAAGTGTCGTTTTAAATCTCAGGGAACGAATAAAGTTCTTCTATAAGGTGTTGATAATGTTGATGAACTTTATTCATTCAATAATCTCCAGTTTCAGCCTCAATTGCAGTCATCTCAGTTGTCGTCATCTTTCAAATGTTTCACTTTTAATCTAAATAATTTGTTTTTGTATACAACAATATTCTCATGTGGCACAATAGACTTGGTCATCCAATAGTTATATTATGCAAATTGTACTAAAACATTGTAAAATTTCTTTGTCTAATAAAGTTAATTTTTATTTTTGTTCATCATTTAGCGTTGGTAAATCACTTAAGTTGTTAAGTCATGCCTCAAAATTTGTTTATTCTCCATTAGAACTTGTGTTTACTTATCTTTGGGGACCTGCTCATTTAACTCTTATGCGAAGTACAAATATTATGTTTCCTTTGTTGATGCTTGTTGTATACTTGGATATTTCCAATAAAGTCTAAGGGTGACATGTAGTCCATTTTTCAGAATTCTAAACAGCTAGTTGAGTTACAGCTTGGTTTCAAAATTAAAAACATCCAGTTGGATTGGGGTGGAGAATATAGACCTTTTATGAGTTTCTTAACTTGTGGTATAAATCATAAACTTGTTTGTCTTCATACACATTATCAAAATGGTGGTGTTGAGAGGAAACACAGACATATTATTGACTTGGGTCTTACCTTGTTGGACAAAGCTTCTCTTCAGTTACAGTTTTGGGATTTTTGCCTTTACTACAATTGTATTTCATATTAATAGACTTCCTATAACTTCTTGAATTTTATTATTCCTTATTCTGTTCTTTTTAATAAAGATCCAGACTTTGATTTTCTCAAAAAAAATTGGATGTGCTTGTTTTCCTTTTTAAAACTTAATCATTCTCATAAACTTGATTTTATATTTCAGGAGGGTATTTTTCAGGGATATTCTCAAATACACAAAGGTTACAAGTGTTTATCATCCAGTGGAAGAGTTTACATTTCAAAGGATGTTCGATTCAATGAACATGAATTTCCTTATTCTCGTCTTTTTCCTAATACTCTCAATAATATTAAAGATCTCAATGAGTATTTTAATTTAAAGCCCATTCTCACACCACCTCTAGCGTCTAACAAAGGATGTTTGATTCAATGAACATGAATTTCCTTATTCTCGTCTTTTTCCTAATACTCCTAATACTCTCAATACTATTAAAGATCTCAATGAGTATTTTAATTTAAATCCCATTCTTACACCACCTCTAGCGTCTAACACTACTTCATTTGCTTTGTGTCTGTTAATTCCACGGAACAGTCCTCTAAGTCGCTGTCTAATATTGCACCTTTCGTAACTACTGAACTTGTTAAGTCTAGGAACAATCCTCTTCATATGAGTTTATGTCTAATACTCACCTGTCATAACAACTGAACTTGTACATAATACAGCACCTCCTACTAATACTCATCCTATGCAAACTAGGTCCAAATTTGGTATCATTCAACACAAAATTCACGTTAATTCCATGGAATAATCCTCTTTGTCCGAGTCTATGTCTAATATTGCACCTTTCGTAACTACTGAACTGTTAATTCCACGGAATAGTCCTCTTCGTCTATGTCTAATATTGCACCTTTCTTAACTACTAAACTTGTACATAATACAGTTAATACTCACTTTATGCAAACTAGGTCCAAATCTGATATTGCACAACACATAATTCAACCTTCACTGCTTATTTCTCATTCGGAACCAAGAAGTGTTAAGCAAGCTCTTAAAGATGCTAATTGGTTAGTTCCAACGCAACAGGAGTATGATGCTCTCATGTAGCAAAATACATGGGATTTAGTCACATTATTCTCTAATAGACAAGCTGTTGGATGTAAATGGGTTTTTCAAGTCAAGGAAAATGCAAATGGCTCCATTAATAAATATAAAGCATGACGGGTGGCAAAAGGATTTTATCAAGTCCATGGTTTTGATTTTCATGATACTTTTTCTCCAATTCATTACAATCAGCATTATTCTTACCCTTGCTTTCTCTTATGGATGGAAATTGTTTCAGCTTCATGTTAATAATGTTTTTTTTAAATGGCTTATATGTCTCAACCACCTGGTTGAAGCAAATGATAAGTCTCTTGTTTGTAAGCTGAATAAAGCTATCCATGGGCTAAAACAAACACCATGAAAATGGTTTGATTGATTGGAAACTACTCTTCATCAACTTGGATTTTCGAGCCATGCTTGTGACTCCTCTCTTTTTGTATACAGAGAAGAGTTGCAAGTTTTCTATTTTTAGGTCTATGTAGATGACATTATAATAACCGGTATCCCACATATTCTTATTCAAGAGATTATAGCAAAGTTTCATGCAATTTTTTCCTTGAAACAACTTGGTCAGCTTGATTATTTTCTTGGTCTTGAAACTAAGTATTTACCTAACAAATCTATCCTCATGATGCAAACTGTACTGGACAGAGAACTCAGGACTTAGTGCTCAGAGGTCGGATCTCGGTTCGTGGAGTAGGTAGGTTAGCTCGACTGTTGGACCCGTAAAATGGGCCATGAGATTGGTCCCAGTTTGGTCAGCAAACCCATTTTGGTATAATTGAAGTAACCTTTTATATGTAAATATAAGACTATTAATAAAGGGTATTTGTGGACATAGGGGTACGTTTAGTGCGTGTGGAGTCTAGGTTAAGTAAATGTTTACTTTTAACCTAAGCCTGTGTGTTCTAGGGCATGTAGTGGTTAGATTGCATGTATAGGGAAAGATAATGTTGCACCATGAGTAGGGTGTCCATGTAAGCAGAATTTTCCCCTGACATTGGCGCATGAGTTGGTGCCCTGTTGGCAGGTGGTTATTTTGTTATTATTTTATACACTCCTTGGAGACGATATTTCGTTCTGCTGTAGCACCTTGAGAGAAGGCGCCCCTAAACAAAATGTGTTTCTCCGGTTAGGTATGCTTTCAGTTGAGATTAGATTCTCGTGAGAGAAAATTATTACAAGAGGAGGTAAGCTATAAAAGGGACTTGAGAGCCCAGGTAAAGGTACGTTGTTTCTGAGATTAAAATTGAATACTCCTTTAATTTAAGTAAGTCTTTACTGACTTGATCGTCGGAGTGCAATCAACAGGTAGGGTCTCTTCTGTTTCAACAGGTAGGGCAAGAACACAAACCATATATATTTGAGACTTACTTCATAAAACATATATGGTTGAAGCTCGTTCAATTTCTTTATAGAAAAGAGTTACAGGTTTTTTATTTTTTTTGGTCTATGTAGATGATATTATAATAATTGGTAACTCGGCCTATTCTTATTCAAGAGATTACAGTAAAACTTCATGCAACTTTTTCTTTGAAACAACTTGGCCAACTTGATTATTTTCTTGGTCTTGAAATTAAGTATTTACCTAATAAATCTATTCTCATGATGCAAACCAAATATATTTGAGACTTGCTTCCTAAAACACGTCTGGTTGAAGCTCATTCAATTTCTTCTCCTCCTACAGTTTGTAATTGCAAACTTACCAAGCTTGGAGTTTATCTATTTTTTTATCTAACTTTGTATCACTCAATGGTGGTGGTGAAACACATAATATGATAACTTAAAGGAACTTTGTCTCGTGGATTACATTTTCAACCTGCATCTCCTGATCATTTGTTATCATTATAAGTTTTTTTTGTGATGTTGACTAGGCATCAAATGTTGATGATAAGCGTTCTTCACGAGCAACCATTTATTTTCCTAATTTAATATCTTGGTGGTCTCACAAAGAACAAGTTATTGCTCACTCTAGTACCAAGGTAGAATATAGGAGTTTGGCTCACAGAACTGCAGATTTCTTACATTACTCCAATACTTTTATGTGGCAATCAAAGTGTTGTAGCCATTGCTCACAATCCATTTTTCCACAATCGTACTAAACACATGGAGATTGATGTTTTTGTACAAGAGAAGTTTGGCTCAAACCTCTACTAAACTTTCATGGATTTCTACTCGCTCACAAAATTGCAGATTTCCTATACTACTCCAATACTTTTATGTGGCAATCAAAGTGTAGTAGCATTGCTCACAATCCAATTTTTTCATAATCGTACTAAACACATGAAGATTGATGTTTTTTGTGCTAGAAAAGGTTTTGATAAGTGGGCAGATGCTATAACAAAGTCATTATCTTTAACTCAATTTACGCTTCTTCGAAGCAAACTCAACGTGAAGAATTTTTCTTCCGAAAAATCTTCTCCTTGAGTTTGGCGAGAGATGTTGGTAAGAATTGTTAGTGTACAATTGTCAAGTTATTTGCTTGTATGTTAATGTACAGGTGTCTAGCTGAGAATTGTTAGTGTACAATTATTCATTGTAATATTCATATTTGCTAACCGTGCCAGGCGATAACACACAATTGCTAATCGGTGAAAACACTATGAATACTTGTAATATTCATTTATATGTGTGGAACTATTAATAAATTTTCTCTCATTAAGTTTAATTGTAACATAAATAGTTAATTAAGTATAATTGTAACAAAAATAGTTAATAAGTAATTGCACTATCTACATTTAGTCACTAGTTGGGTGGGTATTATAAGGAGAGGGAAAATTAGGAGGAGAGGAGGGAAATAAGTCATTGTAGAAGAGATGCAGGTTTATCCCAACTTGTGATTCAATTACACATATTCAACAAGAAAAAAAAATTCGTTCTTCTTCATTGTCTATTCCAGTTCTTTTTATCAAATTGGTGTGATAGCTCTTTCGAGGGCAATGCGGCATGGTAACTTCAAGAATTGAATCAAGAGTGGTGGCGTTAGGACAAATGGGAGCCAAATCTAAGATGGGATTTAAGGCAAGAATGGAAGAAAGGCCAGCGCACAAGGATCTGGCCTGGACATCACATTCTGAGCACCAGAACGTGCGACTTAACAAGCTAGGAGGGATGATAGAAAGATTAAAATCCACTAAAAGTGGCCCAAGAAACCAGAACCCAACAACCACTAACGAACAAAATGAGTCTGAAGGTGAGTTCTAGGAACAACCACTAAGAAACAGAATGAGTCTAAAGGTGACTCCTAGGAACAAACAACCACTAAGGAACAAAATGAGTCTTAAGGTGACTTCTAGGACAGAGAACTATCAAGATAAATAGAGATACCAATTTTGTGGAAGATAGGTATGGTTGGGTGAGCAAGTGGGAGCAATGTTTCAAAACAAGGGGAATTGTACAAAGAAGGGGAGAAGATCATGCTGTAATGGTAGCTTTGGATGTGGATGTGGATGCCTCGGGTGGTATTGGTCGTGGGAATCTTGTAACCAAAACTAATATTGGGAAGGGTTCATAAAAGCAGTTATTCAACAATTACAACAAACAATAAGGAGATATCCTCACGAATTATTAGTGGCTTTTAAGAGACCAATTCTGTGAAAGTGTTTATCATTCAATTTGAAAGACACCAGGGGTGATGAAGGAAGAAATAAGTGCAGAGTTGAAGCCAAATGAGTCCAGAATGTTGTCAGATATGAGCTTAAGAACAGAAGAGAGAACTCGACAGTGGCAAAGACAGGAGGGTATCAGGGAGGAAGGGAGCTAGTTCCTATCGCAGCTTCACACATAATAAACCCAAAAGGAACTGGAAGTCCTGCATTGCATAGGGATCTGAATTGAGGAGTATAGCCTCTAAGTCTTCACAGACAGCAGACCAAAACTTAGGCTTTTCATAGCAGAGGTAGATCAAACTTCAAGAGATTGACAAGCAGAAATGAAAGAAAGAGGAGAGTTTCATGTGATGAGAAGCTTGGCCCATCATGTATGCATGAATAAGTAGTACAATGTGATGGTGGTACAAGAGTATGACGAGGATGATATGAAGAAGAGGACACTGACAGAATGGCACCGACCATCAAGATGTTAAGTGGAAGCATCTACCATATGGTGAGACTGGCAGTGAATTAGAAGAAGGCATTCCATTTCCACCTTAAGGACAAGGTGGATTCTTTAGGGAGGGGGGTTGATAGGTAGCTAAGACCTCCTATTATCTACAGTAAGAGAAATAAGAAGGACTCGAGATGAGGCTATTGTATAATTGTAACAGAAATAGTTAACAACTACTAACGTTCAGTTAGTTATTAGCAAGGTGGGTATTATAAGAAAAGGGCTGAGAATTAGGTGCGCAGGAGGAAAATTAATCATTGTCATGGAGAGTGCAGGTCTCTCAAAAACCTGTGATCCAGTTACATGCATTCAATGAAGAATTCTTCTTGGGTCGGTTCTTATCATTAAAAAACGAAAACACAGACTCCAGTTACAAAACAATTCAGTACTACCTGGCAAATATATGTGGGATTAAATTGGCACCGAAAAACTTCACCAGATTCAAAACAGTGTTCACTTGCCAAAAAATTTAAGTGTAAGAAATTGTGAAGCTTGAAGAAATTTAAGCAGTAGTAGACTTACATTTACACATCAATTGATGAGTCGAGGCAAAGATAGAGACGAAGCATCTTTCAGCACAGTCGTTGGGAGATAGACATCCAGACCATGAATTGCTTCAAGCTGGACCATTGTTTGTTTAATAAAAAGAGTTCATTCAGAGGTTCATGCTGCTGCAAGATGAAGCAAATCAGGTCAGAATTGAAGAAGCAAAAATCACCAAACACGATGACAAAGGAGGAATAATCAAGCAAGCACAGCAACAAAGCAAAATTTAGGTCGAACAGAAAAATCGCAATTTAGCAAGATTTCAAATCAAAGAGGAGAGGGGGGGTCAGGAATTGTCCAAATCAGATGTCCCCCGAAAAAAATTTCCACACATGCACATCTTCATAATATTTAGTAAGCCGCCACAAAATCAAGGATAAAGCATTTACTGAACTCATTGATAGTCTTGCATACCTATATCTACAATCAAAATCATTTAGATTAGACAATGACAGGGTATTACAATAACTCTAGAAAAGTCAGGCAATCGAAGAAGAGCTCCTGATAAGTACCCAAGTACTTAGGAAAGCCACCCCCAAAAGCTAGCAACTAAGGATAGAATCAAACACTTAAATACTCCACCACCAAGCATATGATCCCTTCCCCAGAATCTTCCTCTCCGTCCAAACTCAAATTCATTCCATTGACACTAACACCACAACCACAAGTCTTCACACATATCCTTTTCCACAAAACTCTCGATACAATTATCAGGAAACAACAAACCGATATCTATTGATTGCCAACTTTTTAAGCCTAAGAAATCTTGATTTGAAGCAGTATTTGCAACACCAAGTAACATGGTTAAAAGGGAATAATTGTGCAAGTGATATGCAACGGTTAGGAGTAAGGTCATACAGAGAGGGAGGGAGAGAGAAGAACTGGTACACAAAAGCCAATATCCCAGTGAAATCATGAGTAATCCCCCCAAAAATAATTTCATCCTGCTATAACCAAACAAAAGTTTATTCACTGTATGTATTGCCTTGTCTTCGAAATCAATCACAAAGGAACAAAAAAATCTGAACAAACCTCAAAGTCACAACAGTTGCCAATTTTGCTGGCTTTGAAAGCATCAATGTTGGGAAATTTCATCATCTCACATTGTTACAAACTCTTCAAGCAACTCCTCTGTTTACTGAAACATAGAAAGAAGTACATGACCAACTGAAATTTCACCGCATGATACCTAATAGAAGTACAAGCATAAACAATTTACAAATTCCTTTCCATCACATCTCCATATGCTTGAGACTAAGTTTGCTCTTCCTTTTCGCATAAAAGACAGTTTGAACGAATATATATTGACATTATTTCCTCACCAATTCTGTCATTCAACTGGGTAGCTACCATTTCCCACAAGCATTCCAAGCAAAAAGACGAGAACATTACAACCACAAGAAAGTCAATGTCGCCAAATTTCATCGTCACATATTGTTTCACGCCAAAGCAATAGGTTTATAACATAACCATAAAAACAAAGATTTATTCTGAAGTTCTACTAAACAAACTCACAATTAAAGAAACTCATATCATTCATTAGGCATCCAGGATGCACAGAAATTTATGAAAATTCAAGGAACAAGTAACCAAGTAAACTCAAAGAAGAAATTGAGATGCAATCAAATGCATTCAATCAATCAGAAATCTAATCACAAGGAATGTGTATCTAGCTTATATATGAACTCATGTGAGAGAGATTTCAATGACATTGAAGATGCAGTGTTTCATATTCATACAAAGAAACATGTAACTACAAATCCATTGCAATGTGAAAGGGCGCTTATACTACATTGATCCATCAAAGATACTGTAATGGAGAGAAACTTCACTCTAAGGTACATTTATGATTAACTCATTTAGCTAGAGAGCAGAGCTAGAAGCTTTATATCTAATCCTAGGTCGAACCAGAAAAGGATTCAAACTAAAAAATTTAAAAAAAAAAACAACAAAGGTTTCATAAAATCGATTTCATATGTTATAGGAACATCTGTAACCCCAACTACACCACCAAAAGGACAATAAACTTCACAACACTAACCCTAAACAACCCTATCCACCACCACCGCTTCACTTCCTACCCCCTCTTTTGGCAGGGGTCTTTTTCGCCGGAGACTTTACACTCTTTGGCTTCACACTCTTCACTGGAGTTTTCTTCGCAGCTGCCGCCACTTTCTTCGGCGCGGGCTTTGCGGCAGGGGCTTTCTTCCCTGGTGAAGTCCTGGTAGAAGTCCTGGCAGCCTTCACAGGCTTAGCCTTGGGCTTTGCCACAGGCTTAGCAGCTTTGGGCTTGGCTGCAGCTGGCTTGGGCTTGGCTGCTGGCTTAGTGGCCTTTGGCTTGGCAGCTGCAGCCTTAGGCTTGGGAGCAGCCTTGGGCTTTGCAGCGGGCTTGGGTTTGGCTGGAGCCTTGGCCTTAGGCTTGGCAGCAGGTTTTGCCTTAACGGGTGCCTTTGACTTAGCAGTCTTGACATCCTTGGCCTTGGCAGCGGGCTTGGGCTTAGGCTTAGGCTTGGGCTTAGCAGGTGCTGGCTTCTTCTTCTTGGCAGGGGAAGAAACAGTGGGCCTGGTAGGTGGAAGCTTGAAGGATCCTTTGACTTTGACCAGCTTTCCAGCAGCAACAAGCTTCTTCAAGTGGTAGAGAAGAAGCTTCCTGAAGTTTGAGGGAAGCTGCTTGTGCTTCTCCTCGACAAACTTTGCAATAGCATATTGGCTGGAACCAGTTTTCTCCTTCAGCGAGGTAATTGCGTCTTTGATCATCTGTTGAACAAGCAAAATTGAGATCAGATCCAATTAAACAACAAATTGCAAGAGGAGAAGGGAAGAATAATAATTCAGATCAAACCTCTTCATAGGAAGGATGAGTTGGAGGGTTACGGGGCCTGGTAACCTTCTTAGGTTTAGGTTCCTTGGACTTCTTTGCCTTAGCTTCAGATTTCGGCTCCTCCTTCTCCTCCGGAGGAGACTCGGTGGCAGCAGGCTCGGGTGCGGGTTCCACAACAAGAGTAGGTTCTTCTGTCGCCATTGAAAAGGCTAGGGTTAGGGCTGAACTAGGAAGAAGAAAGATTGGGATCTGTGTGAGAACGTTGAAATTGGAAATGTAATGGTAATTGAAATTTCTGTGTGATAGAAGAGAGAAATTTGATGGTTTAAATAGTCAAGTGTGCCAGAGACTATATCCAATTACTTATTTCTGATTGGTCCACAGGACCCTCACACGGATTGAGGCACTGTCTTAGTTTGAATGTCAACCCTTGGATGGGGGTATAATCAACGGCTGTTCAACGTGGAGGCTAGTTAGAATGTTTTGGGTGCTATAGGTTGCTTTTGGTGTGTGTTTCTAAGCTCGATTCATATGAGGATTTCTCCGGCTGTGGTTCATGAAAATGGATGAAATTTTTTTAATCTTCTAGATTATTTTATGAGCTTTCTGATGATGGGTGTAGCGTGTTGAATAGATCAAAGGTTTGGGAGATATTTTGTTTTGAAGGTGCAATGGTCATGAGTGGCCTTTCTTGTGATGTTATCAAGGTTTTTCCCTAATTGAGGGAAATGCTTTGGCTGGAGATGAGATCAATTCACTCCATGTGAAAATAGGTTAACACAGGTTTCCATTGCATCAAGAATCATGAAAATCCGATTAGATTTCATCATAGAATGATTCCTTAGAAGGTGATTGAAGTTGAACAAATGTAATCAAAGAACATGTATATGTGTAGTAATCTATTGGCTAAAGAACATTATTGTTTCTCATGTTGGTTGGTCATTCTTTTGCTCAAATCCAATATTGTAAAATGTAATTTCATTTAATTGTGGTATGATTTTAAATGAAAAATAGTTTTTTTCTAATAAAGTTTTTATTTTCCTACTACTAATGCTTTAAAGGCAAGTAAACATGTTGTGCAAGAATATGCATATGTATGGTAGATGTCAAGTATATTGTTACTCAATACTATTTCATTTGTTTAATTCAATTTATATTTGAACTATACTAATTTACGTTTTATATTATATTGTAT
>Ga0123341_1003320_pt1 | contig 13736 bp, 9 predicted proteins | sample Turbeapinknodule_FD_89959 | JGI IMG/M metagenome (GOLD analysis project Ga0123341, IMG submission 89959) | Root nodule microbial communities of legume samples collected from Mexico - Turtle bean Mexico pink nodule | ecosystem: Host-associated > Plants > Roots > Nodule | place: Mexico: Nepantla... | reverse complement strand
TAGTTTATATTATTCATAAATAGTTTATAAACTGATAACTAATTAGCTACCAAGATTTTTGTTACCAAATGTAGAATATAAATAATTGGTACTTAAATCTTTGGTAGCTAATTAAATATCAATTTAGAAAATATTTATCAATAATAGAAACTAATTTAAAAACCAATAACTTTTTTAGTCTCTAAAATCGTATCTAATTTAGTAAATAAAACAACTAATTATTTTTAGCCTCTGGTTTCTATTTCATAATTTTTTAGTAGTTTATTATAAATTAAAAATATTTGTTAGAAGTTTTGAAACAGGAATGGGGAGTTTTTCCCTAAAGTATAAGAATGATTATGGCTTTACTAGTGCCATTATAGGGATTGCTCGGAATATTGGGCTGCATGTGTAGTGTATTGCTTATGATAATACACAAGAAAAAAGTGTGGAATCTTGAATCTCAGTCGCTGGTGGTGCCAACATATTACATCTCTATTCTATTCCCAAGTTGAATTTCAATTTCACCCAACATTTCCAAGACACGTACCTGGACCTACACAACAAGGGCATGGTATATATTTTCAGGACACCAAAATTTACTTTACAAAGACAAACCCTTTTCCTCTTCCTGCCATTATTTTTCCCCCTCCTTCTTTTCAACAGATAAGGAGATACTCCTTTCGTTAGGTACAAAACCTAACTATCGCTGTTTCAACATGTGACAAGGTAATACCATATTAATAATACCTAGCAGTTTATAACAAAAGTCTTCTTTTTATTATTTTTTTCTTCTGTATTTATTAGTCATGCATGAAAAACTATCCTCAAAGATCACAATCTTCAAAACGAAGCATTGTAGAATATATATGTTCTGCAGAATCATACTTGGTGGAGGCTCTTTGAATATGATAGCTCCTCTTACCAGCGAGATCTATTGGTCAAAGATTGTTCTTTGAATACCCTTTGTTCTTTCTCTCATTAATTTTCCCTCCCAATCAATGTCCTTGCCTTGGACCTCCAATTTCACATTTCTAACAACACTTCAGTACATATATTTTATACAGTTCAATAATTGTGACATGATATATATATATATATATATAAACATCACAAAAACTCCCCTGAAAGCTAGCAATAGCCAAACTAAATTATTATTTAACAGTTCACTGGATTCTATTGCGTGTGCACAGCATGCAATTGTTTTCTTCCTATATTCTGATGAAAGGCATGGCAGGTGCTTTTCATTTTATTTTTTTTTAATGTTCAGACACCACGTAAGGTGGCCAGATTAATTAATTAGGTGTAGTTGAATGAGTAATTAAGCAGTGCTAATTAGTTATTTGATCCTCCAACTTAGAGATTTAATAATTGGCTAAGAAGATGTTGAAAGTGGGGGGAAGAAAATCATGTCATGGAAGAGACATTCATAGGGCTTATCTATTCTGAAGGAGGCACATTGTTGTGTTATAGTTAGCTTTCGTTTTCCTTGATAACATATATGTTGGAACAGATCATGGTCTTCAACAGATCTTGGCCCCAAGTAAATCTGGTGTGATGTCTCTCTCAGTTCCCATTGATATCACCCTTCAATGAATTAGAAAAGTTTAATTCAATAGTTTGATCCAAGGGAAGAAGTCAATGGTCCCGGGAAAGAAAATCTTCAGAGATCCTTTTGATAATCACCCCATTTTGACTCTCTCTTTAAATTCTTCAAATTTAATTTTTTTCAATTCGTAATATAAAATATGAACGCTGTTTGAATTGACTAATTTTGACCAATCTTTGACCCTAAGATAAGAATCCAACGGCTCCAACTCAACTGCATTATTTATTTATATTTTACCATGTTATCGCCAACAATGGAAGAAGCTTGTGTGTTCTGTTGCTGGGAATCTTGGTTATTTTGATGATGTTACAAACACAATCACAGAAAAAGCAATTAAAATCTTGTTTGCTGATTTTTCTTATTGTTATTGGTGTTTTTAATATCTGATTTGTCTTTTTTTCTTCGCTATATGTATATATTATTTTTTAGTGATAAAAAAAAACTATTTTGGAATTTCTAACACTTCATTAAATTTATTTTTATTTCCTAGCTCCTCATTAAAAAAATTGCTTTGCACAAATACTTCATGATTTTTCATATGAGGGACCAAATGCAATCTCTCCATCGTATCTTTGAATTTGGCATTTAGCATCCCTCCCTTTTTACACACACAATGTACAAAATTTTTGTTACAATGCACAATTTGGTTTGAATATTTTTCTATCCCAATGGAAAATAATGGGAGAGCATTACTAAATCAAACATGTTTTTTCATCATATATATACTTGTTAAAATATAAAATAAAATAATCTAATATTTTTTCACCTCATTTTTTATATTTATATTAATTTTTTCACAATGTTTAGCACATTTAAAGGGTATCATGTGATAAGTTTTTTATTAATTTGAAGAAAAATGAGTTAAATGAAAAAATGGAAGAAAATCCTTATAATAAATCCAGCCCATTCTCTCTCTATCTCTACATGTGTGAAATTAAATATTTTCCCATATCCTCCTTTATCATGCAAAGTCCTCTTCCATTCTATATATAGCCCCTACCTCCTCCACCTCCATTCCCCACTACAACAAACACCAACAACCAAAAAATTCCATCCACACTAAACACAACAAACCACTCTCTCTTCTTTCTTCTCTCTTCTCTCATTCTCCAAATCAAGAAAATGGTACCTCACAAGCACCCTTCCCCCACATACTTCATCCTCTTACTCATAACCATCACGCGTTTGATCTCCACAGTTGGAAAAACCTCCCAATGGAAGGCTGTTTTACCTGCGGAGCTTGCCGCAGTGGACCAAGATGTCTTCGACAAGCTCCGAGGAGATTCCGAAGCCCTTCAAGGAAGAGTTTCCAAGGACTACGGCAACATGGCCCGGGAAGTCCCGCTGGCGGTCTTCCACCCGGCGTCGGCGAATGACATCGCGCGGCTCATCAAGGCGTCGTACAAGGGCGCTGTCCCCTTCAAGGTGGCGGCGAGGGGACAAGGGCACTCCACGCGGGGGCAGGCCATGGCACGTGGCGGCGTGGTGGTGGACATGGCAGGGTTCAGAGAGAGGGGCAGTGGTGTGGGGATAAAGGTGAGCAACACGGTGGACCCTTCGGTCGGTTACTTTCACTACGCTGATGTTGGAGGTGAACAACTTTGGATCGATGTTCTTCACGCCACTCTCCAGCATGGACTTGCACCTCTCTCTTGGACTGATTACTTGTACTTGACAGTCGGAGGAACTCTCTCCAATGCCGGCATCAGTGGCCAAACCTTCCGCTATGGTCCTCAAATCTCCACTGTTCGTGAAATGGATGTCATTACTGGTATCAATCACTACCTTTTTTCTTTATCACCAAAGAAACAATATATACATAACAATCTTTCTTCACCAAGATCCAACCATATATAAAAAAACCTTAAGAGAAACTTACAACACAACTCTTCTAACCAACTGTTCAAAACTAGTCCTGTTAAAAACCACAACCGGCAGAACAAGCTAAAACTCCCTCACTACCCTAACATACATATATAATAACAATAACTTTTCTTTTTAACAAACCTAGATATATACCATCTTGAACTGTTGTTTTGTTTATGTCATTTTCCAATCAGAATTGAAGCCTTCTGTCTAAAATCAAGATAAAACTTGAACTCTGATGAGAAAATGACCCCAATAGTGCTGCATAAAGTGAAGTTTGTATCTAAGTTTTGTTTATTGGGAGAGTGTGGGCTCTTAGATTTGTAACAACCATCTGAGTTTAAATAATCAGGGTTTTAATATTGTGAGAATTGGTCATTGGACACCTTGGAAAGTGTCAGAGCTTGGAAAGGAAGGAGAGAGGGAGATTGGAAGGGGAAAGGAAATAAAATAATTGAGGCAACCAAGGTGCTGTGGTTCTTAATGTTTTCAGAACTTCATTGCAACTTCGGCTTTCATATTTTAAAGCAAAGAATTTAAGAAGTTGCGATGCATCAGACTGTGATTGCGATAGAAATTTACAAAATCTTGCTTTCTGGAACTGTTCTTTGTTTTTTATTAGGATTGTTATGAGTTTCACAGACTTACTACTGGTCCAAGTCGTTTTTTTTTTCGTCAATTGTTTTATTAAAAAATAAAGTGGCAGCTGAATTTTAATTTGCTCAAATGTTTGTTAAAAGAACATGTGCATGCATGCAATGATGCATATTAATTATTATTATTTGTGTTTTAATAAAGTTTTGGTTTGGTTCAGGAAAGGGAGAAACTGTGACATGCTCTCCTCAGACGAATTCGGAGTTGTTTCACGGTGTTCTTGGAGGTTTAGGACAATTTGGAATTATTACAAGGGCAAGAATTGCTCTTGCGCCAGCTCCGAAGAGGGTACGTTTAAATCTTGAGAATTGACTAGGACTTTGTCTTGTAGCTTCTCCCTCCAACATTTCATAATTCTACATGTTTTATTATTCAACCATCAAGCTTTACGGAAGCATCGAAATGTCCTTGTCCTAAAAGCTTTATGTCATCATTTTTCTTTGCACCCCATACACATACATAGGTTTCACATTATGTTAGTGCACATTGGTCATCCATGAGAGACACATACGAAAACGAAAACAAGACGAGTTACAGGTGAACAACGTGGACTCTTCAAATTTAAAAAGCATTAAAATGTGTGTTGGAAAAAATGTATATATCTTTGAGACCTTAAGCCGACCAATAATTAGGCTCATCCGAACTCTAATTTCTTTATACAAAAATCAACTGTATTTGAAAATAGTAGCAAGAGCATAGGCCCATACATAAATATGTTTCCACTAGAAAGGATAAGAAAGTTGGTGAGAGAGATGATTGAATTGAATTTCACATAAGGGTTTGAGCAAGAAGTACTCTAGTAGTACTATTTGATGGGACTCATTGCATAAACTATAATCATGTGGTCATTATTGTTTTTCATTTTGTACAATAATGTGTGGTCATTATTGTTTCTCATTTTGAGTATAAGGTCTTGTGATATCAGGTTTGGTTTTTCTGTGTATACGAGTTACATCAGAAATGATTCTTATGTGTATATTATTACTTTATGAATGATGAATTTTTATTTATTGCAGGTTAAATGGATTAGACTTCTGTACAAAGACTTTTCTAGTTTTACCAAAGACCAAGAACAATTAATCTCAATGAATGGAAGGAAACAAAATATTGGTGTGGATTATGTGGAAGGGTCGTTGCTAATGCACCAAGGACCCATAAATAATTGGAGATCTTCTTTCTTCCCTTTAGCCGACCATGCTCGAATAATTTCACTAGTAACTAAACACAGCGTCCTCTATTGCCTAGAAGTTGCCAAATATTATGATGGCCAAAGTGAAAACAATGTGGACAAGGTACATCTCATTCATGTGCAATTGCCTTCATCATCTGTCTTTTCATTTTTAACCCTTTCTCACACTCACTCTCATAATTTTAATGTTGTAATGTTGTGAGTAACATTCTTATTTTCATGTTGGTGTAGGAACTCCAAGTTTTACTCCAAGGATTGAGCTACATCCCAGGATTTTACTATGAAAAAGATGTCTCATACGTTGAGTTCTTGAACAGAGTTCGGAGTGGAGAGCTGAAGCTACAGTCACAAGGACTGTGGGATGTTCCTCACCCGTGGCTCAATTTGTTTATACCAAAATCTCAAATCATGGATTTTGACTCTGGCGTGTTCAAGGACATCATCCTTAAACGAAACATCACCACAGGACCTGTCTTGGTTTACCCCATGAATAGAAACAAGTAATTCACCTCATCAATTCATGTTACTGTTATCAATAGTGTTATTACTATTCGTTTATAACATCAATACCATTAGTAGTTTTCTTCTCTTTACTGACTTGAAATTGTAAAAAAAATTGATCAGGTGGGACAATAGAATGTCAGCATCAATACCAGACGAGGACATCTTCTACACAGTTGGATTTTTGCATTCAAGTGGGTTTGATAATTGGAAGGCGTATGATACTCAAAATAAAGAAATTTTGCAGTTTTGTAATGATGCTGGGATGAAGATTAAGCAGTATCTTCCCCACTACCGCACACAAGAAGATTGGACAAACCATTTTGGCCCTAAATGGAGGAGCTTTGTAGAAAGAAAACAGCAGTTTGATCCAAGAATGATTCTATCACCTGGACAAAGAATCTTTAACAATTTAAACTAGCATAAAAAAAAAAAGAGGTTACACAAATGGTGGGACTACCCAAGTTAGCTAGCTGGCTCAGCACAAGTGTACACATAGGACCCAGAGTTGAGATGATAGGCTTTGTACTTGTTTTTGTTAAGAGGGTGGGGTTAAAAGCTGCATGACTTTGGCATATATGTAGATCAGGTTACACATACTTTAGATACGTTAGGTTGACAAAATCATGTGTGAAAGATGCACACAGCTAGCTGTACCTTTCTTTCTCAAGCTCTCTTTCTCTCTCTCCTTCTTTTCTCTATCACACCACACAAACATTAATTACTTCTTCATCCATTCTTAATCATTTTCATTTTATTTTTTTTAACAAAAGTAAGTAAATAAATACGAATCATTTAAAGGATAATCCAATCCGTATACATATCAATTGCACTATTCAAAAGAACGATCTAATAACCTTGTCGGAATCAGCCAAAACAAAAACATCGAACACACCAAAAACATAACACTACCACCAAGTTTTCAAACATAACAAAAAAACTAATAGAGACTTTAAATCGACATCAAACACGTTAATGAATCAAGACACTAATCAAATAAAAAAAATTGAAACAAAATAAGAAGTAATCCAACAAAATTTTCATTTTCATATTCCACAAAATTTAAACTCATTAATACCAGTTTAAACTCATTAATGAACCAGAGAAAAACAGTAAGATTGATTATGATCACGTTCTAATCCCATATTGAATGAGTGTGTTTGGTGCAGGATTATTATTATAGTTTTGGTTTTGCCTTCCTAATTTTGAACATGTGCACCCTAGCAATAATTGAGATCCTAGGTTAAGGAGGAACATCATTATTGTGTCTAAAATGAGAGTCCTAGCTGTATGGCATAATAATAAATGATCGTAGGTTGCTAGATAGATGTGATAACGCCAAATGCCCTCAAATACTATAATCTCCATTGCGAGATCCTTCCTCTTAATTATATATGCTTAAAAAGATTGTGCTGCTTTACAACACAATACAACAAAGCAACTCATTGCTCCTTAATTAATCCAAAGAATCATCCAATCAAAAAAATGGTTTTCTAGTTTAAACATCAAATTTTGATAATAATTGGAATGGTTACAAATTCAACGTCTTTAAAAAGAGCTAATAATCGCATAATAAAAATAAATAATATATAAGTAAAAAGAAAAACAAACTTATTCACTTACGATTTTTAGTTCAAAATGATGTTTTGCTTTTTTATATGAAATTATTATGAATTTTTTAACAACACCCAACACATTTGTAAGAAAAGTAACCTATATATAAAACCAACTTTAATAGAAAAGGTTTGAGCACAATAATTTATTTTTTTTGGAAGGGATTAATATTCTATTATGGGGAATGTCCTATTTCAAAAAAAGAAAGTTTAGGCATGAATCATTGCAGTAACCAAGGAAAGCAATCTACTTATCTCAATTTTGCGAAGAATTTGGGAATATTGTAGTATATCACAGAAAGGACACACAAGTGGCATAGATGAATATTTTAATTTAAAGTTTTAATTGGATTCTAAATATTTTCCCCAGAAAAAAAAAATCAAGTCAATTACAACTAGACAGCAAGAATACAAAAAAAAAAAAGCAAAAATGTGTCTTCGTGTTAATGAAGGAATACAGCAACGACGTCAATAATTATAAAATGAAATTATCTAAAGTCCTATATATATGTTAAATGATTTTTTTTTTTACAATTTAATAATTGGGAAAAAGATACTTGTCGTGATACATAAATATCTACTAGCCTTTTTTATGTCATATTCTTTTAGTTTTGTTTTTTTTTAATGGAGAAGCACGCCCTGGTATTCTTTTAGCTCTCACTTAGCTTTCAATAATTTTTTTTCTTTCTTATCCAAAATATATATATATATATATATATATATATATATAAAAGTTTCTTTTGATTTCAGTGTCTAAAACACATCAAAAGTGAAATAGGAAAAAAATGTTCTCAAACATATACAAATTTTGAAAATATTTATACATATAATAGACAATCAAATGCAAATATAGTAATTATAACAACGTGGATTTTTTCTAAGTGGCCATGCATCATGCATGGCTTCATTGTTTAAAGGACTTGCATGTCCTAAAGCCATTTATTAAAGAAATAAAAGGATCTTTTTATTAGAAATTGCGGTGCGGAAAATGGCAAAGAGAAAGATTATTACGTATTAAAAAAATCTCTTTTGATTTCTTAAGACAGATTATCCTTGTTTAAATACTCTAATCATAATTTAGCCATTTCATATGTATAAATGTTATTTTATCTACTCTAGCTAGTCATCCTTAGAACTATTCTTATACTTTTTTTTATTTGTATCAGGATGAGTATTGTTCATCTATATATGACTTAAAGGCTTATTTAATTAGGTTATGACAAATATTTTTTATCAACAAATAATTAATAAATTAAAAAAGACATTTAGGGGTGTTTCAACCCTTATACAAGAGCTTTACTATCCAACCATCTTGCTTACAACTCCATAGACATAGACAAAACAATCTTCACCAACAAACAAATACCATATCATTTTGAAATCTAAACTTTTGAAATCTAAATTTTTGAAATCTAAACTACTTGATTAAATCTAACTAATAATGGGGACATAATTGAAGATGTTGGGAATATTTGAAAAATAAAAGTCTTACAATTTTCCCAACATTTCGCTTGGAGACAGACTTATACAAAATAGGATTGCCACAAAGCATAATTTGAGAAGGAGCAGGATAAAATTAATCAATAGTTTATGTATCATGCGAGAAATTGGAGGAGGAAAACATAAATAATTTATTTTTCATATGTAATTCTCGAAAGTCTGGAATTTATGTAATAAGTGGGTGGGGAGAGTATGGTCCAACATATGAATCCAAAGACACATTTTTAGTAGTTTTATCTTTTGCAATTATGTACTAACATAATAGAGCATGGAGATGTATGGGGATAACAATGGTGTGGGTCATATGGAATCATATAAATAAGATAATTTTTAAGAATAATAAGATTGGTTTGTTGGAGATTTTCATGATGGCACAACTAAAGTCAAGGATTTGGCTAATAAGAAAATATATATCCTCAAGTGCTTTATACTTACTCAGATTGGTGTTTAAATCCTGTTGAATGTCTCCAAAATTTAAGGTAAAGGCAAGTCCCAACATGTTAATTGTTGGCTATACCATAGGGATAATTGTCACAGAGCGGGACTATAACATTTAGTGGATTTATGACCTATAAGACTAGAGGAATGTTAGTGAAAATAAAGGGATCTTATGCAAATATGGAGTTTGTTTTTGTGCGTTTTTATCTTTACGAGTCACGAATGGAGGAAAAATGAACATTCAATATAGAGGAAATGAGGGTAGGGAACAACTTCAATTTTTGGTGGTTGGAACAGTTCTAATCAATTTTCAGTGTAAAGAAATTCATAAAGGAACCATGGATAAGTAAGGCGGAAATCAAGAAGAAAAAAACTTTTATATTGCAAGAACAAATTATTAATTGGGGAGGTTTTATGTAAGCTTGTTGGATGGTTTGGGATTGGATCTTGTTTTTGTATAGACTGCAGGTGGTATTTAAATTTAGGGACAATGTCAACACAGTAAGGGGAGGATCTAACCAGCTCCAATTTTTGCATACAGGTAGATGGGTTGACTAATTTTTTTTTTTTATATGGATTGAAATATCCCTGAAATGTTCCTTTTTATTATTTTTATTTTTTTGCGATAAAATACTATTTACCCAGATGGAAAATTGAGGATTCAACACATTTGATACGCCAATTTAAGATGAATCAAGAACGGGAAAATGGGGAAGGAGTTGCTCCAAACTTCCTTTGCAAGGTGTGAAAAAAGTAGTAGAAAGACAGTTGGCAAAGAAGAAAAATACAAAAAAAAACCTTTGTAGTATGCCCAGTGACCATAGATGAAACTATGTAAAAGATGCACTCACACATACAATATCTAATCGATTATGAGAGCAGATAATCAATTATATGACTCAACATAATCGATTAAGATGTGTTTTTTTTTTCTTCAAATTGGTCTGATTTCGCTGTAGTGTTATGTCATTTGCAATGCATATCAAAATTAATATCGAAGGTTGCATATTAGTATTAATTTTCTTTTATATATGAATTAACTATTTTAATAATCTTGATAATTGGTTGTAGTGATTTACCAGTAACATAATTGATATATTTTAGCATTCATGCATGCTTCAAAAATAAAAGAAAATATAAAAATACACATAAAAAAAGAAAAATACTAAATGATAATCAATTACGTTATATATAACATAAAACAACACCATTTATCATACGTTATATAAATAAGTAACTAATTGTGTTATAAAGTTGATGACTTTTTATGGCAAGTGCATCGCGTTGTCAAAAGTAATAATGTGTCCCTAAGGACCGATATCGACCCCACAAGAAATAATTGAATATTCAAGTACAAGATTCTCTAAATATAAAAACAGAATAATAAAAGGTGGTTTGAGAATTGTTTTGATGGCAAGAATTAACAGGAAAACAAATCAAAGAGTTTTTGCTTCAATCGGAAAAATAGGGATTGAGTTTCATCTTTCTCACTCTTTTGTATTTTGATTAACATGACAATATTGTGACTTTTTTTATTGATATTGATGTCTGCATAAAATTCATTTATATGGATTCCTCACATATAAAATGATTAAGATGCTTCCTAAATATCGATTTGTCATATATTTATAAAAACAACTTATCATTAAGACAAGTTTATTCCTAGCACTCAAATATGTTAAGTATTATTGTTTAGGTCATAACCATAAAAATACTTTCCAATCAGATTTAAGATTCTAGATCATGGTAAACCAAGCATTATAAACAAAACAATAATATCATTCATCAATCTAGAACAAAATATTGTATTTAGATATCACCTCAATACATAAGAGTTAGAACAAATTACTCTCAATCTCAAATGGTAAAACTAGTCACACTTGATGACGGTTACAAGCAGGGATGACATGAAAAGAAGATCCATGATGTTTCTCCTTGACAACTGCCTCCTCTAATGTTTCTCACACTTTTATATTTTTTCCAATTGGGTTACAATTCACTGAGTGGTGTCATATTTTACTTAGTTGTCAAATAAATGCACAGGATTGAGGAATCATATCTTTCATCCAAGCCCAAGTCTATAATTATGTCATAGTTATTTTCTTTGCATCAACCTTTGTTGGATTAAACACAACCTTGTTCATGTGCTTCCAAATACACCAAATGACAGAAATCCACAAGTCTCACCATATCTTGTTTCACTCTTTATTAAAACACAAACATTGAAACTGATTAAAGTGTTCCAGTAGTGAAACTGATAAGCATATGACAATACTTTTATGCCCCACAGCAGTGTTAAATTTTTTTTAATTATCACTCATATCGAATTTGCCAACTTTGTGTAATGTAACTGTTGGTGTCTATATCTCACCAAATCCATTTATCCTCCTTGTCCCAGTGCACGATTTGTTATGCTGAGCATATCATAAATTAAGCTAGTTGTGGCTTTTCTACTCGAATCATTTCATCTTGTACTAGACCATCTCCCAAACCTATTAAGTGGTTTTTCTTTAAGTAGGGAGTTGCTATAAATTCTAGGAACTTATTATTAAGCTGGGTATTTTCTACCCAAACATCCTCCTATAGTTTGATTCTAGATCCATAACCTACTTGCCACTCCACATTAAAATCAAACCATTTGTTGTAATCTTGTGCTCCACATACTTGACTTAAGTCATTCCATTATCTACATTTATGCTTGTTTATCCTATCTCCATTTAGGTTTCACCAAGACCCATATTTTGATTTTAAAACATCCTTCCATAAACATATCTCTGAGGAACTCAATCTCCATTTCCACTTTGCCAATAATGCCTTATTAAAGAGCTTTATCTATCTAATTCCTAGCCAACCTTCCTATCTTGATTTTCATATGTTATCCCAACTTATCCAGAATATTTTCCTCCCTTCTGACCCCGAACCGCAAAGGAAGTTTCTTTGTAGCTTTCTAATAGCTTTGCAAACGCTGACAGGGGCTTTAAAAAAGGAGACGAAAGACATTGGTATAGCATTGATGATTGATTTAATTAAACATATGCGTCCAACAAAAGATATGTTCCTGTCTCTCCTCACTGACAACTTCTTTCTAATCTTAGTAATCATTGGTTCCCAGAAAGTATACTTTGTGGGGTTTCCGCCTACAGGCATACCTAAATATTTAGAGGGAATTTTCATTGTGTTGTAGTGGAGGACCCCAAAAAAAGGTTTGTAGAACATTTCTATCAACCATTATTGCTCCTATTTTATTTTTATGGAAGTTCACTTAGTCCTGAACCTAATTCAAAGCATTTAAATATAGATTTGATAGCCAAGTAATTTTGGAAACTTGGTTCACATATAACGAGTGTTTCGTCAACAAATTGTATTAATTTCACATCTACTTTATTTGTCCCAATTTTCAAACTCGTGAATAAGCTCTTTCTAGCAATCTGGTTCACCAATCCGGATAGGCCTTGTGCCACAATTAGGAACAGAAAAGGTGCTTGTTTAAGCCATCTTGATGATTTGCATTCCTTGGTGGCTTCCATTCACCAAGTCTGAGATTGTGGAAGATTCTACACACTTTATTATCCATTATATCAATTGTGTACAAAAACTCATTCTATCCATCATATAGTAGAGAATTTCCCAATTTATTGAATCATAGGCATTCTCGTAATCTATCTTAACTACCACCGCTCTCCTTCTTCTTCATTTTTAGTTCATCTACTACCTTGTTTGCTACTAAGACACTATTAGTAATCCTCTTTGAGAGATAAATGTAGATTGAGAAACATTAATGACTTTTTTATTACCTTATTGATTCTATTGGAGAGAACTTTGGATAGTATTTTTTATATGCAACATATGAGATAAATGGTTCTATATTCATTTAAACTTTGAGGATTTTATGTTTTGGGTATTAATGTGATGAATGAAGCGTTGCAACACTAAGTATATTTTCGTCTTTGTGAGAAGACTGTACTACTTGTATTAATTGTATCTTTTTTTTATAACCTCCCAGTGGTTCTTAATAGAGTTGAAAGTTACACCATTTGGGTCGGGACTTTTGCAACTCCTACATCCCCAAATTGCTTCCTTAATTTATTTTTCCTCAAAAGGACAAATCAACATATTATTATTGTTGTTTGCTAACTTCTGCAAATTAATATTGTCTAACCTAACACCTAGATCCTCTATTGTAGACATTTTGTCTGTGTAAAATTCCTTAATCAGATCCTTCACAAATTTTGATTATTCGATCCACTTGCCTAGACTATACACTTCCTTAATTTCGTTTTTCAATCTCCTCCACTTCGATACATTTTTCCTATGTATTGACAGTATTAAATAATTTGAAGTTTTATTTAAATGTGTAGTAAGTATAAATAACTTATCATCATTTATT
>Ga0123341_1003318_pt1 | contig 13738 bp, 7 predicted proteins | sample Turbeapinknodule_FD_89959 | JGI IMG/M metagenome (GOLD analysis project Ga0123341, IMG submission 89959) | Root nodule microbial communities of legume samples collected from Mexico - Turtle bean Mexico pink nodule | ecosystem: Host-associated > Plants > Roots > Nodule | place: Mexico: Nepantla... | reverse complement strand
ATTATAAATTTTTTAAGAAAATATCGATTTTTATAAATAGTATGTATTTTAATGTAAAAAAATGCATTATTTGTTTTAATTATTTGTTGATTACAATAAATTAAATTCAGTAACCCTAAGCAAAAATTGATTTCTAAAGTTAATATATGGCAGAATAAGCTTTTTCTTTAAATTTTTCTTTATATCAATTAAAATATATTTTTTACTAAAATGGTTTTTCTTAATATCAGTTATTTATTACTTTTATTAAAGGAGAGGCAATTTTCCTTTTATTTCTTTTAATTTTAGTAAGAAAGTATTTTTTGGTAGGTTTTATAGAAATAAATTTTTTCTTTTTTTATTCTAATAGTCTAAAACTAAATAGTAAAAAAAGTGAGAAATGCAGTGAGTTGAAATTTGAGTAGTAGAAGAAAATTACATTGAAGAAAGATGAGATGGTGTGTTAGCATGGATATACGAATCTTGGTGGGTGTCCGTACTCTGCAAAGGTTGCCGGCTGTGGGACCGAAGAAAAGAATAAAAGATCTAACATCTCTGCCATACACAGACACGTGCGCCCAACACTCACTCACGCCATTGCCTACTGTCACACTCCATATGTCTCTCCATCTTCAAAGTTTCACCCTTTCCTTTCCACTTTCAAAACTCTCTCTCTCCCCTATTCTAAGAACTGCGCAGTCATTTTCTCTCTCTGCGGAAAACCCAAAGAAGAAAACACCCCATTGTTTTTTCCTGTGAGTCAAGAGTGATTTCCCACAGCAACATTCCAAATGTGCCGTCCGTGGTCGGCTTCCACCATTATTCTTTCTCTCTCTCTATATCTCTCATTTTCTTTTCTTCCGACCTGCATTCATAGAAGCTGAGGAACACCTGGTATGGGCTGTGTTCAGGCCAAGCCATTGGATTCGGAAGGTCCAGACTACAGGAGCCTGGAGAGGTTGAAGTTGGATAATGGGTATGTCGCAAGTTCTGACTTTGTTGCTCATAGGAGATCCACTGGTCAAAGACATGACCCCAATAAGGACCATCACAGGCTGCATCAGCCTCAGAGAGAACAACCCATAAAGGATAAACTTAAGTCTGGTGTTGCCAATGATGGCGCTGGGCATCATAAGGGCAGGGTGGTTGGAAGAGAGGGGAAGCGAGTCACGCGTCGTGATGATAAGAAATTGGCAAACAAGTGTTGCTTTGAGGATGAGATGGTAGATGGGTGGCCAAGGTGGTTGGTTGATAATGTTCCTGCACAAGTGTTGGCTGGCTTGGTTCCTAGGAGTGCTGAATCCTACAAAATGATTGATAAGGTCTTTCTTTCTTGGCTCTGTACGAGTTTTGTTTATGATATGGATTAGGCAAGGATAAGAATTATATAAACGGTTGTGGATAATTCTAAGTACAAATATGCTTTTACAGAATTTTTCTTGCAAAATTATTTGGTTATTCTGTGCATAGTGAAGACGGTTAGCTGTAGGCTCTAGCTCATCAATACTCCACATTGGGTTTGAAAAATGATCAGACATTTTTTAACATGTGGAGTCAGTGTTCTGCAATTTATAATTATCTCTGCTTGAATCTAATTAGAGTTTCAGGTATCTCCACTTGCACTGAGAATAGGTGATTTGAATTTGGTGATTCATGCAAGCAGACAGTTCAATTTTTTGTGCAATGCATGATCGATTTGAAAGCTTTATTAATCATAATCATACGTACTTAGTTTAATCGAGGTTCGACCAGTTATATAATGAAAACTTCAAGCAATTGAATCATGATATTGATTTCTATCTAGATTACAGAAGTTTTTATCCACAATGGTATTCAACTACTTCTTAAGTTTTATTGTTTTCAAACTATTGACAATCTACTATGCGAGTTTTGTTCATTTATGACAATCAAAACTGAAGTGCTGTCCTAACTGATAATGGCAGGATGGAGCAAACTAGTTGACTTATGTTATTTACGTTTTGCAGGTAGGACAAGGAACCTACAGCAATGTTTATAAAGCTCTGGATAGAGACACAGGAGAAATTGTGGCCATGAAGAAGGTTCGCTTCAATACATCAGAACCTGAAAGCATAAAGTTTATGGCAAGAGAAATTACGATATTACAGAGACTGGATCATCCCAATGTAGTTAAACTTAAAGGATTAGCCACTTCAAGAATGCAGTACAGTATATATCTAGTTTTTGACTTCATGCAAACAGATTTGGCACGAGTTATTGCTCGTCCTGAAGAGAGACTATCAGAACCACAGGTTAATAGATTCTCTTTGATGCTTTGGTCGTTTTGACATTTGGACCCTTTTATTCTCCTTAATGATCTTAAAAAGTTAATGTAGGTCAAGTGCTATATGCATCAATTACTTTCAGGTCTGCAGCATTGCCATGACAGGGGAATTCTTCATCGAGATATAAAGGGGTCAAACCTTTTGATTGATAAAACTGGGATGCTTAAGATTGCAGATTTTGGACTTGCCAATTTTTATGGTCCAGATTATCATCAGCCTCTCACTAGCCGGGTTGTGACACTATGGTACAGAGCTCCTGAATTGTTGTTAGGAGACACAAACTATGGAGTTGGTGTTGATCTGTGGAGTGCTGGATGTCTCCTGGCAGAAATGTTCAAAGGATTCCCAATCATGCCTGGCAGAACTGAGGTGATGAAGATAATGGCTTCCTTTTATCTTCAAGCATCTTTGGCTATTTCTGAAATTCCTTTCTTTTTATACTGTCTTTAATTTTTGTTCTGTATAATTTTGTGTTATGTTGTCTGCATTTCTTACTGACTTCAATTTTCTAGATCTGCTAATCATGAACTTTCCCTGCTTCAGGTTGAGCAAATTCATAAAATTTTCAGGCTATGTGGCACACCATCAGAGGAGTATTGGAGAAAATTGAAACTTTCTATAACTTTTAGACCTCCAAAGTCTTATAGACCCAGCCTTGTAGAAACTTTCGGGGATCTCCCTCCATCTTCTTTAGGTCTTTTATGCACTTTGCTTGCTTTGGATCCCGCATTCCGTGGAACTGCATCTAAAGCTCTTAAAAATCAGGTTAGCAAAGAGTAAAGACAATAATTGCTATTCCTAAGTTATTCTGACTCCGAACCATTAAATTACGCAATGCACAATACATTTCTTGGCTATGAATTTTCAATTTCGCATGCCAATTTGCAATTCCAGTTGCCAATTAATAGAATATATATGTTTAATGCGCATTTGTGTGTTAATGGTTTAATAACTTCGTGCATTTTTTATTTGACTAATCATCTTCAATGAAAATTACATTATATAGATTTAATGTTCTCGTGATGATTCAGTAGTGACTCATTATCTTGTAGAACTAGTAGATATAGAAAAACACACACAAAATGCAATAATATTAAGTTCATCATGCAATTCCAGCAGTTAGGAAATAATTAAATGACTTAATTGCTCACAATTTCCAACGTACGAGTGTCTTTTGTGTGCAGTTTTTCTTTACAAGCCCATTGGCATGTGACCTCTCTGGTATGCCTGTAATCTTCAGAGAGGATGATGAGCGTGTTCAAGCCAACGAACAGATCAAGTAAGTACTTTTTAGCTATAAAGGTTTTGAAGGGCTTCAGTCATTTTATTACACATTCATACATATCCTTCTTCTGTTACATGTCTACATGTATGTGTGACAGTGATTAATGGTATATCTCTTATTTTCATAGTAAGAGTAAGCCACATGGGTAGTTCTGTTTTCAGAATTTTGCAAATTGTTTCATTTAAGCAGTATAAAATGCAGCTAGTTACCCGAATGACCATCTTGTGACGAACTATTGGATGCCATTATTTTTATCCTGTATCATGAGAGGCATTTGCCAATCTCTGTTGCCATCATTAATGTAATTTTATTTTGAACTTCCTAGTAGTTGAGTGCAAAACAATGCCAAATGCTTTTAAATCTATATAAAATCCTTTTTGATTTTTGAGGAACAAGAGAAGCGAGATTGTAGGCAACAATTCTGATGAGAGCAACTTCATATACGCAACCCTTGTCCCAAAATGGACAACTAGATTAACAGTTCATACATAAGTTGTACATATTGGTATTTGTAATTGGGTTTGGTGATCTGACATATGTTTATGCTATGGAATTTTTGTTCAACATGTGTCATTGAACTATTAATCCAGATACATTTGCTCAAATGTGGCGATTATATAAAGAATTATTGTCTTGAAGATTAAAATTCATAATTTCAATCCTGGCATCAGATATCTTAGTGTTTTGTTGATACTTACAGGTACATGAACTCTAAAATCAGGCGTTCTCGGACATATCTGGAGCGTCGTAAGAATTCAGTATCTAAGAGGCCAATAGAGCATACTGTATCTTCTAAAGAGGTATTAAACCTTGTGCTTTAGGACTTCATACGAGTGACTAATGAAAAATTGAGATTTCCCACTCTCATGCTTGATGGAGTTAGATTCAAATTTTTCTTCTGTTTGGTTTCCTAGTAGCTGTCGTTGTGTTGACTTGTTTCTCATTGTGCCAGACAAAGTGTTTGCTTGGAACACTTTTTGTGGTTGATATATCTCTCTGGTCCACGCTTGTTATAGCTGGAATATTGCTCATAGTAGACCATATGTTAAAATAAAGCTGACACTATCTCTGCAGGGACACAGCACCAAAAGGAAAAAGATAAATGCATCAATAATTTAAACCTACAGATGTTGTACTGTAGTGTATGTCTTCATATTTATAGCTTGATCTTTAGCCATACTTTTCTTGTTATCATTTTGGTTATGTAATGCTACTATTGCAACTTATTTGATGTATGTTTCATTGATGTATTGGTTTCACATATTGTTTCAGGAATTGGTAAGGAATGCTAAACCTGAAACTTTTGCTCCAACTGAAGACATGGATAGCACAAGCAGTACCTCATCTAGTGTAAATCCTGGAGGGGCTAAGGACCAATCACCTTTTTTTCTATCTCCATTTGGGGAATTAGATCGAAAGCTATCTCCAAAACCTCACCACCATGTTAATGTTGGTGAAGAAAACATCAAGAACCTTCCTCCATTGCCCAAGTCAAAACCAAATGCTACCAAGAATGATGTCAGTAGATACAGACCAGACCAGTTTTTTAGGTCAGCTTCCACCAGAGAATTTAGATACTTAAAAAGGGAGGAACGTTTACTATTGGAATTTGATGATTAAACTATGGGAGAATATGTGAACCCAAAATGGTTATTTTTATTTTAGAATTTGGTGCATTCTGAAAAACTTTACACATTCTTTTTCCTATTGCTGTGGCATGATTTGTCTTCTCCTGACATTTTGATTCTTCAGTTCAATAAGCATCAGCCCAAGTTGCATGCTTGTCCAAATCTCTTTGATTAGATTGTAAATGAACTTTACTATTGTACTATACATTTCATAGGCACAACTTTATGCACATGGTTCAAATCCCCTTGAGCATGGAATAACTGATACCATATGATACTGTATATTTATTTATATGCTGCACACACATCTCAAAATTACTCTAAAATTTAATGGCACATCAATTTTCTGTACTGTACCGTTAGCCCGTTAATTTTGGAAATTTATTTTTTACAGGCGTGTGTAAAGGAAAAAAAAGAGTTGAAAGTCAAAATAGGCATAATTTTATCAAGAGTAAAATGTAATGTGAATTATTTGATATTTAAATAAAAAGTTATTACGGAAAAGTTAAATAATTTTGCTACACACATTCTAGTGCCTATATTCATGTGGGACTAACTACACAATAAAATGCTTGCAAGCATGAACGATTATGACTGCAAGTGATGTGTACCTAGCATTATTGTCGTAGTAAATAAATAGTTCGTTTTATTATTGGGGGAAGAAGCTTGCACTGAAGTGTTCAATCTTTTGGTCCTGCTTTTTTACACAATTTGTAAAGGAAGAAACTTTCACGCAGTTAATCACAAAATTGTCAGCTTCCAGAAGGAAGTAAGTAATGAATGTAGAGCTAGAGACATGCAATTGGGTTTGGAACTTGCAATTGATTGTTTTGCACTGTTGTATCAATAATTAAAGCAAGTATTTGCTTATTCATATCATTATCGAGCCTAACAAATTTTAGTTGTCCACATCAAACATGACGATCTGTGCGTTGGGGTGTCACATTACATGATAGCCTTGTCTAAATCTCTATTATCCTTCCTACTTGTTTGTTTCAATCCTTTGTCGTTTTCTGTTTCATGATCAATTGAAAGAGTCCAGTCATTGAATTTGGATTTCTGGATTTTAAAGTTGGATACTGAGTTTGGAGGGTTAAAGTTGTTAATAGAAATAACTGTTACAGATTGGGACTCGTACATACAAATTTGGTCAGAAACTATGCATCTCTTTTTTAATTACAGGGTTTCTTAGAACCATGTGTGGTGTTGAACATTGCGGCTCCTACGACCAAATCCAACAACAAATATGAAGATTGTAACAAGGGCAGGCTAAACAAAAGATTCTTAAGAAAATTAAATTAGGCAGGTTTAGGCTAGAGCTGTCTTCATCTTGAAAAAAGTCATGAACAGATATTGAAGCCACTTAGAGTACTGTGTTTAGATTGCAGATATTGAAACATGGTATGTACCATCACCAAACTTATGACCAGGAAGTAATAAATATGTATATGTCTTGCAAAAGTGAAGGATAAAGGTAAGTTGACTCTTATACCTTGAAGCAGGGAATGTTTTAAGTTACTTCATAATCTGTACTGGATAGGCCTCAAATATGTAGTTTCTAGAATAAAAGATAAAGCAAAAGGTTTATTGTTAAAATTGTAAAGTAGGAAACCGTATTAAGATTTTTACTATTTCAGATCATTGGATAAGAAGTTCAGAGCACAGATCACATATCCAAAAGAGAAGAACTAAAGAAAGAAAAGAGTTTATTACTAATCACAATTTTTAGAAATATTTCGAATCCTTGCTTGTTTGATACAAAGCACGGTAGTTTGCTCTCCCTCATACCAAAAGACCAGCCAAGAAACCCTTGATTGCATCAAATATACGTTCCAAGCCAGCCAGTGCTCTCTCATTTTTTATGCATAACATCTTACCTCATAAATACACCACTGCAATATTTCCTTCATAAAGGCCTTACCTTCAAAGTTGATATTACTGAACACAAGCAACTCCTACGGTTGGTCATAGTTCACACACCATAGCGAATGTCACTGAACTTGTTCTTGATCCACTTGAAGCTGTTTCTGACACTTGTTTTAAGCTTTCCTTCGGCTGTCAACACATTATAGGCCTTGATTCTCTTCTTCCTCTTGAGCTCTGGATCATCTGATGTAATAAACCCAGTTCCCTTCTGGGTCGGCCCATTAAAATTATATGAACTGGACCGATCTCTGAAACCAAATTCAGTGTAAGAACAGGAGTATTCAGGAAAAGACTTGCTTTTCTCCATGATCTAATCCACCAAATTTCAGAAATAAACCTTCTCTTTGATCTCTCAATGCATGAAACAGGAAATATTTGTATTACATAGGTAAAAATGGACAACCTGGTAGAGGGTTTTTAGAGGGAAGAGCTACATCATGATCCTGTGTGGTGGCACCCCATGTGTGGTGTTGGATAGTGCCCTTTTGAGCTTTGAGAATCATTAGGGTCATTGGTAGTGTGGGAAGTGGGGCACACTTGTAGAAATAGGAGATGCCACCATCTACACTAGTGATGACACAATATGAATTCTCATGGCCACCCTTTATAGTGGGGGGTCCCAAGTTGTTGTTTTATTTAGTTTTTGATACTGAGATAAGGCACTAGACTATGCTTTGAACAAATGCTGATTTGCCATTTGCAAGCTATTATACATTCACATTTATATTGTTTGGTCGTGCCAAACTTCTAGTGTCCTAACCATTTCTTAATGAAAATAAAATGGGACTCATCTCTCTCTTTACGTCAAAATCAGTGGCTTAGTGCTCTGTGGTCCCTGGACTTTCATTCATGCAGATCAAACATTGAAAAGATTATCTTCATCCGTTTGCTTTGGGTGAGAAATTATGTAATGCGATTACGATCTGCTATATATGTTGACAAGTTTAGTATCATTATTTTTTGCACAAATGGGACAAAACCATATGTGCTCCACATATTCTGATAAAAAATTTTATGAAGTGAATTTCATAAAGCCTTTCCATTAGGAATTATTCACTGAATTTTATCCAACCTATTAATTTTTTCAACACAAATAATTGAGGAAGTCGCAAGGCTGTGCTTCTGTCACATATGAAGTTGCATGCTCAAACCTTTACTTTCATTAATGAAATTCAATTTAATAATACGTTATAAAAATTCAAAGAGAAATCAGAATCTCTGTATGATTTTATCAGAAAACTAAAAACTGAAGACTCTGATACACGGTAGACCCACATGTATTATGGTATGGCTACAAAATCAACTGGCCTATGAAAGCTTTGGTTCTCCGTGTTCCTATAGGCTCCAAAATATATTTATAGCTTCTAAATGAATCACTTGGTCGATCTGGTCTATTCAGAAATCAGTATCTTCGTGAATCTTCTCAATTTCAAGAACAAAAGATTGCCAAAATGAAATGGTAATGCCTATAAAGAAATAAAATAAGTTAAATATAGTCTGAATTCTTCGAGAATTGGCATCTTATCAATTTGCTGTCTTGAATCCAAAAGTAGAAAACTAGCAAGCCTCTACCAAAAGAAATGCCCAAAAGGGACCTTTCTTATTTCGGAATACCACAATGGCTCAATTGATGGATCATTTCAGCAACCAACCTATGCATGAAGGTTTATGCTCCCCTCCTGTTCCTTTTTTACTTTTCAGCCTCTGCTAATGAATATTCCAATGTTCTGATCTTACATTTAAGGGAATAAAATCCAATATTTTACATAGAAAACCATTGATCTTTATTTAAAAAACTTAGGTATTTATTCTCATTTAATGTTAAAGGACGTGTAGGTGTATTACTCTAAACCTTAGACTAATTTTGTAACTGTTGAAACTATACATGTACTTGCATGGAACCAAGTGAAGACAATAAGAACACTTTCATGCTGAAAGCAAATTAACATGCAACTCATAATTAACCTGGTTTTGCACTGACTAAAGGTGGGTGAGTGCCTCCTCTCATCAACCTAAAGTTTATTACAGCAAGCAAAGCCAGCATCATGATGCTGATACCAGAAGCATCCCTCCCTTGGCATTATGCAGTACTTGTGATTTTTTACCATTAATCCTTCAATATTTAATGACTCATAACAATGATTGAACCACATTCCATTGCTCAATTACCTATTCTGATCCAATAATGATATGCGATTATTTCATTTTGTTTAGGATAAATTCAAGTAGAGACTTTCCCCTTTTAGTCCTAGGCATGCAGATAAAAGACTTCACATGACAAAACTGTTCTTCATATGGAGTGAATATGTTGCAAACTGCAATCATGTTTTGCCAAGTGGCTTATCTCTTTCTCTCTTTTTTTTCTCTTTACACTGTTATGATCATTACAAGGGGAAAACTATACATCAAATTAACAGTATGTGATCATACAGAATATGCTTGTGAACATTGCAAAGTAATTTGTACAAACATCTTGCCGTGAATGTTGATCTTTCTCGAAAAACGTTCTAAGAAGAGTACAATATAATATTAGTTGTTAAAAATTGTAATTATCGATCATTTTAATCTTTAAAATTACGAAGAAAGAAACATACATAAGTTTGTAGAGTAAAAATAATGAAAAATAAAATTAAGGATGTCACCTTCTTAGTCCCCCAATCTCCCTACATTATTATTAAGTACCCACCTTCTTGTCTCTTTCCCTCTCTTCTATTTCACTTTCCTTTATTTATTTCCATTTAACCTAATTGCTACTTTCCTATTTTCATGCTAATTCTTTCCCAATCTGAACATGGAGCCAACTCGCATTAATCACCTTAGTCTTTGTTTGGATTGAGATGGAATAAAAGGATTAAAGAAAAGTAAGTAAAGATGAATGTAAATAATTTGACTAATACAATATAATAATTTGCTGTATATTAATATATATAAAAAGCAATTTGTAAAATAATTTGTATATTAATATATTATTTAATTACTCATTTTTTCTATACTTGTATGATTGTTTTATTTTAGTTGTTATATTTTAAAACTATTTATGTTAATTTATATAGATAGATAGATTGATGATTTGCACATAAAGTGTTCGTCAATTTTTCCTCACAAAGACTGTAAGAAAATGGAATGTGGCTTATATTTTGTACATGCAAAAACCGAAAGTTCGTTTGGTTAGGTATTTTTCTCCAATATAATAATAATTAAAAAAAAAGTAAAATTAATAATAAGAAATAAAAGAAGTGGGTAGAGAAGTAATTGTGATGAGTGGTTTGGAAAGGGATAGTTGGCTCCATGAGTGTGATTCCCTTCTACCAATTATATTCAGATTGCTACTAATTAATGCCTCTCATAATCATCATTTATTTTCTTCATCCACCTTTTATTTTTCCTTAGTTTCACCCCTGTTAACAAAAACAAGATGGCTGATTCTCCCTGCACCATATCAATTCAAACCTGCACCCAACACACTCACAAGATTTGTCTATTTTACCCTTAATAATTTTAAACTTTTGCTTTCTGGATATTTATATCCGTAAGTCAAATTACAAAGTTCCGGATATACAAATCCATAACTAATATGTGACTTCCGGATTTCACTATCCGGAAGCTTATTTGGACAGCATAAATGACCTTCCGAATATTAAAATCCGTAAGCAAACATAAATGAGTTCCGGATCTCAATCCTCAACACCATTTACAATACACCATTCTGGATACAAAAATCCGGAACTCATAACTCACTTCCGGATATGACCATCCGGAAGCTTAAATGAAATATGAAAATAACCTTCCGGATTTCAAAATCCGGAATGTATAAAAATGACTTCCGGATATTGAAATCCATAAGCAAATGTGTGAAAAAGGGTAGAATTGGATTTTAAAATTTTTGTTGGGTGCGAGTCAAAATTGATTGGGTGCAGGAAGCAATTGCCAAACAAGATTCCAGAGAACCCAAATCCGCCAAATTACGGGCCAATGTTAACGAGGCCCGATATAGACATTTCTATCATTTGGGCCCGATGATCCTGCTAATGCAAAAATATATTACAAAAAAATGATGATAAGGAAGATTTGGTCTACGACAGCACACCTGTTGCATGGTGGAAGAAAAGAAGAAGAAAACGTGGAAAAATATTATTGACTAAAACATATTTCTCAAAATCTGTGAGACCTAGTCTGCATGACAGAAAACATAAACTGTATATTTCATATAAGAAAACATTTATTAGTTTTTCTTAAAGTACGGCTCTCAAAAGGCTTTTCCGACTTTTTAAAGAGTTGATTCTTTTTAATAAATCTAAAAAAATGATTTTTTTTCTTATTATATTTTTTTCACAATATGGATTCTCGAAAATGGTTTTAAAAAATTATTAACTTTTAGATTTTTGTTGAGGATTTCGATTGGATCTCTCAAAATGCGATTAAGGAACTTGAGAGGCCAATCTCTTAGAGATCGATCTTCTCAAAACCTTCTCTAAAGATTATCTTACGCACGATAGGGAATTTGAGCGATCAATCTTCTAAAAGTTGATCCCCTTAAAAGTAATGACTAGATATCACCCTACAGACGATAAGGAATTTAAGGGGTTGATCTCTTATAGGTCAATCTCATCAAAATCGATGACTAGAGGTAGTACTATAAATAAGGTCTACCGATCAAGCCTTTTAAAGTCCACTGTGTCAGAATTTAGGCTGAACAATCAAGCCTTTTGAAATCAACTGGTAGTACTAGAAATTAGGCTGAATAGACAAGCCTTTAAGGATTGCCTGAAAGTGCCAGGAATTAGGTCAATCGGTCAAGCTTTTAAAGTCAACTAGTAGTACTAGAAATTAGGTCAAACTGGTAAGCCTTTAAGGTCCGACTGATAGTACAAAAAATAAGATTGATCGATCAAGCTTTTAAAATCAACTAGTAATACTAAAAATTAGGTAAAATTGTCAAACCTTTAAAGTTCATAAGTATCAAGAATAAGATCGATCAATCAAGTCTTTTAAAGCTCCATTGACAATATCATAAATAAGACCGAAGTCTTTTCTATGCCACTTAATAGTGTTAAACCGAACTTCTTATTATGTTTCCTACTTATGTTTCTAGTCCAGTTGTATTGTATTTGGGTACAAATTTTAGTCTTTATATAGGATAAGGACAATGGTGAAATTTCGTAGTAGTTTTTTATAGATTAGTAAAGTATTTAATGTTAGATGAAAGTTTTATGTTGGATGATAACTATATAGTGTTATCCTCTATCTCGTCCCATATCTTTTCTTTGTATGTATAGGTTAGGACAATCCTTTTTAATCATTTTCAATTTATTTTTTATTGTTGATAAAAAAAAGTCGTAACCTCGAGAAGAAGGTGTCATAAAAATAACAAAAGGTCCTCGACATGTTGGTTCTTGCATACAAGTTCATCCTCTTCATAAGCTTCTAGAACTATCTCTTATTCATTTTGATTTGCTTAACGACTGAATGTTCTTTAATGTTTTTAGGATTTTGGCTTAGGTATGACCAGTAGTTTAAAAAATCAAGTTAGATTTGGTCCATAATGTTGTGTTCTTCCATTCTTCCTAGTTATTGACCTATTTACACACTTTCAAAAACCTAGAAAACCTCGAGATTCAACTAAAGCAAATAACACAAATACCCATAAAAAAAAATCCAGAAACACCTTCAGGTTCAACCCATAAAAAACTTGGAAAGTCAGAAAAAACATATAACACCTTAAGATTCTACCAAAACAGAAGTACAACACAAGCAGAACCCATAAATGCAACCAAACCCAAAACCCAAGGTGTGACCTAATCATAAACTTGCCCAGAAATTCAACCAAACATAAACTCAAGCGAACAAACTCAAACCACTAAAGGAACCCACAGAAATTTGAAGAACTAAAAAGCTTCAGTTCACTATAAGAAAATAATGAAATAAAAACTAATTTTAGAGAAAAAAATAATTAGTTGTTATAGTGACTAAATTAGAGATCATTCTAGAAACTAAAAAAAATAGTGTGTAAATTAGTTTTTATTATTGTAATAACTTAGATTCTAAATTTGATAGCAAAATCTTTGGTAGCTAATTAGATATCAATTTAGAAACCATTTAACAATAATAGAAATTAATTTAGAAACTAAAATTTTTTTTAGTCTCCAATTTAATCATTATAGTAACTAATTATTTTTTGTCTCTAAAATCGTTTCTATTTCATGATTTTCTCTTTAGCATGTGTATGCACAACAAATATTCCTTGACCGTTTTGCATTTTCCCACTTAGGCTTTGTTTGCTTCTATGGATGAACTGTTCACGGGGAAGGAGTGAGAGGATATTAGTTATTTAGATCCAGGGTTTTGCAGGGAAGAGGATGAGAGGATATACCTGTGAACCTTAAATATCCTCTCCCCTCAAAATGAAGAAGAGATGTAGAGAAAAAGCCACATCAACATGTGTTATTTCTGAATTTACCCTCATTCATCTACATGAGTTTTTAATATTAAAAAATAATTTTTTTTTTATTTATATACGATGTGATTTATTTTCTAATTTTATAGTATATATTTAATATTTTAAGAAATTATTTGAAGTTCTCTTTTTATTTAATTTGTTGTTGTGTTTATATTAATAT
>Ga0123341_1003317_pt1 | contig 13738 bp, 13 predicted proteins | sample Turbeapinknodule_FD_89959 | JGI IMG/M metagenome (GOLD analysis project Ga0123341, IMG submission 89959) | Root nodule microbial communities of legume samples collected from Mexico - Turtle bean Mexico pink nodule | ecosystem: Host-associated > Plants > Roots > Nodule | place: Mexico: Nepantla... | reverse complement strand
TTGACACCCAGCACGTCACCCCAAGCGCCAGATGCACTTCAAGGAAGGAGGACTCACACAATGGGTTAACCCTAAGTTGGGTTACGGCGCTGTGAGGCCCTCCGCACAGAATGACGATCAAGTTAGAAGGACACGTGACAATTAGCACGTGCCCAGTAAATGTTTCAGTGAAAGATTGCCAAGGTACGCGCTAATTCAGTTAAGATTCGAACGTTCCAAGGAATATTTTGATACGCTCTCAATGCGCTTTAACACGTTTTAAATGCGAGAGGTGTATAAAAAGGGACTTTGGGGTGTTTGAAAAGGACCGAGTTTTTGACCTAATTCTCGCAGTTTACACAGAACAAAAACCCTAGTTGCTTTTGCTGCGCACCCACTGTGAGCACAAGACAATTAGGGCAACCCAATTTTAGTATTCTAGCACAGTTATTTTTTACCACCTCGAGGGTGCGTCACCTTGAATGTTTCTCGCTAGCTGACTTGATCGTCGGAGTGCAAACGGCCGCGAGGGCGCCCCTTTGTTCACTTCTTTTCAGGTATCGCAGACGGAGCATAATGAAGGTGCCCTAACTCGCGAGGACAAGCCACGCGCAAAGACGATCCTGGTCAACCGGCCGGAACAGTATTTAAAATACAAAAATAACTTTTTAAAATAAATGAATTGTATTTGAAATTAATTCTAAAAAATATCAAAATATTTTAAAGAAATAAAAAATAATATATTATGAGTACACACTCCCATAATACAATTTCGGAATACATCGTATTTCACACTCTGAAACACAATTTTAAGAGGGTAAAACTAAATTTTCAAATTACATGGAGATAACGTTTAGATTATGGAGGTGCAGAATGTAGCTTCCAAAGAACTACTTTGGTTTGATTTTTGAAGAGTAGCAGAATGGTGGTTTTTGGCCCCCATAATCATACTGGTTGTAGGGCTGTCCAAACATGTCTAATAATTCCGAGTCCCACCTTTTGGTTCCTGGGGCTTCATGTACATTATTGGTCTGTGCATGTACATCCAACACAACCATGTGTGGGTAATATCCAACAACTTACAAGGTTCCAAAGTCATGTTCTAGGTTCCCACTGGACTTATGTTATGTGACATAAATAATGTAGTTGTATTACAATTGACCATGGTGGCTATTACACCACGGTCCATCAAGCCCACTCTTAAATTTTGATCATTTGAGATCATCATAAATGATAGAGTAGAGAGAAGAATTTAGTTTACTCTTGTTTTCTTAATCTGAATATAGCTATAGTTCTAACCTAGATATCTTAGTAGTTTTAGTATAGCAGTAAGCAAAGGTCTAGTGGCTGTTTCCTTGTCAGCCAGAGGTTGGTTTCAGCTCCTCCATTGAGTAGGTCATCTATTTTTTTTACGGGAATCAAGCCTTCTAGTAAATACACTGCTCTCTCGCAAGATCGTTTTTGAAAAGATAGACAGAAAAACTAAGTGCCATATAAAGAGTTACTTTGAAGCCAATGTTTAGTAAAATTCTTCTCCCAATTAGGTTATAAAATCTAAATCCAAGAGCATGGAGAATTGCTGGACCAAAAATAAGTATTAAAGAATGTGCTACATTTTTTGGTTTGAAGCATGGAAAGCAAAAGTGGATCTCCTTTTAAGTATTATTCTGGGTATTGTCTTTTAAGTGGATGATCTTGAAAGTCATGATCCTGTTCCTGCTAGAAATAGTAATTAAACATCATATTCAAAATTCTTTCCCCCTTTATATATATATATATATGGGCAATGATTGGATTGGAGAAAAGCAGTTGGATGATATGCTTTGTAATAAATGCTTTTGTAAGTTTACTTGGCATTTTAAGGCAGGATCAGTTGTCAATATGCCTAATGTTGGAAACAGGACAACCTGGATTCATAGATCAATACAAAATCACAGTTTATCTAATTAAGCATGATGCAAGTTGGACCTTCTTCATGCTACCCTATACCATTTTCTATTTTCAATTTACAGTTGGCACATATTACATAGAATTCTGTTCCTTTTAAAAATAATTCCTGTACTTTTGTTCCACTAAATTGTCCTAGCATGCTACTTCTAACAAGAGCTACACACAAATGAATTGAAATAAACATAACCACTCCTTTGTTTATTTATATTTCATAAGGTGGATGTAATAATGAATGTAATGAAATTGTAGAAGGTGTATCTAAATGGATAAATTTCTTGCTTTCATTATAGTTTGTTTTGGGTGTCTTTTTTAAAACACCAGCATTGTACACATGTACATCACTTATCATAGCGTAACGTTGCTGTCACTTTGTTAAATGTGTGAAAAAGGAGCACTACTCGGCGCCCACTTCGGTGTTTAACTGCTCCACAAACTAGAGCATGTGGAATTCAACACAAGTGTGGTCACATATCAGAAGCATATGTGGCTTAGTATATAATATAAATTAAAGTGTAGGAAAGAAGTTTTTGGTTAAATAGAATGGGAAGTTAGTTGTTGCTACTGCACCTAACGTTACGCTTAGGACAATCCCAAATACCCTGCCAAACACTTCATTGGGACCGCTCTGCTTGCCTTGCTGTTTCAAATGCAATCCAGCTCTATCAACTATCATCACACGTGACTGGGGTCTCACATTCCAAAGTGGTGGGGATTCTCCTTTCAAGATACACCACAATAAACAACAATCAAATACACTTTTTCTTTGTATGTAAAACCATACCCCATACACCACACGGTTCAAACCATCAAGTGTCACTGTGTCTTTCTTGCTACAAATTCCCTAGTTAAACTATGCGTGGTATTTGAATCTTCTTGTTCTTATTTGATTTTCTATATGAAATACATATAACTCTCTATCTGTGGATGAATTTCTTGTATTTTGTTTTCTAATGTTTTGTTCCCCTCACAAAAGCCACCAACACTCCATGTGCATCATATTTTCTTTCCTTGTTCTTGCTGCCTTTTTGGAAGAAAAGAATCTATCTTTTATCTAGAGAGAGGGTTATTGCTCTAATCATGTAAGGTTCTTCTGGCACTGCATGTGCAACAATCACCTCTACCCACTTCATATTATTTTGCACTTCTCAACCTCTCTTTAAACCACTCGTATCATCACATCACACCTCACAACACAACACGTGTATAAATATATATATTGTATACGCCTTCCAATTTACCAAGTGTTTTATTGTTGTAAAGAATTCAACACCAGTAGGCCATTGATACCCCTCATTCCAGCCACGATGAACAGCAGCCCTGCACCTTGCAGCCGATCCTGGTGAATACCAAACTAAACTAAGCATTTTCATTTCTGATGAGAAATTTTTTCCTGAGAGTCTGTCTGTTCGTGTTTGACACATGCAGTGACAAGTTTGTTCAATCTTGTTATGACTTAACTGTTCAAGAAATTAAGATTCTCTCTCACCATGATTTTGTTGAAGGTCTATTAGCGAGGACTCCCTAAGAAGGTATGTGCAGTTTGCAAGTGAAAGCTGTATACAAGAGTTATTGGCAGCTTCAGATACAAACAGAGGAAATGACAATGATGGATGGAAGGTTCTAACTCTTGACAACGGAGTGGAGATATCAAAACGCAGGTCAGGCTCACTCCACACATTTCGCAGCCGTTGGGTTCTTAGATCTGTCTCTCCCCAACAGTTCATCACAGTGGCCAATGCCATTGATGCTGCAAAGGTGAATGCCAATTTTCTCAGAAAAATGACAGAAAATAAAGTGATATTTTGTGAGGGAGGTGAATGTGAATAAAAGGAAAAGAAAAGGAAAAAGAGAAAAAAAAAAAAAAAGAGTAAACCATAAACAGGAGAGTTAAGAGGATTAGATTCCCATCCAGCATGTTGAAAAGAAAACTTTTGTCTCTAGCATGTCCTTAATCCTATTTTTATTTTTTAGTTTGTGGCTGGCATACATAGGAATGACAAAAAATTGCACGATTCCTCGTCTTTTACTTTCTTCTTTATTCCTCTTCTTTGTACATGTGAATGTAGTCTGTTCCTTGTCATGGGGGTTCAATTTGATTAAGGAATTACATTCTGATCTTAGTTTTTTATTATTTTATTAAGCCAGCAATGGGACTCTGATCTGGTGGAAGCCAGGTACATAAAAGATCTTGAAGACAACCTCAGCATAATTCGCCTTAGGTTCGGAGATAACTCTAAGCCTCTCTTCAGAAACAGGGAATTCATTGTCTATGAACGCCGTGAAACCATGGAAGATGGCACCTTGGTTAGTACGAAAAATCCTACCAACATCAAAACTTTTACTACCTTAGTGAGTACTAATGTAGCTTTTGTGTTTGAAATCATTGAACAAAATTTTAATGGGGTGTTGTAGGTGGTAGCAGTTGCTTCACTGCCAAAGGAAATAGCTGCAGGGTTGCATCCGAAGCAAAGTAATGCGATCAGAGGACTGTTGCTTCAGTCAGGTTGGGTGGTAGAGAAGCTGGGAGATGATTCATGTGTGGTCACTTATGTTGTTCAGGTAATTAATAATCCTAGAATAAAAATGTTGTTTGCATTCCTCGTTAACATAACTTCTCACTGCTTTCTCTTTGTTTTGTCTTGTTTTCAGTTGGATCCTGCAGGATGGCTGCCAAAGTGCTTTGTGAATCGATTTAACACAAAACTAGTAATGATCATTGAAAACCTTCAAAAATTAGCCCAAGCATGTCCCAGTGAAGCTGAAATTTGATTACTTTGTAAAGTTGGAAAGAAAGCCACTGTAACCAAGTATACTATTAATGCTCATCATTTTATAGATAAACTTAAATAACTTTTAGCTTTATAATACATCCTTTTTATTTTGAATTTCTAATCATTTCGGTTAAATAAACAAAAATGATGATAACGCTAGTAGTTCATATATAATTTTTTATGTGACAGTTTTGAAAAAAAAAATACAATAAAAAAGTAAATTTATAATTAAATGATATAAAGTAGTTGTTTTTTATTATTAGATTATCAAACCAACTTTATCCTATTTTTTTATGGGTAATGATAGAACTTACACCATTTTCATTCATTTAAAATTTACAAAAATTATTATTTTATTATAATATAATATTTTATTATATTGTATAATAGATTTATTTGTAAAGAGTGGGGTTAAAGAAGAACTTTTTCATTTTTTATTACCCGAATTCATATGATTTGTCATCGTATAATATATATATAAAGTTTTTTTACTACTGGAATAGTAAAAAATAACTATTTTATCATCGTTTTCTGAAATAAAATATTATATTATGATAAAATAATAATTTTTTTGAGTGTTATGTGAATAAAACCGTGTTAAGGTATCGTTATCTCAATAGAAAACAAACAAGTTGTTATGATAAAAAGAAATAAGCTTTTGGAGCTTAATATATAAGTTTTTTTTTTTGAATATCTAATAAAAAATATTAAGAAATCAAACCAAAATTTTAAAAATATTTTAGAAACTTAAGAACTTAAACAAAAAAATTAAGTCATTGAGTACTCAATTTAAAGAGAAACTTTATTGAATATTAAAAAAATAACCGATGTCATAATAGCCACTTGAAACCTACTTTAAGTCATAAATATAATTAGTTTCATCTTTGAATGTGTAGTTTTAAGTTTGTACTTAACATATTACAGCTAAGCAAGCTAAAAGGGCTTTGGGCTCTGTTTCTGCTTTTTTTGGCAATCAAATCGAAGAGGCTAATTTGGCGGTTTTGGAATTCAATAATTATTTATAAACGTGTATTATAATAATATCCAATAACATTGTTTGGTCTATCTTTATAATAAATCAATCTCAACAAGGGTTGACCTTTGCTGGGAAAAAGAAAAAATAGGCTGAAAAACAGCATAAAACAAACACCAAATAATAATACTATTAAAGTGTACATGTCTAATTTTTAAGTAATTCACTGCATAATCTAAAATAAATAAAAAAATAGTAAATCTTCATTTTAATTCTTTATAAAGGATAGTTCTAATAAAGTAACAAGGCTTATAAAAAAAGGGGAAAAATACTACAGAATAGAGGAAAGGATTTGTGAGTTAAGCGTAAAAGGTTTTTTCATTTGTGATGGGTTTCTTTTTGTCTGTATATAAGTCTGAAACACATCTAGTCAAAGAAATAATCTTTCGTCAAAGAAGGGTTTATTTTTCGATTGTAACTAAGTGGTTTTAATAATGAAAATCTTTTTATACAAGAATTTCATTGTATGTTTAATTCTTTAACATTAAACAACCTTAATCCATTATTAATATATCATTAAATTATTAATAAAAATGTTAACATAATAAAAAATATTAAAAATTATAAGATCTTACTATTAACATTTAAGTGTATAAGTAATTAAGTTGTTATTATTATAGATACTTAACATTCTTTTAGTGATATGACATATAGAAAAAATTAATTTTTATAAACCTTTATAATTTTTTTATAGGGAATTCCACACAATTTTCGAGATAATAAAATTTGTTGAATTGAATTGGTTTTATTTTAAATGACCCTGCAACAACGTCACCCTGCAACAACTCATGGAGATTATACATGCTCTTCAGCAGGCGGTAGCGGCGTCCAGGGTCGATCAGGATCGCTTCCCGATCGACCTGGCCGCATCACAAGCAAGCAACGAAGAGCTGCGCAGAACCAATGAGGAACTGCGCAGGAGTTTGCAGCAGGCGGGGGAGCGTGCTGTGGATGAGCGAGCTCTGCGCACACCAGCTAGGGCTCGCCCCATGCCATTCTCTCAGGCGATCATGGACACTGTGATACCAGCCACATTCATGGGCCCGAAGGTCACCTTCACGTGTGTAGAGGACCTAGAGGCTCATATCACAACTTTGCACACCCAGATGATGCTTTCAGGAGGTTCCGACGCTATGCACTGCAAGCTATTCATGAGTACGCTGTCAGGCACAGCGTTGGACTGGTTCGTCAGTCTCCATGACGGACACATTACTTCGTTCGACCAATTCTCAACGCTGTTTAGAGAACAGTGCATTGTCAATCGAGCTCCTCCTCCAGTCTCTTACGATCTTTTTGATGTAAAGCAGTACTAGGGAGAGTCATTGAAAGATTTCTTAAACAGATTCGGGGCACAGGTGGTGAAGCTGCACACCAAGGACGAAGACATGTCGGTGCATGCCTTCAGGAAGGGAGTGTTGGCAAGACCCTTCAGTGATTCACTGATAAGATGTCGCCCAAAGACATTTTGTGAGATCAGACGTCGCCCAATGGTTGTCTGTATGGTTTTGCGGGAGACCAGGTAGAAGTGCGGGGACATGTAGAGTTGAGGACAACCTTCACTGATGGCACGACTTCTCGCACCGCCAACATCAGGTACCTTGTTGTTAATGCTCCCTCAGCCTATAACATTATTTTGGGCACGCCTGCTTTAAACAGGGTGGGAGCAGTAGCCTCTTCGAGGCATATGAAGATGAAGTTTCCTTCCTTTGAAGGAGTTGTGATCACCCTGAAGTTTGATTAGAAGGAGGCTAAGAGGTGCTACGAGAACAACCTCAAGACCAAGAGAGGAGTGTGCGCAGTCACCACCTAACCTTCAAGGGAAGAAGGGGTCACCCGTCTTAAGATCTCCCGGGAGAAACGACCCGAGCCTGCAGAAGAAGTGCTGGATAGGGAGATCGGGGGTAAGAAGTTCAAGCTTGGCAAGTCTTTGGGCCAAGAAGCACAGGACCAGATTGTTGAGGTCATAGCACGACACATGGAGGCTTTCGCATGGTCAGCCTCATACATGCCTGACATTGACCTCGATTTCCTGTGTCATTACCTTACCATGGGCCCAAAGGTCTGACCTGTCCGCCAAAGAAGGAGAAAGTTCAATGATGATAGGCGTGATCTCATCAGAGAAGAGACCCAGAAGCTGCTGAGTGTTGGCCACATCAGGGAGATCCAATACCCAGAGTGGCTGGCAAACGTAGTGTTGGTCAAGAAGGCCAGCGGGAAGTGAAGGATGTGCGTGGACTTCACAGATCTCAATAAAGCTTGTCCGAAGGACTCCTACCCGCTGCCCAACATCGACGCCCTAATAGACAACGCCTCAGGGTGCAGACTCCTTAGCTTCCTGGATGCTTTCTTGGGGTACAACCAGGTCCGCATGCATCCTAGGGACAAATGCAAGACGACATTCATGACAGAGCTCTCCTATTACTGTTACAAAGTGATGCCCTTTGGGCTCAAGAATGCAGGGGCGACCTACCAGCGACTGATGGACAAAGTACTTGCGCCCATGATAGGGTGAAATGTCCAAGCATATGTGGACGACATGGTGGTCACCTCCCAGGTGAAAGATTAGCACGTCGTTGATTTGGAAGAGCTATTTACCACAATAGCTAAGTACAGGTTAACACTGAACCCCAAAAAATGTGTGTTTGGGGTAGAGGTCGGCAAGTTCTTAGGGTTCCTACTCACTGAGCGTGGGATAGAGGCAAATCCTGAGAAGTGCACTTCGATTATAGCTATGCGCAGCCCGATCTTAGTGAAGGAGGTGCAACAGTTGACAGGGCGCATGACGACTTTGTCCAAATTTGTGTAAGCAGGAGGAGATAAGGGGCAACCCTATTTCCAATATCTCAAGAGAAATAGTAGGTTCGTCTGGACCAAGGAGTTCCTCAAGTGGAAGGAATACTTGGCCAACCCACCAGTACTATGCAAGTCGTAGCTAGGCAACCCGCTTCGCTTGTACTTCGCAATCAAAAATCGGGCGGTTAGTTCGGTCCTTATTCAGGAGCAGGATCAGGTACAAAAGTCGATATACTTCATGAGCAAGGTTTTGCAAGGGCCTGAGGTGAGATACCAGGCCATAGAGAAGGCAACCTTGACAATAGTATTTTCAGCGCGAAGACTTCACCACTACTTCCAGAGCTTCACTGTGATCGTAATGACAAACCTGCCCATTCGCAAGGTCTTACAGAAACCCGATGTGGCAGGACGGATGGTGCGTTGGGCCGTTGAGCTATCAGAGTTCGACCTGTAGTACGAACCCAAAGGACCTATTAAAGGCTAGGTTTATGCTGACTTCGTAGTAGAGCTCTCCTTGGCAGCCACGAACTAAGAGGAAGCAGGTTTTAGATGGGTCATCTCCGTAGATGGGTCCTCTAACCAACAGGGTAGTGGGGTTGGTGTCATCTTGGAAGGACCAAACGGGTTGTTGATCGAGCAGGCCCTGTGGTTTGCTTTCAAGGCCAGTAACAACCAGGCGGAGTATGAGGCCCTGATAGCTGGAATGCTGCTAGCAAAGGAGATGAGTGCGAAAAGTTTGCTGGCGTAGAGTGACTCCCTACTAGTAACAGGGCAGGTTACGGAGGAATACCAGGCCAATGACCCCCAAATGGCTGCATACCTACAGTATATCCAGATCCTAAAGGAGACTTTTGTGGTGTTCGACATGTCCCTCGAGAACAGAATGCCCGAGCTAACTTGCTAGCAAAGCTCGCCAGTTCAGGCAAGGGGGGCAGGCATAGGACAGTCATACAGGAGACCCTGAGGACACCTCGAACAACCACAAACAACACAACAGAAGTCCAACAAATAAACACCTCAGAAGGTATTAAGAGAAGTCATTGATCGCTGACTCAAGAAACCATGAAAACGCCCAAAATAAGCACATACGCGTCATCAGGGGAAGAGTCAATGCACGTTTTCCTAGTGGAAAGTGGCGAAACCTGGATGACACCCTACCGACGCTACTTGGCTGATGGGATACTCCCGCTGGAACCCACAAAAGCCAGAGTAGTCAAGAAGAATTCAAGCAAATACACCCTAATCGACAGGGAATTGTTCAGACATGGGTATACTCACCTTATCCTAGTATGTGTAAGTGGTGAACAATGCACGCGCATTATGGTAGAACTTCACGAAGGGATATGCCGAAGTCACATCGGTGGTCGAGCTCTCGCATCAAAGGCCATTCGCACAGGATACTACTGGCCAACCATGAGGGAAGACTGCATGAGGTATGCACAACGGTGCAAGCAGTGCCATCAACATGCTGACTGGCACAAGGTGCCACCAGAAGAGCTTAGATCGATTCATAGCCCATGGCCGTTTCATACCTGGGGGATCAACATTCTGGGGCCATTCCCGTTAGCAGTGCGACAAATGAAGTACCTCGTGGTTGCCATTGAGTACTTCACAAAGTGGATAAAGGCTGAGCCAATAGCGCATATCACAACCCACAAGGTCCAGCACTTTGCGTGGAAGAATATAGTATGCCGTTTTGGAATTCCAAAATGTTTGGTGTCCGATAATGACACCCAATTTGCAAACCAACAGTTAGGCAAGCTGTGCACAAAACTTGGAATAAAGCAGGTGTTTGCATCGGTCGAACACCCCCAAACAAATGAACAGGTCGAGTCTGCCAACCGAGTCCTGCTCAGATGTCTGAAGAGAAGGCTGGAAAAAGCCAAGGGGACCTGGGCAGAAGAAGTTCCTAGAATTATGTGGGCTTACCACACCACTCCCCACTCCACCACCAAGGAAACACCCTTTAGCTTGGTGTATGGTTCGGACGCGATGATTCTTGTAGAAATCCAGGAGAACTCGTCACGTTTCCAGAACTTCGTGGCTGAATAATCCAATGAAGAAAGAAAGGTGAACCTGGATCTACTAGATGAAGTAAGGGAAGAAGCAAGAATTAAGGCTGAAGCCTTAAAGAGAAGGGTGGAGTACAAATACAACTCCAAGCTGAGACCTCGGCAGTTCCAGGTCGCCAACCTGGTGTTGCGAAAGCCCCACCCGTATCAGCTAGAAAACAAGTTGTCTCCCAAGTGAACTGGTCCCTTCAGGGTGACAGAGGCCCTTGGGAATGGAGCATACAAGCTCGAGACCTTAGAAGGTGGAGCGATCCCTCATACGTGGAACGCGACCAACCTTAAGTTTTATTTCAGTTAAGTTATTGCATTGTACACAGTTTTTAGGGGACACTCTTTTTCCCTTATAAGGGTTTTTTAACGAGGTCACCCAATAAAATTTCAGTTATTCAATTAAAGAGATATATTTGCAAGTATTTTGTACAGTGCAGAGAGTGAACCTCTCCCTTGTTTTGATACGCCAAGATCGGGAATAATATGGTTCCTAGTGAGTCTCCCTCTTGTGTGAGTTCACCAAGGCTGAGAACAACAAGGTTCCTAGTTAAAATCCTCCCTTGCCTCTATACAGCGAGGACGAGGTCAGTTAATGAACCTCTCCCTTGGGTTAGAAACACCAAGATCGGGAATAACACGGTTCCTAAGTTAGCCTCCCTCTTGCGAGGGAACGCCAAGGTCGAGACAGTAAGGTTCCCAGTTAAAATCCTCGTTTGCCTCTCTACGACAAGGATGAGGTCAGTAAGCATAGTAAACATCTCCCTTGGGTTAGAAACACCAAGACTGGGAATAGCATGGTTCCTAGTGAGTCTCCCTCTTGCGTGAGAGCGCCAAGGTTGAGAACAAAACAGTTACCATTTGAAATCCTCCCCTGTATCTGTACGACTAGGGCGAGGTCAGAAAGAAGGACCTCTTCCCTGTCTTGTAGGGCAAGGTTAGCATGGTTTCCAGTCATACATCTCCCTTACCCCTGTGGAGTCCAGCTAAGTGAACCTCTCTCTCTCTTGTTTTGTGAGACAAGGTCGAGAACAATATGGTTCCTAGTTACAGATCTCCCTTGTCTTGTAAGACAAGGTCGAGAACAGCGCGATACCTAGTTAAAGATCTCCCTTGATCTTATGAGCCAAGTTTGAAAGCAGCATCTCCCTTACCTTTTTTTGGCAAAGGGTAGGGCGAAGTAGGAGCTTGGGTAAGCATTGCCTCTACCCTAAGACGATGAAGAAAGAATAAAGTCAAGCGAGCGGTAAAGAAGTGTGCTACCTAAGTTAGAAAGGCCCTAAAGCGTTGTTAGACTAAACATGTCAGGAAAAGCAGTTAACAACAAAAAGGGAACAAGATCAGACAAAAAAAAGATTTTATAAATAAAGGTATATGTACAAGTTATCAAATGTGCATCAAACAACCAAATAATTACAACAAGAGGAAGTCACTCCTTGGCGTTGACTAGCTGCCCATCAACGATCTTCCTTGACAAGCCGATTTGAGAAAGATCCACCCCAGGGTGCGCGCAGGCAACCTGGGCCATGGCATCCTCAAACCTAGTGGCATAGGCGTCAGCAACATCATTGGGGAGCTCCGTCTTGGTCTGATTGAAGAGTTCATCCTTGTGGACTAGCTCTTCCTCCAACTAACCAAGCCAAACCTCTTGCTGGGTTGACCTTTCCTCGAGCCTAGCCATCTTAGTCTGCGACTCTTCTACTTTCTCCTGCAAGCCAACGACCTCAGTTCAGAGAGTCAAGACCTTCGAGTGAGCGCTCAGGATTTCCTGGGACTTCTCAAACAGAAGTCTTTTGGTCTCCTTGTCAATTTGGTGAATATTCGACACCTCCAGATACAAAGAAGTTTCACGATGCTTGAGCTCATTGATCTAAAGTGCCTGTTGGCTAACAACCTCCTTCAGCTCCTGCATTTTGCTCATGTTGAGGCTAGAGGCCATAAGGAAGTCCCCAAGGCATTTGGTTGCATGCTATTGCAGGGTGTCTTCGCCCATGCTCTCCATCCTCTCTCGGTCTTGGAAGGATTGAAGGACTCGTTGGAGAAAGACAGGCAGGTCAACAGCAGGAGGCGTGCCATGATCACCTCCAGGGGCGCTCTCCCCCCCACCTTCGTGTACCACAATGTCGTGAGGAGAAGAGGCACTTGGGGGGTTTTCCATGAAGTAAAAGGCGTACCTTTGAAACAATTAGGGTTTTGAAAGTCGCAGTGGTTGAGAAAGAAGAGAGAGCATTTTTGGGAGAAGAAAATGCTCGAGAAATGATAAAGAGAAGTAATGAAATAGTGAAGGAGTGTAGGGGTTTTGAGGGGTTTAACGTATGCGAAGAAGCGCAAGCGGCAACGAGTCTTAGCCGTTGATCCTGCCACGTGTACGCTGATTAAAAAAGTATGGTGAAACGTCACCTCGGTGGACTGTTCACATCCCATCACCCCAGTGCCACGTAGGTTGCTGTGGGCGATCACCTAAGCCTCTTCGCTGAAACAAGTTACAGCTTGAGCCTAAGGGGCTTGTGTACTGGACCAGGCCTCAGACATTTGCGTCAGAGGTCGACATTGAACCTCGACACCAGAGAAAGACATCGAACATCGGTAGTTTGACAGTAATCACAGGCCACGTAAGTTGGGCCCCACAAATAGTATGAGTTAACACCCAGATACCAGAAAGACCCAAGTGACGAGGGATCCATGCAGGTGGTGTGTATAGTGCATTTGGGCGCGACACAAGCAAGTATTCCAAGGGGAAATCCTAAGCCCACCAGTGCTAGGGTTTCTAGGGAAAGTTGCATGCATGGCACGTGAGAACTTAGGGCAACAACAGAACATATGGCCCCGCAACGTTGGTGCATAAGCCGGTACCTTGGCGGCCATACTGTTAGTCTATGCACTCCAGTAAAGGGAAGTCCTATGCGACAGATTACGCTAAGATTGGGTAATAGCGGCGCAAGGACATTCACCCAGGAACCCTAAGTCCTCCAAGAGGCGTGGGAACAAAACAAAAGCAACCCTAGATACAACCTATAAAAAGGGTGGTGAGAAAGTGGAGGGAAATTCAAATGAGAAGCATTTGAATTTGGAGCCAATTCCTAGTCACAAGGGAAGTGTGACTTGGTTTCTATTTTTGGCACCTCCTAAATCTATACCTACACCTTCTTTTG
>Ga0123341_1003315_pt1 | contig 13740 bp, 7 predicted proteins | sample Turbeapinknodule_FD_89959 | JGI IMG/M metagenome (GOLD analysis project Ga0123341, IMG submission 89959) | Root nodule microbial communities of legume samples collected from Mexico - Turtle bean Mexico pink nodule | ecosystem: Host-associated > Plants > Roots > Nodule | place: Mexico: Nepantla... | reverse complement strand
GTTTTAATGCAATTAATAATATACAATAGAATAGTAAAACTGAAATGTAATATAATTAAGTAACTTAATTATCATTTAATCAGTACATATGATTATTGTATATATTAAATTACAAACTTGATTGCGAATCAGATTTGAAAAGCTGTTCTACATTATTAATAAAATGCATAAAATAACGAGAGATCAGATTAACAATAAATTGAGCCTATTGAAACTAAAAAAACACTGAGATCATTATTTAAAATCTTACTACTCTTTCAATAGTTAAATTATATGTATGGTTAATTTTGCTGCACATTCCATTTACATTTGCATATTTTTCATCTCCAACGTTAAATTTTAAAAAATAAAATAAACCTTGATGACAATTTTTGTAATTATATAAAGTTGAAATATTATTAGAAACAAACTATAATTTAATTCACAATGTAATCTTAATGTAAAAAAAGCCATAGTTCATTGGGTCAAATGAAAGGGGATTATGATACCCTTTTAAAATTTACAACACTACGTAAGAATCATTTAAGAATTTATCTAACAGAGTAATTAGATATAATAATTTGCACAATGGTAGATCAAAATGCCTAGACTTACTTGGCAACACCAACAACAATGCATAAACTTTCAAACATAGCTTTTAAGTTGTCATTTATTGAACCCCAAAAAGTTAACTTTAAAGTTTCACCTTTTCAAAACTATGTTGTCTTCTTTAGCATCATCCCAATCATATTTTTTCATTTTACCTTACCAAAGTGACTTTCCAATAATATGTAACTTATGGTGTCCACCAAGATAAATGTTCTCAGAATTTAAGGTCTTTCAAATCTATCAGATGCTAAAAGTTTCTCATTCATTTCTACCTTGAATGGCCAAGTAAATGAATCAATTAATTAAATAAGAATCGTAGTGAAAATAATATCATTGAGGCAACTACATTGATTGTTATCTCAATTGCTTAGCTTTGTAACATTAATTATGGCTTTTGATAATCATTTTTTCAGCTATAACATTAATTATGCCTCATCTTCCACCACGGGCTTAAAATTGAAAGTTCCATGCTAGAGCAAAATAGTTTTAACAGCACAGAAGCAATCTTTCCATGCACCGGGTGCGCACTACACACCTTCTTTTATGGAGCAAGAAACCTATAATACACCCACCAATTATGAAAGGTGCTTTTGTTGTCAGAACGTCAAGTTACTTTCACAATGTGTATGTATGCATGTTCTCGTAATATGAGAACGAATTTGTCTTGTAACTTAATTGTACATATTTTTACTTTTGAAAATATTAAAAAAATTTACATGTAGTCTTTCAATTTGTTTTAAAAATAGTACTTTTAGTGTGTTATTTTTAAAATACCATTTTTAAGGAAACTAAAAAAAAAATGAAAAAGCATTCTCTCTCACTCCTCTCTCATTTCCCATTCACTCTATCTCTCACTCCTCCAAACCCTATATCTGTTGCTTTTCTCACTTCCCAAAATCCCGAAAACCTAAGCTTGTTGTTTGACTTCACCAATAACCAAAAAAGAAAATTTTGTTGATTTAATTACCTTATTTGTCCCTACATTTTGGGTCAATAGTCAATTTATTGTAGTGATTTTTAAAAAAAAAAATCAATTTGGTCCCTATGTTTTTTAAAATGTATCCAAATTGGTCATTTCTGTTAAGTTCCAGCTTACGACGTCAAGTGATGCTTATGTGGCAGAGAGAGATGCTTATGTGGCAGAAAGAAGTGTTTTTGGTCAGAAGCTTCAGCAGTGGGCTGGCAGAGAGAGATGCTTATGTGGTAGAGAGAGATGCTTATTTGGCAGAAAGAGGTGTTTTTGGTCAGAAGCTTCAGCAGTGGGCCCACTCCGCCTAGCCTCTCATACCGGTGGCTGCCGCTCGCCAAGGAGACCAACGACACCGCCACGTCTGAAGAACGACGATCTGCTCCCAGATGAAGTAGGGGAGCAACTCGTTTGCGGCTAAAGGAGGGAGCTCGCCGAGGTACTCGCCGTTGACTTCACCAGTCGAGACGCGGAGGAGCCAGGAGATGTCGCCAACGGAGTTTTCAAGGTGGGAGGAGACCTTGCGAAAGGAGGCGCTCGGGTTGAGGGTGAACATATGCTTCATTACAACGTTGTCGCGACACTTGAGAACCAGGGCCAAAGCCTTCTCGAGGACCTGTTCGGTCTCCTGGATGATGCAGCGCGTGGGACGCTCGTAAAGTTCGAAACTGTAACGCGTCGCCTGACGCAACAACACCACCAGCTTCTTCATCTTGGACTTGAGCTCACCGCATTCTTGTTTGAAGGAAGTGTCCTCGTCGGCGGCTTTGGTGACTTGGTCCGCCAGCTGGATGGGTTTGGCCAATATTTTCTTTACTAGAACATTACATCTTTTTCTTCCATTTCATTTCCTTTAAGGCAAAACTCATCTTTGTCTACTTAATTACTTCAATTATTGTTATTTGCCCTAATCTTTACCAAAAATCTGTTGTTGGGTGGGGGAGTTCCCTTGAATCTATTATGGCCTCCCTAAAAAGTTAAAAAGATAAAGAAACTAAACTTTAATAATTTTTACTTTCTTCTTATTAGTCACATTTTCTTGCAGTCCTATGAAACTGAAATTCTATATCCTAATTGTTGAGCAAGTTTCTTCATCGTTGTGTTATATTGAACCATAGTTATGTCATCTGATTATGCATTTTTTTATCCCTGTGTTATATTGAAGCATAACCATTTATTAGTGTCATTGTCATTATGGAGGGTAGTTTGTCGTTGCTTGTGGTTTTCTATTAAGTAGTTTTAGGAAAGGGTAAAAAGAAAAAGGGGAGAAAAAATGAAGCAGACATGTTTATTATCCAATAGTATCTACGTTAGTTCCTATTATGAATAAGATTTGAGTCCACTTATGTGGCATTTCCACCTGTTCCAGAGGTTATTTTCCTGCTTAACATTTTTTATGTTTTCACAGGCGTCAACTTGAAGAAGAGTTGAAATTAATAGAAGAAGAGACTGCCAAGAGAGTTGAAGAAGCAATTAGAAGGAGAGTGGAAGACCATCCAGCCATGTGTGAGGAAATGAAGGAAAAGTTGAGCCAGCACCACCGTCAATCGGAACATGCTGGTGTAAGGCCCTTTGCGGCGAGCGACAGTCAGCGGTACGTGAAGCTGATAATCGAGGAGGGCGGAGTGGACCCGCTACTGAAGCTTTTGACCAAAAGCACCTCTCTCAATCTCATTTCTTCATCTCTCTCTGCCACATAAGCACCACTCTCTCTGCCATATAAACATCACTTGACGTCGTAAGCTGGGACTTAACGGAAAGGACCAATTTGGATACATTTTAAAAAACATAGGGACCAAATTGATTTTTTTAAAAAACCAATACACCAAATTGACTATTGGCCCAAAATGTAGGGATGACTAAGGTAATTATACCAAATTTTCTTCCAAGGTTAGAACATGTACTTACGATATGGTCTAAACCGTTTAGGAAGCGAATAGATAAGATTTGAACCTCACATCCATGCCAATTTAAAATTTGAAATTTAAATTGTGAAATGATATTTTGTCGCAATCTGAAGTGGTTTATGGCTATTTTGTTCTTTTTATTATGGTTTTTTTGGCAAAAGTATGAACTTTTACCATATTGGGGTTTACAATTGATTTCTACAAAATACATTACTCAATTGTTAAACTTTCAACATATTACTCTATTGTTTTACCTTTTTATGACTTTAACTTTGTTCAGGTTCTTCTTATTATGTTTTTTTTTAAATGTCTAAACTTTTACCATATTAAGATTTACGACTTCAACTTTATCTTTTTGAAAAAATTATTTATTTTTCTATTTATTTAATTTTAAATTTATTTAATATTTTACTATTTATATGTCTTCATGTCTTGACTCATCTCATTCTTATATTCAATTGTTGTGCCACATTTGTGACTTCAATGTGTCTATATTGCAAAAACTAAACCACTTCATAGGAACTCCTAATTTTTTTTTATAATGTTTTCTTTCTTTCTACCATGGTTGTATTCTTTAAAAATATCTTGAGGAATTTTTTATACTTTTTATTTGTACATAGAAGTACTTGTGTCTTATGTATCAAAACCTTTTAATTTCTTCTATATATCTCTAATGTCTTATTTTGTTGCATATATTTATATTTTTTTTAATTTCACTTTACAATTTTTTTTTCTTTTTTTTTACTTGTCCTATTTCTGAAAATAAAGTATTTTGTTTTCTGAAAATGTCAATATAGAAAGTTTTTTTTTATGATATGTCACGTCTTATTTTTTTAAAGTTATATACTATTTTCCTTTTTATGTATTGTGTTGTGAATGTTGTTTTTTGGTTAATAAGATTTGACATTTTACTTTTCTAAAATATTTTTAATACTTTTGGCTATGTCTATTTTTGGTTTGTCACTGCTTCTTGTTTAGAAATTGGACCCTAATAGTATTGGGTTGGTCATAAAGGTAACACTTTTTTTTGTTGCCTACAACATGGACCTAAAGAAGCTAATGGTCGTAGAAGGCTGGTCTCGATTAAGAACCTTCTATAACCTTGAAGAGAATAACGTTTTTTTTATTTTATTTCAATACGTAGGTGATTATTTCTTTCACATTACTATCTTCTGCAAATCATTGTCATTGGACAAGTTTCATAAGCATCTTCAAAGACTTGAACCTTCGATTAGTGCATTGTTTATTATTTTTTAGTAACACTTAAAGAATATTAATGTTAAGCAAGCCATTTCGTGAGATCTTTGAAAGGTTTCGGAAAACATAATATATGATTTATTATGTATTAAAAAGATTATTTTAAATTATATTCAAAAGAATATAAATCAAATTAAAACTAATTGTGCTTAAATGTTTTTAATTTTAGTTAATCTGAAAAGTCTTGATAATATAATTTGTGAATTAATATATGAGAATAGAACGACTTGATAATTCAAAGATATTGTTTTTCAGTGATATCAATACTTTATTATATTAATTATAATGATCATTAATATTCACGAAAGGTTTGTAAATGTGTTTTAGGAACAATCAAACACAAAAGATAACAAATACAAAGTTTCCTTTCATAGTGTCTAGCACTAAAACAAAGTTATTGCTGAGTGAGATTTGCGCGAGGAAATTAAAGTTTCACAAAGATATTGTAATCAACAAAAGAGAAAGAACATGGTGAAAGAACAAAGATATTGCAATTTCTCATATTCATTACTATTTTTAAATAGGTATATTATTGATTAGTTGAACTATAATAAGCAAGGCATGGTGAAAGAACATAAATCACTGTTGCAATTGCTCAGGAATGAGTAATTACATATGTTTGAAGACAACATGATAACATTGCTTTCACAAGTAGAACGATTATTTTGTGGAGAACATTGTCAACTGCTATTATATCTACGGGAATGATTGTTTTGAATGTAGTTTCAAATGAAATTGCTTCTTTGTTACTTCTTGGAGGTAAGACAACCTATTCTATATTTTGCATATGATTATTAATAAATGAGGAATCAACTTGTAACATAGCTCAAATAAGTCTTTTTGCTAGGCTTTCATTGAAACAAAATTGATTATATGGGATGAAGCACCAATGATGAATTAATTATGCTTTGAAGCTTTTTTATAGAATATTGAGAGATATTATGAAATATGAAAATGAAGTCAATTGTCAAAAACCATGTGGTGGTAAAGTTGTTGCTTTGGTAGGTGATTTCAAACAATTTTTTCTATTGTAAAAAAGGATTCAAATATAATGTTATGAAGTCAACAATAAACTTTTCTTATTTATGGAAAAATTGCAAAGTTTTAAAACTTTCATAGAATGAGATTAAGTATTGTCACATGTAATGAAAGTACAACAAATATCAAAGAATTTACTGATTAAATTCTAAAAGTTGGAGATGGAGAAATGAAGTTAAATGAAAATGATAAGGGCATTATTGATATACCACAAGATCTTTTACTTGAAAAATGAATCACCTTTACTATCATTGCTTGAGTTTGTGTACCCTTAATATTTACATAATATGATATCTCTTGGATTTTTTTTATTATGGAGCAACACTTTGTATACCAAATTAATTATTGCATGTTATCTTTAATAAGTGGCCAAGAAAAACTTATTAAAGATCAGACACACCTTGCCAATAGCATGACAACCAAGAAATTCAAGGTAAATGGTTTACATCATAATTCTTGAATGAAATTAATTGTTCATGTATACCAAATCATCGACTTAAGTTGATAGTTGGTGTACCTATCATGTTTTTAAGAAATAGTAATCAAGCAAATTGTCTTTGTAATGGAACAATGATGTCAGTTACAAATTTTGGAAAAAATATTATTTCTGCTACTATCATCATAGGAAAAACATTGGTGAGAAGATATTTATCTCAAGAATGGATTTGGTTTCAAAGAAAACAATTTCCAATATCTCTATTTTTTGGAATGAAAATCAATAAGAACAAAGGTCAATCACTTCCGAAAGTTTGGACTTTACTTTAACACATGATCAGTTATATGTTGTTATTTCTAGAGTAAAAATAAAGAAAGGATTAAAAATACTTATTTTGGATGAACAAGGAAAAGTAATCAGTACAACTAAAAACATGGTGTACAAAGAAGTATTTAGAAATCTTTGAAACCAAAAACATAAAATTATATTATACATGTTAAGTATAAATGTCTTTGTAATTGTAATATGTTTATTTCTTATTTATTTATTTATTTATCATACTTAACTTAGTAATTGGTTATTCAGTGAAATGCATATTGATGAAGTTCATGATGATTTCTACGTTATCCATGATTCCTTTGAATAAAAGTTATACAATGGTAACTTTGTAATCAAATTTACATGAATATTTGAATAAAAGTCATTTATTAAATTAAATATTTGAATTAGTTACTATTCAACCATGTTAAATTATTGATTACAACTAATATATAATTATTTTCTTACACAAGTACTCTACAAAAAATCGTGTATAAAGTGTCAGTTATTTTCGTATAAATTGGCGTTTATAAACACCACAATATACGCGTGTGGTGGTTTCCCAAACCGCCATACAACTGGCCGCCACAAAGTTTAATGTGGCGGTCTTCCGCTACTCGCTGCAACACCCGTCACTATAATACTTTGTTTAAAGTGACGATTTTTATATGTAAGTAGTGTCAGTCATAACTGTCGCAATTTAATTCATTGAAAAGGATTTTAGCGTCATTATATAGAGTATAATGTGACATTTTTAACTGTTAGTATTGTAATAAAATTGTAAAAATAATACGTCAATTTCAACTGACGTAATTTTAATTCTAAATAAACAAAATTTAGCCACCACTTTTTTTATAATCTGGTTTGCACAATTAAACTTAATATAATATACTTTCATAATAAAAAAATAAAATACTAATAAAATGAAATAATATATAAATTTATTAGCATCCATTCATTACATTGAAAATCAAAACACACAAAATATTGCTCAGAAGTTGATACATAATTGAAAATTAAAACATAAATAATTGTTAAAAAGTTGATACATCATTTAAAATTAAAACACACATAATTAAACACACATTGTTAATTCCTAATCAGTTTTGCTTTAAGCACTTGATCATATTACTTGATTAGGTGATGGAGCACCACTTCTAGTACTTGATGCTTGAAATAAATAATTTTATGTTAATGATTTTGAATGTTTATAATTATAAAACGAAAGACACCAATAAATATTTAAATATATTAATACTTCATTGATGAATGCATGAACCAAATTCACTGTCATTGCAGCAAAATGTTCTGGAACATCTTTTCTCAAAGCATTATATACAAGCAAAGTGTTCATCTGATTTCTCACAGTTGCAAGCTCAGTTTCCATTTTGAATTATCTGTCCTTCACATTTGATGAAGTTGAACTAGATGAAGCATAGTTCATACCACTTAGCCTTGTTAAGAAGATAAAAAAGATATTTAATATTGAGATTAGATAAAAAGAAAAAGAAAACAAGTATTCAATTGATTGAGGTGGAAACACATCTTACAAACATAGTGCAAACGATTTTCATCCATGCACTGTGAACTTAAAACAAGTAGTAACGACATTGTCAAACATAGTTTTATAGGAATGGCCTAGGAATATGAAAAGGGGAGTGATAGGTTCAGGTCTAGTAGTTACGATTGGGAGAGAATCACAGTGTTTGCGCACTCCGGTTCTTCATTTTTTGAACTCATTATCTATGGGCCCAAGCCTATAAAAAAAAACAAGATAAGAACAAGAAGGAAGTATTATAGAATTGTGAAAGGAATAGAGGAGAGGAATTAACATGGTAGAAGAGCCATGAACGGAGAGGAAGATTGGGGAAACTGTAAGGCCAAGTTTCACCAATCAATATTCAAATTTGTCTTTATTAAAATTAAAGAGAGAAGGATCCCTACGGTAGCACTTTCATCAGTGCATCCTTGAAGAACTCACAGATAAAGGGAGTGGAAAGGTTCATCATGAAGGTCTACATACATGAATGAAATACTTATTCTTAAAAACTTCTAGTAAAATGAGAATGCCAAGTTTGAATCATATATAACCTTGCTATTTGCAGTTGCGTGTTCAACAACTAATTAAATGGAATAAGGGGATATAGTGAGGAAAAAACCAGAAATATAAAAGTACTTGGCCTTTTCAACTATTCACAAAACAAAACACATGATAACAAATGTCGGTCATCTGGATTATTCAGGTATATGAGATAGAAAAGGACACTACATCAGTAAGGTACCTAATGCCCGATTTTCTAGTTTGATCAAATGCTCCGACTTATAGCAATTTGCAGCTGATAAGTTAGCAACGAGTGACCTGTATTAGATGCAATCAAATAGGAGGCTTCAAATACTTGTTTTGCGATCAAATATATGTTAAGTTGAAGTATACTATTTATAAAAAAACAGAGTGCACGTCAGATCCAACAACGCCTCTACATCTACAACTTGCTCTCTAGGCTTCTCAACTGCAAAATTCCATCCAACCAGACCAATCACTAGAAAGTTAAATCACATGTCCAACGAAGAACTTAAGATTATAACAATGAGAAAGAGAACAAAAGCAAAGGAACAAGTACAACTACCTACCTTGGTCGTGTAACTTGTCGAACTCGTCCAAAATGGTGTCGAAGTTGTCGAACTCTATGTTCAACAAATCATCTATTTTCTCTGCTAGGTTTATTTAGGGTTAGCTAATTAGGGATACAAATTGAACTTAGCACTATAAATAAATTAAAGAGTGAGTGGTAATGTTATGTACCGTTGATGAGAGTCTTCAGTTTGAGGAACTAAGAGCGTATGACCCTGCGAGTGGCGAGGTTCTGCTCACTCGTCGCTTTATCCTTGGCAGCTCCCTTGGATACGACAACGACATTGGCATCGACATCAGCATTGCCTCTACGCAAACGTTTCATTCTACTAAAACCCAAAACCTAATTTGGGACGGAAAGGGTTTTTTCTAAAATTTGAAGCAATTTTAGAAGTGTTTATTGAACCTCTTGCCTTGCCCTTTTAGGATTTTAATTTTAATGAGAGTGGGGAAATTTCAACCGCGGTTTACTTTCGCGCTTGGGTCAAACTTGCTTTCTCTTTTCCTCCTTCCTTTGCTTTCCTTCCCCACCGTAATTTTTTTTTTTTATGATTCTATTAAAAAAGATTATGAAATGTAACTATTTTAAAATTCTAATGGTGAAATTAAATTTATTTATAAATTGGTGTGTCTTTAAACATGTTATTATTAAAGTGACATTTTCCATATTAAATAACGAGGAATGGTGTATGGAGGGAAGGAAAATGCGGACTATTTATTTTGAAGGATAATTGTGACAGTTCAAAATGACACATTCTGAAAGATAATTGTGGTGATTACTAAGATATCTTATTATACGAAAACTTGTGATAGTTATTAATAACCATCATATTAAAACTGTCATTTTATACACAATTTTTTTAGTGGTAATTTATTTGTTTAAAGCTCAACATATTGCATTATGTCAAATGATTTTAAAAATAAAATTTGAACAGTAATTCATACTATCATATACAATTTTATGGTATGTTTTTAACTATTGATTACTTTAGTTGTTGTTATTAATATTATTGACATTTAGAAATGATACGTAATGTTACTATTTTTTTTTTATATAGTATAAAAGTAATTTATTAATAATCACTAAATTTTATTTTAAAAATTCTCGTGATGGTAATATATTTATATATATATATCACATTTCTTTTCGAATCTATTTATTATCTTTTTGTTTGTTTGTTTATTTAAAATTTGATCTCTCTTTTATTTGTAAATTAAGTGTAAAATCCTCAATTTTCTTAAATGGTACGAGTTAATTCTTTCATTTCCTCCTTGTTGTCAAAGATCAAAAAGGAAATAGTCATGTTAAGATTTTCTTGCAACCTTTAATGATAATGTCATTATTTTTGTTTAGTTGTTTTTAGAAGGAATACATAATACTTAAATAAGTAAAATGATTTTATTTTACTTAATTTGATTATTATGTACATTGATTAAAACAATATAACTATAAAAAATATATTTAATAAAAATTTATTATGATGATTCTAGTTTAATATAAGGTAAGTAGTTACTATACTGGTTTAATTAACAATTAACAACCGAGTTTTTTTGGGTCTATGTTACAATCAAGTTCTATTTCACAAATTACACATGTTTGACTTAAGTTTTTCCTTTTTATTTATCTCATGTGAGTCTCAACAACTATTTTTTTCAACTCCTTCACTTTACCTTCGAAATCAAGTCACACATAAACAAAATCACTTCACCTCCCCCAATCATCCTCAAAATCACATTCAAATTCATGTTCTCAAAGAGTATTGTATTTAAATGGAGTTTGAAACTTTTGAATCTCTATCTCCTTGAAGTAGTTCAATTTTATCTCCCTCGACTAGCTTTGCTAACAATGATTTTGTCTCTTCTAACTAATTGTGTGAATGGCCACCTTATGGATTTCTTAAAAGGATGAATAAATATTAATCAACTTAAGAGATGTTAAAGAAGACAAATTGTATGGAAGAACAAAACAAAGTTGTGGAAGCATGTCCCATGGTGTTGTTTCAATTCCACAAGCACAAAAAAAAGTATAAATAAGAAAGAGTTGTAAAAGGAAATACAAAATGGATTAAGGAAATGAAATGATAAAGAACATGTTATCTTTCTGATGAATCTCCAAGGATAAGTGCAACGAGGAGAATTCGCCACTTGAAAATGTTTTGTGAGATAAGAATCAAGAAAAAGATTTGACATTCTCAAGCCTCTTAAAGTTTTTTTCACAAAGTGTAAGTATATTCAATATTTAAAAGTGGGTTCACAAAAGAGTTTGGCCTTGTTTATAGCCATACAATTTCATCCAAGAAGAAACAAAAGATGATTATGAGTTGGTTACAATCAATATGAACACAAGAAAATAAATTTGAAGTGTGAATACAAAATAATGATGAAACCTAGAGCAAACAATAGCCTAATCAAGTTAACGATTACACTTGTGTCTCACAAATCCTATATTTAATACATAGTTAATTTATAATCTTGATTATCACATGGTTGTTTCCTTAAATTATGGAGAGACACATATGAAGTTTCTTAATTTAAGAAAAAAACATGTAAAGTAGTTACAACTTTCACTTGCACTTAGAGGTGACATGTTGAAGGTAGAAACTCTTCATGTGCTCTTTCCTCTCCTTAATTTGTTTAAGGCACTTGGAAGCACATGTGGAGGGGTTGCAACCATCACATGTCATTAAAAGTGACATGTTAAGTTAGTTACAACCAACATATGTGTTTGAAAATGATTTTTCTTTAGCCTTTTCATGTTTTTAACCATTCACTCTTTTAATTCTATAGTATTATATAATATTCTTTGATACTCTTAGAATATTTTAAACTCTATAAAATTTACTAGCTCTCTTGCTTCTTCTTCAACCTCTTCCTTCTTGAAAATCTCTTTTGAAACTTCTTTTTATTCTTTTATTTGCCATACTTATTGTATTTATTCCTGAAGTTCTTTTTTTTCTTTATCTCCATCTTCAACAAGTTCTTCCTCAATCATATTTCTATCACCACCTTATCTCCCTTGATCAGTTATGAATGATGACCTTGTCGTGCCTCTACATTATTTCAATGACGATTCATTTCCAATAATAGAATAATAGAGGCCTTGGGAGAAAGAGGAAGGCGATTAGCAATGTTGCAATGTGAAGCCCACAATGTTTATTATAAGTGAGTTTATTCACATGTGAGAAATATTGTTGCAGTTAATTGACGTTAACGAGCATTTGTTAGGAGTCTTATAGGCATTCACAAGACATTATTCTTCACACATTAGAAATTGTATATTGTTTATTTGCATCCTTAGATCTTTACATTGATTCACTATACAATAGTATTGATTCGCACAACTTAACTAATAGGCCAAACAAACAACCATGTTGCATCAACAATTTCAACAAACTCAAATTGTTTCAATATGCATATAAACATATACTTATAGCATTTTCTTACAAACACTAAACTATTTGCATTTTCCTAGCAATGATCTTCTCTACAAATAACATTAATCTTGAGAATAACATGTCCAAGCTCGTCACAAAACTCATCAATTCAACCAAAAACATTATTTACTTTGATGACTATGTTCAAAGAGCAATAATCTTTGACATTTCTTGTGGTTCTAATACCACTTTCAATTGTTTTCATATAAGAAAAATTATTTAACATACTTGAACCTTAAATGAAGTCTTGGAGAATGCTTTACATACGTTATTTTGGACCACCATCCCATAAGAGTTGTTTATTTCAAAATTGTCCGCAATTAATTATTGATCACAATATATTATCCAAATGATCAAATCTTGAACTAAGACAAAATAATTTTTACAATAGTTATGTTTTTTAAAAAATTATGCACTAAAATTGAATTGTTTGTTCAAACATGTTTAGAAAATGCAACTACACATGTTTTTGTGACTGTTTGAAAAAAATAAAAATAGATTAATATATAAATGAATTTCATATTTAAAAAAAATATTAAATCATTAATTATTATGTCATTTCACTAATATTGTATTATATTTTAAATTATTTTCCATTTCAGCAATCGTGTTAACATTTTTATATTTATATTATGTCATGCATAATTTATCCATTTATTTAATAGTGAAATATTTTTTTTATTTAAAAGAATTATTTACTTATATTCAATATTTACTACTTTATTACTATAAATTAAATTTCAAAATTTAGCTTTAACTTCAAAATAATTATTTTTCCACTTAATATTGAATTTGAACTAAGTTTAACAAACTATTACTAAAGATTAAAAATCAGTCAACATCAACTAAATTTCAACTTAAGTTTAAAAAACTATTATCAAAGATTAAATTCGACGTCCATAAACTAAATTTCACCTTCAGATCAATTTTATAACTAAGGTTAATAAATTAAGGACCATAAATTAAATTCGAACTAAATAATAAATTTATAAATGTATTAATAATAATTGGCAATTAAAACTATTAATATACATAATCTAAAGATATGTCTGAAATTAATAATAATAACTTTACTAACTAAACTATTAATATACATGATCTAAAGAATTATTAATATATAAATTAATTTGTAAGGAAATAATTATTAATAATAACACTATCAT
>Ga0123341_1003314_pt1 | contig 13747 bp, 14 predicted proteins | sample Turbeapinknodule_FD_89959 | JGI IMG/M metagenome (GOLD analysis project Ga0123341, IMG submission 89959) | Root nodule microbial communities of legume samples collected from Mexico - Turtle bean Mexico pink nodule | ecosystem: Host-associated > Plants > Roots > Nodule | place: Mexico: Nepantla... | reverse complement strand
TGTTTGGTGCAAGTTTTGGTGAGTTCTTGAAACATAGAACATTGATCCATTTCTATTAAAAGTGCCTATTCATTCTCCAACTCAAGTTGATTCCATAAAATGTCAAAGAATCATTTATATCTTTATTGGAATCATATCACCTTGAAAGCTAGTTTTCTGGAGAAGATGACAAGATTGAAAAATACCTACATGAAACTAGTAGGAAGACTATCAACAATCCAAAGCTCATTTTATTCAACTGGTTGAAAGAGAAAAAACTGTTTGAAGTGAGGAATTTCCTGAAAGAACAACAACTGAAAAGGTTCGTTGAAATGTCTGGAAATATCTATCCAGACCTTTTGAGGTTATTCTACACTAATCTTCAAATTTTTTGTGACAACCTCTGCTCACATGTGAAAGGGGTTGATTTGGAGATCACTCATGAAGTTTGGACTACCATTACTGGACTGAAGTATGCTGGATTGAGGATAAATATAAGGAATAATGGAGTGTTTTAAGAATTCAACAAAATGCAGTTCTATAGAAGTTATTTGAAGAATCCACAAATCAAAGTGAGAAACTTCTCTGTGGGAGGCTTGAGGTTAAATGAGAGGCTTATGGCTTTCATTGTTACATGGATGTTGACTCCACGAGGAAACAATCACTATGTGCTAACCAAGGAAGATCTTGATTTCATTTATTGCATTATGAACAAGGTCAAGATAAAATGGATCCCTTAGAAGGATGGGTTTCACCAAAATTAGTGGAAATTGGGTTAACAAGGATGGTGATCAAGCCGGATCCTCAAGTGGAGCTCATGTTGAAGATGGTGGAGGAAAGCAAGCTGATATTGTTGCTGGTGGTGGTGATGTTGATGTGGGATTCCAAGATGGAGATGGTGATGTTGGTCCAAGTGCTGGAATCATGGGAGAATGCATCACCGTTATGTCTTCATTTGAAAGATTCTTGATGAAAAGGATGGACAACTTTGTTGATGAACAAAGGAGTCATCATGAGTTATGTGTGACACGTTTTCAAAACCTTGATGAGCATATTGAAGTTGTTCAAAATCAACTTTTTGAGCTACAATGTGGTAGAAATGATTGAAGTCTTTTAGTACTTTACTACTTATTATGTGTTAATCTGGTGAACAATTTTGTTTTGGTGTTTTATGTTGTTTTAATCTGTTGAAGAATGGTAATCCCTTATTCTACTCTATTTGTGAAGACAAATAGGGGGAGAATTATCTGGTTTGTATGCTGCTACATATCTATTTTAATCTGGTTTAAATATGTCTAGATGCTGCTGCAGAAAACACTGATTGTGCACCTCATTTACACTGGTTTTTCACAATGATTTTGTTGGTTTTCTTTATGAAAATCACATGGTGAAAAATAGTTCATTGGTGCAAGGGAAACCTGGATATGATTTCCCTTTGGTACATGCATTTTGTTTGTTTTGCAAGTACTTTGAAATTCAAACAGAACAACATAAGCAAACCAAGTATTTGTCTTCATCAAATAGGGAGAGATTGTTGAACAAGAGATTTGATGTCTCGAAATCCATGAAGATTGGTTGAAGGCCTTGCTGTTGCTTGTGTGTGTGGGTTCTGGGTAGTTTGGATTTGTAAATCCACTCTTAGTTAGGATCCAAAGTTGGTTTAAATCAAATCCTTTTGAAAAAAAGTGTTTTACAAATACACTAGGTGTTTTTGAAACAAGTTTTGACAAAGCTTGGAATTGGTTTAACTTGTTGTCAAACCAATTCAATCGGTTGTTTCGACGTTTCAACCGATTGTTTTTTGAAAATCTTTAACAGAATTTTGTTAAGTTTGGTAAATTTTTTTTAATTGATTCAAAACTGATTTAGCTTTTTCATTAAATGTTTTTAACAACCATCTAGAGTTTAAATAATTTGTTTTACGTTCCTGGTAGTTAAGATATCAGATTAACATCTTTCAAATCAATTTTTCTCCAAGATATGCCTCAAGCTTTGAATTTTTCTAAGATGGAATAGGACTGCTTTGTAACTTTTGCATTCAATATGTATCAGGTGTGATCAATCCTTATTATCTCTTGTATACGATAATTTTGTAAACGTGTTGTATGCAAATCCAGAAGGTGCTTTGTGATCTATAGTATGTTGTTTGCCAAAGGAGGTGTGTGTTCTTGAAGGGTTCAAAATCACCTCTTTGGTGTGTGGTTTGTAATCAAGGTTGTTGATTGCCTAGTGAAATACCAAGTGGTTTTTGGGGACTGGATGTACCTCTCGGTATAAGAGTTAACCAGTATAAATTTGTTGTGTGTTTTCTTCTATCCTTAATCTACTTTAAATATGTTTTGGCTTGTTTTTATTAACCTGACTCGTGAAGTACCTGCGCCACCGCTGGGAAACCCTGGGAAAAATACGACCCATGAGGAGGCCATGCCGAGGGGAGAACCATGTGCATGGTACAAGAGAAAGGTAGATACACTCCCAAGGTGAGTGACTAAAGGTTGGGGCGCATGAGTTGGCACCCAGGAAGTCACCCCACGCGCCAGAAGCACTTCGAGGAAAGAGGGCTCACAAAATAGAATAACTCTAAGTTGGGTTGCGGCGCTGAGGGACCCTCTGCGCAGAATAACGATCAAGTCAGAAGAGCATGTGGCAATAAGCACATGCTCATTAAATGTTTCAGTGAAAGTTTGCCAAGGTACGCGCTAATTCAGTTAAGATTCGAACGTTCCAAGGAATATTTTTATACGCTTTCAATGCGCTTTAACGCGTTTTAAACACGAGAGATGTATAAAAAGGGACCTTGGGGCATTTGAAATGGATATGAGTTTTGACCTAATTCTCGCAATTACACAGAGCACTAACCCTAGTTGTTTTCGCTGCGCACCCACTGTGAGCACAAGACGATTAGGGCAACACAGTTTGGTTACTGAGCATAGTTTTCGACCACCTTCAGAGGGTGTGTCACCTTTGATGTTTCTCGCTAGCTGACTTGATCGTTGGAGTGCAAATGGTCGCGAGGGCGCCCCTTTGTTCACTTCTTTTCAGGTATTCACAGACGGAGCAGAACGAAGGTGCCCTAGCTCGCGAGGACAAGCCACGCGCAAAGACGACCCTGGTCAACCGGCGGGAACATGTTGAATTTATGGAAACATAACAAAACATATTTGTTTCTTGGCTAACTGCATTCCTTTCTCTGTGAACCTTCATTGGCTTTCTCTATACCTTAAAAGTTTGCAAAAATCTTTTAAAAACAATTCACCCCCTCTTGTTTAAGGCCTACAATTCTAACATCCTTCACTTGCCATTAGGCTTGGTGACCATGACCACGTTGGCCAACCATGTGGTGTATTGGGCTTCACGGATGAACCCGGCCGACAAGAGCTTCTCAACTTCTTCCTTTGTTGCGAGCCTCTTCTCCTCACCCAGGTTCCACTTCTTCTACGCGACCAGGCGTACCTCCTTGAACACCGAGAGCTTGTGCGTGATGACATTCAGGCTCACCCCCATCATATGAAATGTTGTCCAGGCGAAGAGATCCTTGCTCTTCTTCAATGTTTGGTGCATCAGCTTGGCTTCGACGGCTACTATGGTCGTGCCGACACAGGTGTTCTGCTCTTCATCAAGAAGGGGCACTTGACGTAGCTCTTATCTGGCTTCCATTCGGTCCTCGCTCGTTCAAGGATCCAGATCCACTAAAGCGATCGTATTCTCTATAGGTGCGGGTTGAGCTTCTCTACGAGGAGACTTTCATCTCTTAGAGGACTTGCGCTTAAGAGACCGATTATACTGCATTGGTTCCACCCTACAGCTTTCGGCGTAACACTCTCGTGCAAGTTTATGATCTTCGTGCACTATGAGAATGTCTCCTGCAATGACAAGAACTTCAATGCCAGGTGAGATGTTGAGATGATTGCCCTCAGCTAGTTGATAGATGGTCGTCCCAAGAGGATATTGTATGAGGTGTTGGCATCAATCACCAAGTACCAGATCTTGATGGTTTTGTTGGACTTTCCTTCGCCAAAGGAGGTATAAAGCTCGATATAGACTTTGGTACCAACCCTCTCGCCAGAGAAGCCGACAACATGGTCATTATACGACATCATCTCAGCCACCTGTATCCTCATCGCCTTGAAAGTTTTCCAGTAGAGAATATCTACTGAACATCTTTGATTCACCAACGTCTTCATGATGGTGAAATTGTCATTGTCGACCGAGATCACCATGGGGTCGTCCTATGAGGGATTGACACCCTTGAAGTCGTTGTCGGTGAAGGTGATGGGTGGCATCGTCGGTCGAAATGACACCGCGTTCACCTGGTGCACTGCTCTAAGGTGCTTCTTCCGGGCACTATTGGAGCTTCCACCTCCGACAAACCCTCTGACGATGGTGTTGATGATTTCCCGATCACCCCTCCTCTCATTCTCCCTCAGGGCGTCTTCTCTTCTTGGAGGGTCATCCCACATCGGTTGATGCTCAGGTCGACGGTCATCTCCTTGTGCTCTTGGGGGAGAGTAGTTCCTCCACTTTGTAGGCTCGTCCCTCCAGGGGGACCGTCTTGTGCTTCGGCTCCCTTGAACGAACCGTCGTAGGTGCCCGTCCTGGATAAGCTCTTTTATCTTATCCTTGAGGGTCGGACATTCCTCGGTGGAATGTCCGATGTTCTAGTTATACCGACACCGTTTGTTACGGTCGGCATTTTCCGGGCTTGATGCCTTCCTGGGTGGAGGGATCAACACAGCACTGAGGGCCTCGTCCAGGATTCTTCCCCTCTCGGTCGTCAGAAGGGTATAGAAGATTTTTGCAAATGCTTTCTTTAGAATGAATCTTTAACAATCAACTCAAATAAGAAATTCAAAATGCCATTCAAATAGACAAACAGAAACTGATATCAGAATTTCAATCAGTTAAAAGCACGATTTAACTGGTTGTTTATGACAGCAGAAAATATCAAACAGTTATGGAGAAGAGGGATAGAGAGATTTACACACAAGGTTTATACTGGTTCACTCAATCCCTGAGCTACATCCAGTGCTCAGTCAAACCACTGAGTATTGCACTATGTAACCAATCACAGATTACAAACACACACACCACAAAGATGTGACTTTGAATCCCACAAAGCCTACTCACCCTCTTTGAACATAGCAAACACCTCAAGCCAGAATCACACTAACTTTACAAGATTTTACAAACAGTTTTACAGAGTGTAAATTGAACAATTACAAGAAACTAAGAAAGGGTAGAAAACACCTGGATTTACAGTACACCAGAAACCCTATTGGTCAGTTCTTGAATCACAACAAAGCTCAAAAGCAATCTTGCTAAACTTGGAAAAACACCTTTCCACAAACAGTTGGTGATCTCTCTTTTTGATCTCAAATTAGAGTGTAAAACTTCTCTCTTTCATCAATCTATAAACATTTGAAAGAAGACTATATTTATAACTCTTGAAAAGCTACCGTTTAAGGCAGATTTAAACAACTCAAACAATTAAAACAAATTTTCAAAAAACTGTTATGAAAACTCACATTTAGTCGGTTGAAACTGCAATTTAACCGGTTGAATGGTTTTAGCAGTTATACAACTGATTCAAAAAACAGTTTCAAAACCCCTTTGTCAGCTAAGTGACAAACAACCGATTGTCTCGAAACTTTAATCGATTGTTTTTCCCTTTGCATGGGAAAACACTTAGTTCTTTAAAACAGATTGAAACAAGCTTTGTGTGAGAATCAAGACTGATCTTACAAAGATTCTAAACCCCATAATAAAACCTAAATCTAAAACATAACATAGCTTCAGGTCCAAGAGGATTTGATACATCAAAGCTTTCCATCTTCAACAACATGTGCGTAATGTACGCGTCCAAGTGCTCATTTGGATCAGTCGTGCCGTCATAGCGATCTCTGTTGAAAACCTTCCAATTATCCGATAGTGGAACTCCGATTATAGAATCGGTGAAGAGATGTCGACGTATTGAATCCAAGGTTCCGGTCATGCAGACCGACTTGTTAGGACAAGACTCACCATTCATTTCCTGAATGGAGATCTTGTCCTTGGTCTCTTCGATTGCTTTCGAGTTGGGAGGGGATGTGAATGACCTACCAACAAAGTTAATCGGCACAACGGACGGTCCCCATTCAACCAACTTCTTCTTCATATCCTCGTTCTCCTTCCGAAGAGCCTAGATCTCTTACTCATTTTTCCTGGAAACCTCTTCATTCCTCCTCTTCAGCTCAGCTATCTCTCTATGGAGAGACATCAACAACGTGATCTAGTCAGCTTCAGTCATCCTCTCACTTGCCATGCTGCAGGTTGATACCATCTACTAGTGTTCCTTACTCGATTTCTTTCGGCCCCACTGTGGGTGCCAATTGTTCTCGAACGGGGGTTGGGACCCAGAGAACTATAAAGGTCACTCTTCTTTTATCTTTGTTGGTCGGTCATACTATACTTCAACTTCCCTCCTTGCTAGCTCCTTCCTCCCCTCCACTCGTCGCAATTCTCGTTCTTCTCGTAACACAGGCTCGGATGGTACCTGCAAAAGGCACTCCAACACTCAAGTCAATAAAGGTGTTCGACGCTCGATTGTTAAAGCATTGTATATGATGGCATACCTGGATCTTGGAATATGTGCTATTTATATTACCTTTGGTGGGCTTTCCTTATTGGGACGGATTAGGGGGTTGAACCACGTTTAGGGGTGCATTACCTAGTTCCTAATCGCAGATTAGCTATACTGACTCTATTTAAGCATAACTGGATCCGAGGTATCGGTCGACCCATTGAGGTGAACCACGATATCGGTCGGCCCATGGATGGGGATCGAGGCATGTAATAAGTCGTACGAGCCTCACCAGTAAAAAGGATACACCAAAAGCAATGTAACAAGTAAAAAAGAAGCAGTTGAAGAATATGTCTTGATGCTTTGCCTCATTAAATTGATTTGCTCCTAATGATGTTGTTGTTGTTTAGCCTATAACATAATGCATTGTAACTGCATGGGCTGCATGGGGGTTCTTATATATACCCCTCTGTATTATGTAATGGTAGCTTATCATATAATAACAATATCAGAGATCCTTTACTCTCTCATGTGCCTCCTTGACTTATTATGGTATTAAGAGCCAATTGATTTTTTCCTCCCACATGCCTTCCACTACATCCATAGTTTCTATGACATCTTCATCTTCTTCTTTTTCCTCTTCCTCTTCTTCTTCCCTTCATTTCTTTACCACACCGATCTCTCTCAAATTGTCCGAAGAAAATTTTCTATTGTGGAAGCAACAGGTCCTTACCATCACATATGGGTTACTCCTCTCCAAATTTCTTGATGGGTCTCAAATTTCTCCCTCTGTTCTTCCTACCGCTGATGGTTCCTTTACATGCATCAATCCTGCCTTTACCATTTACAAAGAACAAGATAGTTTCCTCGTGGCTTGGATGTTAGCATCCATGACCATACCGTTTCTCACCATGATGGTGGGTCTTCATTCTTCTGCTCAAGTTTGGGATGTTCTTCACATTTATTTCACTGCCAACACACGTGCACAGATCAAGAAATTTCGGTTGCGACTCAAGAATCCCAAGAATGAACGTTCTGTCACCACCTATCTCTTAAGAGCTCCTGTTTCTGTTGAAGATCATCTTGAAACAATTTTAGATGGTCTTTCAGCTGAATATGATCCTTTTGTTGCATCCATAATGTCACAAAAAGATTCGTACACCATCAATGAAATCAAAGCCATGTTATTAGTCAAAGAAGAACTCTTTGCTAAGCACCACTAGGTTCATCATTTCATTATTTCTTCTTCTGTTGATGTTGCTACTTAGACCCTTACGCATTCCACCAATGTCAAACTCCAACGCAAACCTGGTTCCTCTCGTGGTGGTCGCTTCATGCATGCTTCTTCGAATCAAGGGTCTCACCATTCCACCTACAGACCAACACACACTGAATCTTGGAACTCTTGGACCTCATCCAGTTCGGTTTGTCAGATCTGCCAAAAGCTTGGCCACTCTGCGAATGTCTGTTGCCAATGGTACACTCCTTCCTCGTCTACTAATATGCATGCCAATTTTTACTCTTTGTCTACCCATAATTTTGTTCCTAGTGACGCTTCCATCCTAGGCGCTCCTTCCATTATGGACGACCCTCTGTGATACCCGGATAGTGGTGCCACTCATCACATCCCCATCTCTCCTTTTGTTTATTCAGATAAACAACACTATGACGAATCTAACACGGTTAAAATGGGTAATGGAAAAGGTTTGTGTATTTCTCATAATGGTTCTACTACTATTTCCTCTGCTACCCACACGTCTCTTCGTTTAAATGATCTTCTGCTTGTGCCTGACATCACAAAAAATCTTCTCAGTGTCTCCAAATTCTCTTATAACAATGTTTTCTTTATTTTTTATCCTCATTCGTGTTATGTTGTGCACCAGGATACGAAGCAGATTCTTCTTTAAGGAACTCTTAAAGATGGTTTTACATTTTTCCTGGCTTAAAGTCTTGTTCAAACTACTCTACCAATTCACTCTCTTTTACTGGAGACAATGCTACTATCAATCTTTAGCATCAACGTTTTGGTCATTGTTATTTAAAATCTTTAAAACAGATTCTTTCATCTTGTAATATATCTGTAAAACCTGATCTTAGTTTTTGTGTTGCCTGTGCACGTGCTAAATATCATTAATTTCCTTATCCCACTACTTCAACTGCTTACACTGCTCCCTTACAACTTGTATATACTGATGTTTGGGGTCCTGCTCCAGTTTTTGCTTCCAATGGAGCCAGATATTATGTGTCTTTTTTTAATGCTTATACCAGGTTTACATGGATTTATGTTTTGCACACCAAGTCTCAAGTTTCAAATGCTTTCAAAAATTTAAAAGTTTTGGTTGAAAATCAAACTGGTAATAAAATTTGTAATCTACGCGCGTGAATTTCTTGCTTTAACTTTTTTTCTTCAATAGCATGGCATTCATCATCGTCTAACGTGTCCTTACACGCACCATCAAAATGGTTCAGTTGAATGAAAGCATCATCATATAGTGGATATGGGTTTGGCTTTACTTGCTCATGCTAACCTTCCTTTACAATTATGGGCTGAAGCTTTTATCTCCTCTATTCATACCATTAATGTGCTTCCCTCTCCTGTCTTCACAAACTTTTTCACACCAAACCTAATTACACTCGTTTTAAAGTCTTTGGGTGCGCTTGTTATCCTAATCTCCGTCCCTATAATGAACATAAATTTTCTTTTCGTTCTTAGTCTTGTTTCTTCTTTGGTTATAGCCTTCACCATGCTGGTTCAATCTGCCTCACCTTAGATGGAAAAATTGTTATTTCTCGAAATGTTATCTTTAATGAAACTCACTTCCCTTATCATGCACAAACGCATCCTTTTGTTATTTCCTCAGATGATACTCTACCCTATGCTCCTGATGTGCCCTCTCTTACAGTTGTGTTTCCCCGTCCACCTTGTCCGTCATCTCCTCCTTCTACAGCTTTACCATCCTCTTCCTCCTCTATAGCCACTGCTGCTACTCCTTCTTCTTCTGCACCCTTGCTTGTTTCAATCACTGTCAATATCTATAGCCACTGTTATTGCTTCTCCTATTTGGTACACTACTATGCATGATGAATATAATGCTTTGCTTTCTAACAACACTTGGACTTCAACTACTCTCCCTCCCAATGCATCGCTAGTTGGGTGCAAGTGGGTTTTTAAAACCAAACTCAATGCAGATGGATCTTTTCATTGGTGTAAAGCTCGCCTGGTGGCCAAAGGTTTTCATCAAACTCACGGACTTGACTACGCTGAGACGTTTAGCCCTATGGTTCGTCACACAACCATATGACTCGTCCTTGCACATGTTGTTACTTTAGGATAGCCTATACGCCAAATTGACGTCAAGAATGTGTTCCTCAATGGTGATCTAAGTGAATGCGTTTACATGCAACAACCACCTGGATTTATCTCTGTTAATCCTCACCTTGTCTGTCAGCTTCACAAAGCCATCTATGGCTTGAAACAAGCACCTCGTTCTTGGTTTCTCAAGCTAAGTCACACATTACATACCTTTGGCTTCACTTCTACTAAGAGTGACACCTCTCTATTCGTTCAGTTTACCTCTTCACATATTATTTTTGTTCTAGTTTATGTATATGATATTCTCATTACTAGGTCTTCTCTCTCCGAAATAAATACTCTCATTTCCAGTCTTAATGCCTGCTTTGCCTTAAAGGATCTTGGTGATTTGCATCACTTTTTGGGGATTCAAGTGACATGTACTTCCACGGGTGACATGCATCTGTCTCAAACTCAATACATTCGTGAGCTTCTGCATAAAACAACCATGGCTTCCTCCAACCCGCAACCTACACCAATGATCTCCATTATTCGTCTCCAAAAAAATTCTTTCGCTGCCTTTCATGATCTCACTCTCTACCGATCTGTTGTTGGTGCTCTCCAATATCTCCTTGTCACTTGACCAAAACTCTCCTATCCGGTTAACAAAGTTGCTCAGTTCATGCATGCTCCACAAGATCATCACTGGCAAGCTGTCAAGCGCATTTTACTCTATTTTAGCAGGAACCGCTCACAATGGTGTTCTCCTTCAGCGTAACTTCACCTCTAACGTCTTAGTTTTTGTTGATGCAGAATGGGCTGCAGACCCTGATGACTGCAAATCCACCAAGGATTCTGTGTTTATCCTAGCTCCAATCTTATCTCTTGGTCCACTCACAAACAAAAAGGTTTTACTAAAGTTGAGTACCGTGTCGTTGTTGCTGTCATGGCTGAACTTCTCTGGTTCTAGTCACTTCTTCACGAGCTTCACATTCCCACATCCACTCCAAAAATTTATTATGACAACTTGGGTGTTGTTCTCCTTAGTACTAATCCTGTAATGCACTCTTAATCTAAACATTTTGGATTAGATCTCCTGTAATGCACTCTTAATGTTCAAACCCAACAAGTTCAACTTCTTCACATTCCAGCTCCTTACCAAAGCTTGTGTTAGGAGCCACCAAAGCTTGTTGTTCAAACCCAACAAGTTATTGATCTGCTCACCAAGCTTGTGTTAGGAGCCACCTTCCTTCGAGTCCGCACTAAACTCAAGGTTACTCCTGCTTCAACCATGAGTTTAGAGGGGATGAGGTGTTTAGCCTATAATAGAATGCATTGTAACTACGTAACTGCATGGGCTGCATGGGGGTTCTTATATATACCCCTTTGCATTATCACTACAAGAAAATCATGAAATAGAAATTAATTTTTAGTGACAAAAAATAATTAGTTGCTATAGTGACTAAATTAGAGACCATTTTAGAGATTAAAAAAATTTTGGTTTCTAAATTAGTTTCTATTATTTGTAAATGGTTTCTAAATTGGTATATAATTAGCAACCAAGGTTTTAGCTACCAAATTTAGAAACTAAATAATTGGTAGTTAAAACCTTGGTTGCTAATTAGATACCAATTTAAAAACCATTTAACTATAATAGAAACTAATTAAGAAACCATTTTTTTTAGTTTCTAATTTAGTTACTATAGCAACTAATTTTATTTTTTTTTTCTAAAATGGTTTTTAATATAGTAACTATAGCAACTAACTTTTTTTTTTGTTTCTAAAATTGATTTCTATTTCATGTTTTTCTTGTAGTGTATATAATGGTAGTTTATCATATAATAACAATATCAGAGATTCTTTTCTCTCTCATGTTCCTCATTTTTGTTTATCAGCAAAGAATTAATATAATTAAAAAGAGACACTTCAGGGGTGTCCCATCCCGTATACATGAAACCTTTGGTTCTAGACCACCAGAGAGCACATACAAGGCTCACAAAGACCTACTGAACAGTGCAGTAACATTCCTAAAAAACTAATAAGATCGAAAGCACACTTTCCAACAGAGTGGTATTAAGCTAAACAAAACCATTACCAACCAGCAAAGACAAATCTGGTGGCTTCAAAACTGAATGTAAGCAACTGGACAATTCATCACAGCCAATTCCAAGAATTCAAACATCAGAGCATATTGATGTTGTGACAGCTACAACACACCAATCTAGGTGGTTGAGAAAGAAATTATGTTGAGAAGCATCCACTCTTCAAAAGTTACAACAAAGAACTTTGAACCTGCACATATAATTTCCTGATTTAAACAACAGGCCCCTATAGCTACAAAACTAGTTCTCGCTAGCTGTTCCTCCAAGACACAAACACAAGTAGCTGCAAGGAGTTGGAAAATGTGGTTTATAATATGCTTAGCTTTTCCAATGCATGACAGATGAAGAGGTAACAACCACAACTCCATACTTAAACCTGTTGAAGACAGCAGAGATCCTGCATAGCATCGCCAACCAGAAAAATAGATCAAAACAAGGGCTATTGAACTCCAACAAAAACCAGATTAGGCACCTACTTCTACGGTACAATATCTGCAGAGCATCATCTAATGAACATAGACAGATGCCTTTCCTTGAGCAGCAGCAAACCAACAAACAAAAGAAGATCAACAAAACAGTGACAACTTCAAAACAGTTATATCACTACTGACAAAGCCCTGTTTTCGTGAATGAGGTGCACCAGGGAGCACTAAAAAACGTTTGATTTAATGCCACCCTCAATCCATCTGCTGCCTGAGAAAAAAAGTTTATTCGTTTATACCTGATAACAGGGTAGCTACTGAAGAGGAAGCAAACTACTAGGAAAAATAATTCACACCCTTCCCATTGCAATGGTTAAGGATCATCACAACAAAAACAACAATAGATATGCCATAATGATGCCCAAATCATGCTGCCTATCCACTTCCATGGCCAAAATACTACCTTTACCCACAACACCCTTCAAGTGCTTCCTGCTTAACTACATACCGCCACATATCTTCCAACCATAGTGAGTCCACTGAACAGGCTTGCAACAAAGCATAAACCAAAACCACAGCAACAAAGTGCTAAAAACCTAAACCAGAGGGAGCAAGAGACTGCAGGCCAGAGCCTCTTACATCTCCAAACTGACTTGTGGTATATAGACCAACCATTGCATGCAACTCCTTGTGCTAGCCATGATTGTTTCATACTTATATATGCTTAGGCCAACAGAACATGCACAACCAAAAACTCTTCAAGCTAGGGGTACCTTCACAACATCAAGTTGCTACTCTCAAATCTTCCTGGCGTGAAAACCTCACACCCAAGGTCAAGTAAGGCACCTCCAGGATCAAGGTGATGCACTCATCTGGTAAGATGTACAGAAAAAGAGAAAAAGAGCATGACAATTGTGCATCACATTTGTACCAGCTTCTCCCCGGTACACCCTAGGGGTATGAATCAATAGAGAGAATTAACCATCTGAACTAAAAACAAGCCCCCACGGCTCCACTAAACCTGCTCCCTGTATCTACAAACTACAACCAGCAGTCTTGCAGAAGCTATGACAAAACAGAGAAACGTAACACCAAAAGGAGTGGCCAACATAGTTCCCCCTGACATCACCAAACCTCCACACCTTAAAACGCCAAAACAAACTATGTTCTATTAGGGGATCCTGATTTTCAACCACCAACCAAGATTTAACATTCTTTCTGTTGAATCAAGTGTGTTCAAGCTTTAAAGAATCCAAATCCTTTGTGTTTGATGGAAGGCTGGAGGTGCTTGTTGTTGCTGGTGTGCTTTAGAATAGGATCTGGGGTAGATTATATTTGTAATCCACTCTTTGTTGAATCTAAAGCTTAAGTGTTTTCAAATCTTTTAAGTTTA
>Ga0123341_1003312_pt1 | contig 13749 bp, 11 predicted proteins | sample Turbeapinknodule_FD_89959 | JGI IMG/M metagenome (GOLD analysis project Ga0123341, IMG submission 89959) | Root nodule microbial communities of legume samples collected from Mexico - Turtle bean Mexico pink nodule | ecosystem: Host-associated > Plants > Roots > Nodule | place: Mexico: Nepantla... | reverse complement strand
TTAATAATTTTTTTGATAGTACCACACTTATAAATTGATTCCAGATTATTCAAATTCCCAAAATGCTCCCGATGGCAGTTAACGTTTACATATGAAACTAGCACAATCAAACATGTTTAAAAGTTTGCTAATTTCATTGGAAAGATAAAAAAAATATGGTAGAACAAAAGACAATTCTTGGAAAATTGGAAAGAGGTAGTTTGCAGAGTAAAAGCATGTTAAGAAAACAACATTTTGAGATTTTGTATTTTTGATGGACATTGGAATGTGACATTCCAAATAAAAATGAAGTAGAAAATGGTGGAAAAATGCATCTTCAAGTGCTCCCGAACATGTGGTGTGAGTCAGATATTATGTGTTTGTAGGACACAAAATCTAAAGACGAGATTTGAGGGTGAAATAGCTTTTCTTAACCCTTTTGCTTCCAATTTAATATCAGTCTGCACCTTTTCTGTCTCACTAGTTGCTACGTAAGAAAGCTTTAAGGGTGCCAAATAAGATGTTTCAGCTTATATATGCTTCAAAACTTTAGGCCATATACCTAATTTATAGGTCCCAAAACTGTTTGAAGATGACAGACAATCCCTTTTTTGAGATTAAACACAAACATCCACTTTATTCTGATGAAACAGGTCCTTCAAAAGAGAAATTTGCCAACGTTCTTGAAGCTGATCAATATTCGCGTGTTTCGAATTTCGTTGCAAACGTCAAAAATCACGTCCACTAAAAACAACATCAAGTAACTTCTATGTTTTTTAATCTTTGGTGATGGGGTGCATTTTTAACTTGTTCCAACACTTACTTGCATGGTTAGAAATTTCTCAGCAACTAGTGATAATATAATTAAAATAAAAACTCGAGTACTTTGTGAAGTAATTTTTAAGACTGGGTCACGTGTAAATTCAAACTTTACGATGCATGTCATTTTACTTATTTGGCACATATTTTGATCTTCTATGAGAACTTGTTTCTCCTTGTTGCCTTACCATGCTTGCACCTACTATGTGAACAAAAAAGAAAAAGAGAGTAAAACATTAACTACTTTTGTTTCTTTATTAACGAAAATATGTCTACACTCCTAAGAATCATGTGATATATGATATAAAGAAATATAACTAAGATGTTAGAATATTCTACAAATTAATAATTTTTTTTTGAAAAATAATTATGTGTTTTGTTTTGAACATGTATTACTCGGAGACCGAATACCTATATACACATAAACATTCGACTAGTTGGCCTCTCGACCATCTCATATCCTAGATATCAACATAATCATTAGGTAATTATTACATGGTAATCATACGAAAACTACAATTAACGTATACTTGGGATTCATTGAATTCGTATGATCTTATCACATCTTGAGACCCAAAACTATAGCTGTAAATAGACAATCCACTCGTATAAGGAAGATAATGAAACTCGTATCCAGAACATCTAGCATTCTAACTCTTAAAACTGACTTAAGTGTCAGAGTGTCATCATGTACCTCTGCCAAAAAACCGAAAGAATAACACAATGGAAAACCAAAGACTTAGAACAAGACAATGAAGTAAGGAGAGTTTCGTCCGTATAAAAATAGGATCAAAGTATATTGGATATATCATGTCATCTAAATATATGATCAAATTAATATATAGATAAATACAAATCTTAAGTTAAGTTAACTTAAAGGAAAAATATTATTTGACAATCACTTTGTGCATTGCTCCAAATTACAACTTTCACATAATAGAGGTTATGACATGAAAAATGATATTTTTGTCACTTGAAGATGTGTAATTTGGAACAAGAGTTGTCAAATTATCTGTGTTCTAACTTAAAATCAAGAGAGATTTCACAATATTGTTAGCTACTAGTATCCAATTATTTGGTTGGTGATCAAAAGATAGGTTCCTATGATATACATAATCAGAAAGGAAAAATATTATTTGACAACCACTTTTTGTATTGCTCTAAATTACAACTTTCACATGATAGAGGTTATCACATGGAAAATGGTATTTTGTTACTTGAAGATGTGTAATTTGAAACAAGGATCGTCAAATTATTGGTGATCAATCAGAAAAGGAAATGGACATGATTGTAAAATGCTTTTTCTTTAGTCCTTAGGTTCCGAGGTTCCTAATTTTCAGTGTGCATTCCACAAATAACGATGATGATCACACTTCTAAAGACAGAGAAGGCCTTTTTCTTTTCTACTTTTATCTTCTTTTTATGCGTTATGGTTACTATAACAGATTAAGTTAGCAGATCGACTTGCTTTTCAGGCAATTTTTTACAGATATCATGCAAATATTCTTTGCTGAAAAATTGAAAATTAATTCGAAACAAAACTATTTCTGAGTAGATTTTGTTCCCTATCCTTTTACCATTGTTTGCTTGGATGTAAAGCTAAAAAGTCAGATACAACTCGGAAAATACCTTCGCTCATTTATGCATTTCTTGGCCGTCCAAACTTTGGAATAAAATGAATTGTTTTTGGTTGGCCAACGGGCATTTTCCTTTGGCACTGCTCTATTAATTCCCTCAGATAAAGTTTAGTCCAGAAATAGTGTTATACTCATGCTTAAACTCATTTTTACCTCAAATTAAAACATCATTTTGGTTAATCTTTGAAATCAAAACAATTTCAAATAATTCCTTAAAAAGTTGTAATCCTTGATCCCAAAGAACCCAGATATGTAAGATTTGTAAGTTTGAACAGGGATGAGGATGATTCCTGTGGGTGTGAAGAGTGTATGATGAAGGAAACTCTATTATTTTTTGGCTTATTGAATGTCATGTCAAATAGAAGACAAACAGAACAAAAGTGTTTGCTTTGGTAGAAGGAATAAAAGGATAGCGATTTATATTCGCAGCGTATGAATGGAACTTGAGAAAAAGAAGATAAAAGTGACTCAAGTTACTATTTAAGTGAACTCTCAGAGAACCATAAGCAGATAACCAGATTATTTGCAAATGCGTTATCTTATTTATTTAAGGAAAATACTCCTAATAAATTTTCATAAGAAACTGAACTTTCCTCAAATATAAGAAACTGAAGTGTATTGCTTTTTTTATCTTCTTATACTTTTTTTAAGCACAAGTAAATCTTGGGGTTTAAATTGACTGAACCACACTTTAAAATAACCTTTAACCAAAATCAGTTTTTTCAACACTTGGTCTAAACAGACAATTGGATCACAGTCACACTAGTTAAACTGACATGTTGTTGAATCAAAATTTGAAAACATGGGATGGTAACAGGGAAACAATATATGTTCCTAAAGTTGACAGTTACTAACTAGCATGAAAACTTTGAAACTGTCTTTCTGTCTGTCCTTTTACCCGGCACATAATACCTTCTGCATTCAAACCACAAAGCCAACAGACAGAGATTTTTTGCATACACTCACTCCTCTAACTCAACTCCATGCGTGCAAATACAGCACTTCTTTTCTTTTCTTTTTTCTCTCTCTCTAAATCCTCTTTGATTCTCTCTTCAATCCACCCCTTACTTAATATTCTCCTCATCAGCAGATTCCCTCCTCGCCCACCCCACAACCCATCTTTCTGCCTTTCTCTTCATTGCTTTCCAAGCCAAGAATCTCTTTGATTCCTCTCTTCCTTTCTCTCTTTTTCAACCACTATTAACTCTTCTCAAATGCCCCTTCTTCTCCATCTCTCTGTCATTTTCATTCCTCTTCCTCCCTTTTCCCTTCCCTCATCTTCTCTCTCACAACATTGCCTTTTCCTCCTTATGGCTCCCTCTTCAGATGTCAACCATCTTTCTCATCCATGCATATACGGTATCATCACTTCTTTCTCTCTCTTTCTCTTTCAATACTATTCGTCAAAATTTGAGCTTCAGGTGCACCACTATTCAAAGCGCTTGCTTTGCAGATTTTTACATGAAAGAAAAAACAGATTTTTCTGAATCATGAACCACCCCATGAAGCTATTGTTTGAACTTAAAGTTTTCTTTTTTCTATTGATGTTACTAAATGGCTATTCTCAAAGTTTCTGAATTTACTTTGCACGTGGTTCCAAAAAGTTATCTAGACCATGGTGTTTTTTTTTCTGATTTAGAACTTGAATTTGCACCTACTGGTTCTTTTTTAACTTGACACATCGTGAAATTTTGGTGGGATGCAGGGGATTATATGTCTCCTCGCTCGGAGAGAAAGTCTGGTTTCATGAAATGGCTCAGTAAACTTTTCAGAGGTGGGTCCAATAGAGGAAGGGGTGGTCGTCATCTGCATGAGCCAGCAGAGGAAAGCATGGTTTGGGGAGCTCCATCAAGAGCGTTGGTAAAATGAAGCACTGCCTTTTAGTTTTCTTCAATTATATCTACTGTTATTGGCTTTGTTATACATATTATTACGATGCACCGAGAGTATAAAGGATCTTTTAAGTGTCCTTCACTTAGAATAACTTTTGTAATAGTTATTTTGGTAATTATGATGAGTAAAATATTTCTATTTATTGGGTGTCAGCATAAAATCTTTACAGTAACAGTGCATGAAAATTAAACTCTACTATTATTGCTTTGCCTAAATTAAAAGTGCAATTAGCCAGTTCATGTAGTATACGTGGTGATCTTATATGTCATCAACCATAACTTAGTCAAAAGCATTAGAAGCTTTGCTATTTTTTTCTTGTTTGGTTTATTAGACTATCTCTTGATCTCGTCAAGTGCAGTGAAACTTTGTATTTGAACTACATCGAATCTCAGAGCACTTGTTTTAATTTTGCAATGTACATTTTTTACCAAAGATTTGGTCCCACAATGTTAAGTTGGTGACTTAATTTAGATGTTGCATTCCCTTGTTACTTTGTGGCCACTGACCTTTTCTCCTCCTGCAAGTACATAAATGATTATGTAGTTCTGTGAATCTGATTCTTATTGCAATGATGGTGCACATTTAAGAACAGAACCTTTACATTAACTCTTACATTTAAATAATGGTTTGAAATATATACAGAGAAGGGAAGTCAATTTAATAAATATTGGACAGGAAAATTATTAGTACGATCTTGCTTCATTGCATATATAGTTATATCTGTCTATCTTGTTTGTGCAACAGCAAATTATGCCATATGCATTGTTCTGCATCATATATCCAATGTTTTATAGAATCTCGTTACTTCAGATATTGCAGAATGTCCACTTTAATGGTTCCTTCCAAACTAAGATGGCAGGGAAATATAATGCGGATCTACTTACTGTATCATTATTTTGGATTTACTTACTGTCACAAATATAATTGAGGATAAGATGTTTGAATAGTACTCCTGATGTAATAATCAGGATGATCGTGCTAGAGCTCAGAAGGAGAAAGAGGATCTAGGGCATGCAATGGCACTTTCTTCAGCCGAAGATTTGAAGAGACCAAACGGTTGGTATTTGATTTTCAAAAAGGTGTTTGTTATCTAGATCTTGCTGATCAAAGATTTAAACTTGTGTTTCCAATAGCCCATCAAGGATATAGTTGGGGACAAGACACTGGAGACGATTACTCAAAAGCACCTTTGGATACCCTTAGCTCATCTGCACACCCTCCATTTGCCCCTACACCATTTTATCCCCACGAATATAGGTAAAATCTCTCCTAATATATGAGTGTCAAACATCAAGTGTTTCCAATTTGGTACATAGAAAGGTGGTTGAGGTTTGTTATGCGGGCCAAAGCTAGTAGAAATAACTTCTTTCTCTTATTCCTCATGCTAAGAAGCCAAGATATTTTGACACTATGTGTGCATGAATCTATCTCTGCATTATGTAATAATTTTATTGTTGACTGAAGACTTCCATGTTTACCAAGTACCAACAATTCTATGAAGAGATATAGGGCTTCACATGATCACATCAGTATATGAATAAATGATGGTCCTGTAGCATCATTTCCTACTTGTTTTAGTGAATCAAGTTGAAAAAGGAATCAGAATCTGTTCCTTCTAAACAAATTTGAAAAGTGAAAAAGAAACTTGCAGCATGTGCAGAGATGTAGTTTTTGGGGGATAGAGTTCTATGTAAATGTCTAAGCAAAAGGAAAGCAGGATATTTTGGTACCCTTTTTACAACTGATAATGTCTAGTTTGTCATTGAACAGAAGAATATGTGGTGGCTGCAACCAAGAAATAATGTATGGAAATTGTTTGGGGTGCATGGATACGTATTTTCACCCAAATTGCTTTCGCTGTCATTCCTGTGGGTACCCCATTACTGAGCGTGAGGTAGTTTGATTTTGATCCTCTTTGATATTCTTAGGAGATGTTGAGATCATCACTTTTCTTTTTGATTCATCTCTTACTGTTTTCTTTTTTCTGTTGATCCTAGTTTTCCTTGTCAGGGAAGCATCCGTATCATAAATCCTGCTTTAAAGAATTGACTCATCCAAAATGTGAAGTTTGCTTCCAATTTGTAAGATTGGTTTGCCTTTCCTTATTCAAGCTGTTATGTTTTATTAATTTTTTTTCTGTTTAAGGTTATTAAATTTCAGTTTGTTCATGTACCTTAAATAGGATTAGGGCATTGTATTTTTTTGACAGAAGAATCAAACATTATTCTAGCGATATGATGACATTTGAATCAAATTTTAAGAGCTATATTAACTCTAGAGACTTTTTTTTTAATTTCAGATTCCTATAAATGCAGCAGGCTTGATTGAGTACAGGTGCCACCCCTTTTGGTCCCAAAAATATTGTCCATCTCATGAATATGATAATACAGCTCGCTGCTGTAGTTGTGAAAGATTGGAGGTACTAATTTAAGCACTCCAAGCTATTTATGATTCGGATATTTAGAACAAGTATTTTCTGAAGTTATTTCTTGCTACTGTTATATTTCCCTTGAAGCCTCTGAACATAAAATACTATAGACTAGAAGATGGACGCAGTTTGTGTTTAGAGTGCATGGAATCTGCTATAATGGACACTGGTGATTGCCAGCCTCTTTACCATTCTATCAGAGATTATTATGAAGGAATGCAGATGAGAATAGATCAACAAATTCCCATGCTTCTAGTTGAGAGAGAAGCACTTAATGAAGCTATTGTAGGGGAGAAAAATGTAAGGAAAATCCCTTCTTTGTTTTAGTGAAATAATTAGTCCAACTCCTCTCACTCTGTGGTTTCTGCCAGGGTTTTCTACACTTACCAGAAACAAGGGGTTTATGCCTTTCAGAGGAGCAGACTGTGACCAGTGTAAGATATTAAAACTATTTACTTCTTGTTTTGGTAGAATGTGGAATCCATAGTGAATGAGATTACTATTATTTGTCAGATAAATTCGCTACTTTATGCTTATATGTTGTTTCAGATACATAGAAGGCCAAGAATTGGAGGCCATCGACTGATAGGAATGAGAACTCAACCTCAAAAACTGACTAGAAAATGCGAAGTTACAGCAATTCTTGTCCTATATGGTCTTCCTAGGTAAACTAGTGGACAATGGAAACTTTGCATTTTGTCCCCTTCGAATTAGAGCTGATTGATTCCCTTTTGAATATAATTGTGAGTTCAGATATTTTTCCAATACTCACAAGACAAAGTACCAATGACAGACTATAATGTCACTTCTTATTGATGATGTTCAAACTTCATTATAGGAGTTCTCATATTTTTATGGGATGCAGGTTACTCACAGGTGCTATACTTGCCCATGAGTTGATGCATGGCTGGCTACGCCTTAAAGGTGTTATATTTTAATCCTTATGCTATTAAACCATCTCAGCATTCACAACCTTTTTCATCTAATTCATTCATCTTGAACAACTAAGCAGGTTACCGCAACCTTAACCCTGAAGTAGAGGAAGGCATTTGTCAAGTTCTTTCCTATATGTGGCTTGAGTCAGAAGTAATGCCTAGCTTTCAAAGCATGCCATCAACATCCACAGCTTCTGCTTCTTCCTCCTCCTCCTCCTCCTCCTCAAAGAAGGGTGCAAAGTCTCATGTTGAAAATAAATTGGGTGAATTTTTCAAGAATCAGATTGCCAATGATTCTTCCCCAGCTTACGGTGGTGGCTTTAGAGCTGCTAATGAAGCTGTTAATAAATATGGTTTGCGTAGAACACTTGACCATATTCATTTGACTGGATTTTTTCCAGTGTAACAAGAACGCAAGTTCTCAATGTATGGATATAAGTGCTTGTTTTTCATTTTCTTTGGTTCCACTCCGCAAGTGGAGGACCAGGACCCACTCAAAGTAAGATTGGACAACTTCTGCTATTTGGATCCTATGAGGATGTCCAAGTCTTCTAATTTGACAAAAAATATAAACGCATTACAAGTTCGTATTCAACAACTGTTTATTTTCCTTGACCAAAAACTAAGGAACTGTTATTTTTTTATGCATTTAGCAATTATTTAGTAAATAAAGTTGGCAATGCTGACAATGTTGCTTTTGCAAATATTCCAAGAGAAATACCCCTCCCTCCTTCCCTATTAAAATTCTCGCTTGATAGCAAATGAATTTCTTCAATTATCCAATAGAAGTGACCTCCATATTGACATGTCATTTTGAAAACAATATTTGCAGAAAAATTACAACTTAAAAAATATAAGAATGACCATATAACCACTCAAAAGGCATTGAATATATGATTCTCCCAGCGCACAAGTTAATACAATGGCCCCAATGCATCTTATTAATCGACAAAAATAAAGGAAAAAAATTACTTTTAAATTTAGTCGAGAAATTAAGTGAGGTAGAAGCACTTTTCATCAACTTGTATAGAATTGAATTGTTGAATAAAAAAAAACGCTCCTTTAATTATATGGTTTTTCTAAATATATGACCGTTTTTCATTAAACAAAATCAATTCTATACAAAGTTGATGAGTAGAGCTTCTACGTCTCTCTTAATTTCTCCCCTAAATTTAGAAGTAAATTTTTAACTAAGCATACTCAATATTTAAGTTTGTCAGAATCCATTTTTCTTATACGATTTGAGTCCCATATTAGAAGTCTAAAATTCTACTGAGAAAAATAAACAAAGGCACGGGCTCTCCAGCTACAATTGACTAGCTTTTGCAGTGTGCTCCTCCCAGTTGTTATCAAACTTAAATTCTGAAAGTATTATTTTTAACTCGAGTTTTAAGATAAAAATACGTCGGGTCTTTAGCAACCAGATGCACAGTCTTGCAGATTTATAGATATTGCTGATTTCACTTCCCCTTTTCTTTAGGGCTAAAGACAAAGTAGACCACGCGAGAATACAGGACGATAACAGCTTAACATTAAATGTTATGCAAGTTTTCTGTACATGCAAAAATGCAATCCCCACGGGATCATTACAAAATTGCCCATGTTGAGGACCCGTGAAATAAAATGAACTACAATTGTTAAATCGTAAATGTAACTCCAACCCTTTTGCATGGGTAACTTTATCCAGTGACTTCTTGCATATTCGACCCCAGTGTTTAGGGTTTATCCGGTAGCAATATCTGATAAAAGCATCTTCAACGTTTCATAAGTCATAAAACAAATACCTACACCTGGCACAACCTTGTAGTACTCAGGCAAAATTCCTCTGTAAAGACCACGCAAGCCTTCTGTCTGGATTATATGCCTAAACACGCCATAGAGGCCTGTTGTATACACACGGGCTCGCCCACCAGCCCCCTCAAGTTGCTTTCTCCGCCTCACAAGATCCAAGGGAAACGTTGCTGCATATAGAATAACAGATGAATTGAACATACCCATTCTAGTCAACAGCAATTCAATTTAATCAGATCGTTAATGTTTGTGAAAAGACAGTGCATTATCAAAAGTGTTAGATGATTAATCAACTAAATTGCAAACCAACTCCAAAGAAAGAAATCAAATCAAATTCAACCACATCTGAAATCAATAACCAATGAATTGTAGACAAACTGGAAGTTTCTTATTGTAGTGAGCCAGTGTCTCTGACATAGTTGCAAACCTGCACTTCAACTTTATAGGCTATTCTAAAGAATAACTACGGTGAATATAGAATTTGTGATCAATTGGCATCAAGAAATTATGGATGCACACATCCATCATAACATGGTGGTAGCTGCAGTATTTAACAAATCCAAACATGCAAAAGCATTACCTGTAAAATTGGCATCAAGAAGTAAGAGTCTAAGTAAATACAGCCTTACCTGAACATACAATAGCTGCAGCAGAAGGGCAGCAGCCTTTATTGACACAGTTGATCAAAGGACACTACTAAACTTTTGTATGCACGAATATTTTGGATGCATGTGGTTAGTCTCTATCTGTATAATATTTGACACACAATTTTCCATCCCCCCAATCAGTGAGATTTTGGTTCTTGTCCCATGCTTAACAGTAGTTCTTTGTCGAAAACTCTATTTACCAAAATACTTTACAATAAACAATTAATTTTATTAATTTGGTACCATAATTTCCACCATTCAGAACTTTAGATCATGCTGAAAGCAATACTATTAAAGCTGTAAAAATAGATTCTTCAGAAACACATCAACAAGGGCTGAAGAGGATTCCGGTACCCATCCAAACATCAGGTGAAGGTAGCCTTAAGTGAGAAGCATACCTCAAAGAGGACACCTCTCACATTTAGTAACTGAGGGAATCATATAGGTTGATCCAAGTAATGCCACCCCATGATGAAATCCACTGCATAGCTTGGGGAGACATGCCATAGAACAAACCTTGGGAAGATGATTACTTGAGCAAGATCTTTAGATAATAATAAAGTTACAAAAGACAAGTCTTTTAATGTCTTCCTTATATGCCACAGATAAAATAACAACTCCAACCTGGTCTCTGGTTCTAGGGGTCAATCTGGTTAGATACTTGGTGCAGTTCCTGCACCAAACTCTTTCTCTGCATCAAAAGCATAATAAACCACTACAGACATTAACTTCTTTGATGTTCTTGGGTGGAGCAAATTCAATAGTTTGACTAAAGGATTCGTAACTGTAATTGAACATTTGATACAACAAAACTAAGTTAAGTGCCTAATGCCACACAGAGATGTAGGAAAAAGGTAATATACCAAAAGAATGTGCATAACCCCATTTGGAAGGAACATCAAAAAGCAAATTATCAATACTACTTGTCTGACAAGGAACACCAAAAGTTCAAGTTATAAAAAAAGCTTATGAGAATGAATGCCAAGTATGTAATTAACAATTCCGCCTTTTGACTGCTCACCTGTTGATGATGCAATGCCTGAAAGACTGCCGCATGCCAGACTAACAACAACTGGTGAATCATTGGATCTGATATGCATAAATAAAGTAATATTAATATAAAACAAAAGGTGATTATACATGAAATAAAGGGAATATGGGTTACATCAAACTGCTGTGGATGATTACCTATTTGATTGCCAAAAAGATCTCAGGGATTCATACACAGAGAAGCTGATAGCTATATTTGGCCCTACAGTCTGCATTAGCACCAGAGAGATGTAGCTAATTAGTCGCAAAATAATATAGTCTTCAAGTAATGTTAAATTGATCATAACACCGTACCAATAGTGTAGTTCCAAGTCCCTTATAAAGGCCAAGTATCCCCTCTTCCTTGCAAATTGTGTGTAAAGCATGCCCGATACCTCTGTAATAGGTAAAGTTTGTCTGCAAAAATGCTAATTGTTCAGAATTAAACCTAAAATATAAATGCAAGGATCTTTAACCACCCACTATGCATGAACAGTTAATCAAATTTAAGTAGACATCTCTAGCGGATAATCTATTTCAAAATAAGACAATTTCATGGTAAGGGTCATCAGCATGCAAGGTTCTAAGCATATAGGCTAAAGATCACATAGAAAAATAATACAAAAACAAAAACTGACATGACAAAAGTCTTGTCCACTAGGTGAAGTCGGTTATACGGGTTGCACAGTGCTACTAAGCTCAAAGAAGAGTAATGCAACTAATTACAATAGGGGTGGGTCAAAATTAAATTGAACAGAATGAAATTTTGGTCACATATCTAGAACAATAGGACTCATCAAAACTAGAAAAAAGATGGGGGCCAAATGCACAAGGGAAAAGGGCTACCCCTGCACCCAACGAAAATAAACACATATGTTCCTACCTGCGCAGCCAGCCGCGTTCTCACAAGATCCAAGGGATAAGTAGATGTAGCAGCAGTAATTCCTGCCATGCCACCGCCAAAAAAATGCACACAAAGGTCTGCACTAACATTATCCCTGTGATTTTGCAGTCTCGGAACCTTCTTTAGCAACTGATCATACAAAATACCATTAAACACAAATCAATCCGAGAACAAACAAGTACTCATCATCAATTCAAATTTGCCACTTCTCAACAACATAATCAAATGAAAGTAAATATCCACATCACAGCACCGATAACCTGACCTTCTTGTAGTGCTCGTACGAATAAAAATTAACCGAAGAATAAGGTAACCGGTGAGCAATGGTCACCAGATTCCCTTTCCAGAAAGCCCTGAAACCCTCTTCATGGATAATCCGTGAAGCCTCATTCCATATACTGGCCTTTCTCAAAGTCGTAACGTTAGAATGCATTCCCTGAACCTGAAAACATTTTCACAAATAATTCTACAAAAAGTAAGATTTAACAGAATAATCATAACCTAACCTAAACTTTAACCCCCCCAACCCTTCTCTCTCTGTTTGTTGCTTTAAATTACAATGTGAATATTCTAATAACTTACTTAAAAATCAAAAAAAGCATATTTTATTTTATTCTTTCTGTTAAATTGATATCAAATTAAAAAATTTGGAACCTGAAAGAGGATGGTAAGTCTCGCAAGCGGCGCCGTACAGGTCTTGCTTAGCGCGCCAGCGACTCCTCCGGCGAGAAGTTGCGAAACAGTTCCAATCTGCTTCGGCGGCGGCTGCACCAATTTCCGCACACCACCGTCCACCGCCACGCCAACCCTAGCTTCCATTTGCATCTCCTGGTTCCGATTTTTCGCTTTTCTATTCTCTTTCACCACTTTTTCTAACCAAACCTCAACCTATTTTCACTACCAAAAGAATACGAAGGATTCGCAATTGCAACTATGCATCGAGCATTACTTCTCTTCACTTTCTTCACTCTGTTTTCGCTCTGCGCAAAATCAAACAACTACGCGTTCTTCTTCTTCTTCTTGCTCTTCTCAGGTCGGCGACGTCGTTTTTTGCGATCCCGACTAACCAAAACGGTGACGTATAAGCGGGAGAGCGTTCACGGAAAAGATAAAGCAGTGTTGGTCTTACGCGGTGCGGTGTGCTGCAGGGTAATTCCGTGTTTCCCGTCGTTTGTTTGAAAAAATCGGTGATGTGTGAGTGTTTTTTGAGTTGAAAGGAGTTTAGTGTAGAAGCAGGTACAGGGGAAAATTTCCGCAGGAGAATAATAAGCACTTTTCTGTGGAATATGCGGTTGCCTGAAATTTAAGTTGAGAAGCCACATTGGACAGCTGTCAGATATCAAGGTTAGGGCTACGTCGGTTAAACCAAGCCTCCTATCAAACAGTGACACGTGTTGAGTAAAAACATTCTTTTTTTTTTGTTTTTTGAAAATTTCACTAGTAACAAAAATGAGAACAAAAGCCAGTTCTATGGCTCAATTGAACTACTATTTAAATTGTATGAACATTTATTTATGTATTTTCTTTTTCCAATTTAAACTAGTCAAACGTGTCCACCACACTTATAATGTTCAACTCATGAAAGTTGAAAAAACACATGCTTGATTTTCTGGGACAAATTTTTGACTCAGTAAACATGACAATAATACTAGAAAGGTTATAAATTCTCAGTTCAATTCATATGAAT
>Ga0123341_1003310_pt1 | contig 13750 bp, 16 predicted proteins | sample Turbeapinknodule_FD_89959 | JGI IMG/M metagenome (GOLD analysis project Ga0123341, IMG submission 89959) | Root nodule microbial communities of legume samples collected from Mexico - Turtle bean Mexico pink nodule | ecosystem: Host-associated > Plants > Roots > Nodule | place: Mexico: Nepantla... | reverse complement strand
GTCAAAGAAAGAGAAAACAAGTTTTTGTGAATGTCTTAAAGGTGTTAAGGTACCACAAGGCTACTCTTCAAATGTGAAAAGTCTTGTATCTATGAATGATTTGAAACTAATTGGCTTAAAGTCTCATGATGGTCACGTTCTAATGCAATAATTACTACCGGTGGCTATTCGTGGAATCTTACCAAAAAATGTTAGGCTTACAATCACTCGACTATGTTCATTTTTCAATTCTACATGTAGTAAAGAGATTGACTCTCAGAAGTTGGATGAACTTGAAGAAGAAATCATTGTTATCTTGTTTCAACTTGAGATGTTTTTTCCTCCATCTTTTATTGATATCATGGTACATTTGGTTGTTCATCTTGTAAGAGAAATCAGATCGTGTGGGCCAGTTTATATACGATGGATGTATCTGGTTGAACTATACATGAAGATTTTGAAGGGATATGTGAAGAATCAATTTTGTTCCGAAGCTTCCATTATTGAAAGATACATTTCAGAAGAATCTATTGAGTTTTGTTTCGAGTACTTGTCAAAAGCCAAATCTATAGGAGTTCTTGAAAAATGTTGGCACTCTCCTAGATTAATGAGTAAATCTTCAAAAGGTGTACATGTCATAAGCAAATCTAGAGAACAGATTCTGCAAGCACATTTGTATATCCTGAATAACACTAATGAGGTGTTACCATACTTAGATACACACAAAGACATTGTGAAATATTAGAATCCAAGACAATCAGAAAAATGGGTGTTAATTGAGCATAACAAAACTTTCATGTCATGGTTTAAGCAACAAATCATGAATGATCCATCAACATCTGAAATATTAACATGGCTTGCAAACAGTCTCAAGTTTCATGTTTTATGTTGTTCTAGATATGAAGTAAATGGTTGTTTGTTTTACACAAAGTCTCAAGATGATAGGAGTACAATGCAAAATAGTGGAGTCACCTTGGAGGCTGAGTCTATGCAGTTTTCAACTTCAAAATATCAAAATCATGTTGTGGGATCAATGCCTTATTATGGTGTCATACTAGAGATTTGGGAAGTTAATTATATCAAGTTTAGTGTCCTGTTTTCAAATGTAAGTGGGTTAACAATAAGACTGGTGCCTATGTTGATGAATCAGGAACGACTTTGGTTGACTTTCGAAAGATAGGTTATCATGACGAACCATTCATAATGGCATATCAAGCTTCCCAAGTTTTCTATATCTAAGATCCTACGTCTGAACACTGGTTTGTTATGTTACATGGAAAAAAGCAATATAATGACCCAGAAGATACAAACAATGACATTTGTGAGATTGAATCACTTACAAGAACAACGATCAATAAAGAGTACAAGGATGTTGTTGATGTTGTACATGCAACTCAAAATGATCATGACAAAGGAATATATATATCTATGTGCATGTGTTTCACGTGTAGGTTTACAATATATAATTTTTATTATATTTCATATTCTTGATGCATATCATATTTGTTTGATAACAGGTGTTAAAATTATAGGCCTTAAGCAAAAGGGGGTGAATTGTTTATAAAAGATTTTCGCAAATATTGAAGGTAGATTAAAAGACAATGAAGAAGAAATCAATTAGAAATCAGTTCAGCCAATTAGAAAACTCTTTTTAATTTGATTGTAGAAAATCAACCGCCTTTTTTTGCGAAACAATCGGTTGTTTATACCAACAGTGTTGAAAAACAAAGCAAAAGCAGTTTTAAAGGGAGTAAGGACAGAGAGATTAACACAAAATGTTTATACTGGTTCACTCTTTACCAAGAGCTACATCCAGTCCTCAACAACCATTGAGAATTCACTAAGTAATCAAACCTTGATTACAAACAACACACCAAAGTGATGATCTTGAACCCTTCAAGAGCACACACCACCTTTGACAAACAACACACAGTTTTCAGAACAACCTCTGAAACTGCGCAACATCAATTCACACAGAATTACAGTGATCAAGAAAGAAAGGAATAGAATACACCTGGGTGCAAACAAAGATTAAAGCACAGTAAATACAGGACAATCCTATTCCACACTTGAGAATGATCCAAAGCTCTTTGAAATCTTGAAAAACTAATTTTTTGGAATGATTTCTCTTAGTTCGTTTTTTTCAACCAGGAGTGTAAAACAACTTATTTAAACTCCAATCAGATGGTCAAAGCATTTAACTCAAGAACCAAAATCAGTTTTAATCATTTAAAACAGATTAAAGCCACTTAACAGAATTCTGTTAAGGTTTTCATAAAATCAATCTATTGAAAACACAAATCAATCAATTGAATTGGTTTGACAACAAAGTCAAACAAAGTCAAGCTTTTTCAAATCCTTTTCAAAATACACTAAGTGTAAAACAACCGGTTGAATCGACATTTCAACAGGTTGAATTTTCACCTTCTTTAGAAAACATATCTTTTTCAAAAGGATTAAGATTCATTAAACCTTGGATCATCACAAGAAGTGGATTAACAAATTTAACTACTCTAGACATACACACACAACTAGCAGCAAGGATCTTCATGCATTCCACTTGGATTTGGAGACATCAAAGCACCTTTTTCAACAACAGGAAACATGGCATATGATAAAGTTCCTCGTTCAAGAACTGATAGAGGACCTACAAGATTAAAGAGTGTGTAAGAAGATAAATGAAGGTAAAAAAATATCATTGTCTACTGATGTCAACACTGGTGTGGCCATTGGGCCATATGCAAAGAATTATAGTAGTTATCTTGGAGTAGTTGCTCGTGAAAGGATCTCTATCTTAACTGATTCCAAGGATCATGTGACCGAGCATGAGAGAAACATGATTTGGCAATATATTCTGGTATGTAGTTGTTTTTACTTTGTTCAATATGAAATTCTTTTATACTTTGTTCAATATGAAGCTTGTTTATGAGCTAATTATCCCAAATAATGTAGACGCATTACGAGATCCCGAATGTGGAAACCTTGAGAGCGAAGGTTCTTTCTAATGTGAGTGTCAAGTTTTGTCAGTTTCAATCAAAATTGACAACAAATTATATATATGGTGAAAGGAAAGGAGAAAATCCTTATACAAAATATGCATCCCTTGATGAAGAAACTTGGTAGCAGTTTGTGAAGATTCAAGAAACTGAGAAATGGCAGGTTAATATCACTTGTTATATTTGGATGTAGTTTATATTAACATATTATTAACTTTTGAATGTTAATGATAGGATGTTCGGAAGAAAGCAAAAGCCAATCAGACACATAATGAGACCTCACACTTATTATCTCGTGGTGGTTATAAGATGTTAGAGCACAAGATGCTTGAGAAAAGATTAAAGCACGTTCTACTTCTATTGAGGAAGGGAATAGCGTAGATTCTTTGAGGCCTCCATCTCCACCAGCCTGACATGAGATGTGGAAGGGTGCTCGTATAAAGTCATCAGAGACATGGAGTTCTAAGGAATCACAACAAACAGTTGAACAAATTGTAAGAAATATGTTCTTTATGTGTTATTTTAAATTCAATGTGTTGAAGCTTGACAATTTCTTTTCATTTGTTGTAGGATTCTCTTGTTGAGCAATCAACACAGGGGACTTTTAATCCATATGGTCGCGAAAGATATCCTTAATGTTGCTATCAGACGACCTGAGCACCCTGGACTTGTTCGTGTAGTTGGATATGGGATTGGGATTTGGTCATACTTTGGACCCTCGTCACGTAGCAAGGAACAATCGTCCAATCAACCTAGCCAGGAGTATTTGCTACAGTTAGAACAACAGATAAAGGTTGAGGTTACTCAAAATATTAGAGAAAACTTAATGGAGGAGTCAAATAAGCGGATGGATATGGAGTTTGAAAAGCAGTGGTAGGGTTTAAGACTCTTGCAACAACCACCTACTATGGTACAAGATGACCCGCCTCCTATTAAGACAGTCAACACTAAAGGGAGTTGTTCGGCAGTTGATCTTTCGGGGGATGACTTTGGCTTAACTAGCCAATGCGAGTTATATGTTGAGTATAGTTCTTTTAACCAATTCGTTGCCCTAGGTAAGTTTTATGAAGAGGTCACAATGTTACACAATGTCCCTCTTCCTTCTAATTTGATAAAGGTCACAGTGGAGAAGGTCCTTTATGGTGATGTTGCAGTTCTTGTGCCGACATCAGAGGTGACAATTGTCACAGAGGCATTACATACTTTTGTTGTCTGGCCTAGACATCTCGTCAGACCTACATACTCTACAGTATATATTTGCACTAATAGGATTATATATTAAATATATTACATTCTAAATAATTTAATTATTTGTTTGTTTCTTCATAAGTAGCAGGAACCTAAGACAAAATTGTCACTGCAAAAGAAGAAAAATTCTCCATTGATGGAAGTTGTTATAGCTTTAGATACAACCTTCATAGAGATTCCATGGGATGTCATTGTTTTTGGAAGGCATAGTGATGTACTATTATACTTTCACATGTTTGATTTGTTTGACCTTGCATCCGGAAATCAAGAGGTTAACATAACAGTTCTACAATTATGGATGATGTAAGTTCAATTATTAAAATCTTTATACTTTTGATTTATTATATATATTAATACTAAATTATTGAAATTTAGGTATATTTGTGGATTTTGCATGAGGGGAAACAAGATATATATGGGTTTTTAGACCCTCAACTCATTCAATCACTTGGAAACACAAACATACATCACCACTGCCTTAAAGAATGGAGAAAAACAAATTTATTTTTCTCCATACATCCATGAATAAGTCCATATTTATTAAATAAGTTATACTAAATTATTGAAGTAAGAGAAACTAACTGATTTGTTATATAGGCGTTATTGGCAATTATAGATCATATTTGTTCAAGATCATATCGTTGCATGGTTTTGCTCCTTGCATAAGAAACCCCCTAACTATTTTAAACACATTATAGATAGGTACGACAATTTCATTTAACATTTATTATTACTCATACATTATATAATGTTATGTATTCTAACGTGAAATCTTATTATTTCAGTGTTTACTCTGTATATAACAGGTTGAGTGAGAGGGAAAATGCAAATGTAAAAAGACTCACTTGGATGCACGTTAAGGTATTCAAAATATTTTTTTCACTCACTTTAATGTGTCTCATTCATTCATTTGATACATTTATTTTCACATGTAATGCAATAGGCAATCTAGAAGTTATGAGTGCAGTTATTATGTTATGCAGTGGATGTCGACTATTATGCGAGTTGGAATTGCTAGAAGTTGGGATTAGGTAATACCTCAATACAAAAAACATTTTAAAATTTGGGGTTTATTATTCATGCACAAATTCACAGTTTTTCAATGACCTACCGCCGCTAGATTCGGAAGCATTGGAGTATGTGACGACAACATGGCCAAAATATTTTGTAACAATGTATAACACCTTAGGATAGATAAATTATTAGAATGACAGAACTTTTTCATATATTAGCAAAAAAATTTGTAGAATGTTATATATACTTAATTTGTAGTAAGCATTTTTCATATTTAAATTATGATATTAAATGCTTTTATTTTCAAGAAATTGAATATTTTATACAGATTTAAAGTGTATATATATAAAAAAATAAAACATTTTTTAAAAAAAAACAACATTTAATGATGGTTCCATTTGGAACCGTCTTTATAAATCCATTTCCTTTTAAAAAAATTAACACTCCACACACTTATAACGACGGTTGGATACATGTGTCGTTACAATTCATTTATAACGACGGTTGGGGAACCATTGTTATAAATGACTTACTTATAACGACACACAGAATAACGACGGTTCGAAGACCGTCTTTATATGCTCCTTTTTAACCATTGTTAATGTACCTTTTATCTACTAGTGTGGAATGCATTTCTTATATGTCTTTCGTATCTACATAGTTTCAAAGTTCTCAGTGTAGTGAAATAAAGTTGAAAAACACGAAAATATTGGTTTCCTCATATGTGGGTGAATACTGTCCGTAAGAACTTATCTGCAGTGTTAAGAGTCCTTTTCCAAATGAACCTATAATCAATATACTCAGACAATGTCACTTATTCCAAGGAGTTCTTAGCTTGGTAAAGAATAACCTTTTCTTTAAAAAACATTTGACGCAAGTAGAATTTTTCTTAAGTCATTAATCACCAAAAAAAATTATTGATACATTGTCATATACGTTAGTAAATTTTTAATTACTGACAAATTTTACTCATATGAAATTATCGACGGATGTTATTGACATATATGAAAAAATAAAAAATTAATAATATTTTTCATATTCGTGAGTAAAATTTGTCAATAATTGAGCTCAAATCAATATTCGTCGATAATATTTGTCGATAATATTTGTCAATAGCTAGACGCTAATATTTGATGACTATTTTACGGCAAGTGTACCGAGTTGGAAGTAATAATGTGTCCCTAATGATGAATATTGAACCTACAAGGAACAATTATTTAAAATTCTAATAGTAACATTCACTAAGTATAAGAATATGTGCAATAATTTGATTTGATATTGACAATAGTTTGCATGAAAATTAAATAGAAGCAAAGTAAATGAGTAAAGGATACTCGATAGGTTAGTCAGGAGTGTGTACGTTCCAAAACAATACTAGGGTATTTAGTCAGAAGTGACTAAGTGTTTAAAGAACACTTGACGGTTTAGTTAGGATTGACTATATCACTACTCTCTTATGGTGATTCTAAGATGTTCTTATTCAAATAGATGTAGATAACAATTCCTTAAGTTAAAAGAGATGGTATATTTGTAAAAGGTACTCTAATGTTAAGTTAGTCTATGTGTATTTATGAGTAATAAATATTATTAAATGTAATTCATATTTATAAAACGTTAACCTATTACTATCATCCATGTTTTCTAATGAATGATTATTCATTAATTTATTGATTAAGAATATAATCCTATGTAAACTTGTTTGATATTCTAAATTTTCAAAATGTATCTGTCTTTTGGACCATTTAAGGAACTTTTCAAGTCATGTAAAGTCCGAAATTGGAGTTCTCATGCTTTAGTTTGAGATTTTTAAATATCTTATAACGTGCGCAATTAATTAGATTAGAGAATTAGTTTAACTCAACTTATTAAAAGTTATTTATACTTCAAAATATTATGTTAAATAAATGATGTCATAAATACATATAACATAATTAATTTAGTGTTTGGATAACTCCTAAGAAATAATTCTACTCCACAAAATTATGATGGTAGGGTGAAAAATAAATAAATATACATTGTTTTGTTTTTACTGTAAAAATAATTAATTGATTATTTCACCATCAAACTAATTCAAGCGTACTATTTGTAGTTGTAAAAACCATTATTAATACTTAAATGCGGTTGGAATTAAAATAAAAGTATACTCCATTCGTCCTTAAGTATAACAAGTAGTTTTTATTGTTTTTAATATAAGATTTGCAATTTTAGTTTACATTAATTGTTTTTTCATCAAAATGTTTTTAATTATTTTATTTCATAAATAATAAATGTTATGAATTATTTCTTTCTCTCTTTTTGAAGATTGAAAATTTTAGTTTCAAATATTAAAACTCTACTACTATGATTCTTTATATACTATTCATTTAAAATAATTTTAAAAAACAATATAATTATAATTAAATTAATGTTACTATTTAAATTAACCTAATTTGAATGAATATAAATTAGTTGTCAATCTCTTACTTTTAAGGAGTAAGAAAAATTAACTAAATAGGAATAGAAAACCCATCCAAAAATAATACTTATTAGAAATTCCACAACAACCATACACTACATGTTGATTGCATTAAGCCCGAAAGTTTAACATGCAAAAAAAATTATTAAAATTAAAAAAAATTTCTTCTAAAGTTAAGACTAGATTTTACAAGTTAAAAAAAAATGTAGAGAAACTAATATAAAATAATTTTAATTTATAAAAAAACTCATATTTTCTTCCAAAACTCTTTGTAAGGAAATTACTGTTTAATATTATAATTATTGTGTTGTTAAACCTCCAAGGTCAAATGTTATTTATAAATGAAGATAAGTATGTGAAGACTCAACTAGTATATTTGTAGATTGGTGCTTCCATCAAGTAAGTCATGGATGAGATAACTTTTTCACAAAGATGGACATTAACTTTCCATATTCCTTGAAAGGTACACACAAGAAATCAACTTCATCTATCCACACATCACAAAAGAATAAAATTAAATTAAAAAAATCTAAATCAACACATCTTTCAGATCCATCCTCTTTCCTTTTCCTTTTGACTGTTCTTTTGTTGAATATCTTTAGCTCCTCCTTTTTTCCCTGCTTGCCCCCTTGGAGCCAATCTCCCCCTACTTCCAATAGAAACTCTAACTTTCTCCATCCCTACATTTACACCAACCTTCCTCATGTGCTGCTGAAGTGGAGACTTCACTTGGATTTTCTTATGAAGGCTTCTTCTTAGTATGCTACCTATTCTCTTAGCACCACTTCTAACTTCTTTTGGACTCTCACAATGAGTCTGTGCAGGCACATAGTTGGTTTCTACTTCCCCAATGACATCTTTCTGGTCAGCTTGGTTTGTCAGATTTGGTAATAGTGGTGATTGGAACTGTGTTAAGCTAGGAATACTTGGGAGTGGAATCAGGGAGTTTCTCCTTGAAGCAATGGCTGAAGGAACACGTGGTGCCATCATGCAGATGGAAGAAGCCCTTGCAAGCCTCTTTGGCAGTAGGGCTTTGTCAGCCATGTCAGGATTGTTTTCTTTCTCAGCATGGTCAATGCACTTCATGGAGCTCTCCATTGTAGCAAAGGGTATAAAAGGTTTAAAGAGGTTGTTGTTCTCTGTGAGTGGTTTAGCTGAATTCATTTGTTGATCCTTGCACCATCCACCACTCACTGGATCATTGAAATTCTTGATGCTTCCTAGTGGTCGATTTGCAAGTGCTGATCTCATAAGTGCATTATTTTGCTCTTCTTGATGTTTCATTTGGTGCTGCTCGGCTATCTTTGAGTCTACATGTTGACGCGCCAGCTTTCTCTCAATCAGAAGCTGTGATTCCAGTTCCTTGACCTTTCCATGTGAAAACAGACAATGATGAGATTCCCACAAGTGAAGTGCCAAACAAAGGAAGACTATTTTATAAGCATAATTTTTCAAATTTGTGCTTTGATGTGATACCTTCTCTTGCAGATTTTTGTTTTTGCTGTCTCTTTCCTTCATCTTGGACTCTAATCCATGGATTGTTTCCTCCATCTTCTTGATTTGCAAATCCTTCAGCTTTACCTCTTGTTTGACTTTATCAGCCTAAAAAGGAGAGTAAACTTGTTGAAAAAGAAAGACTATCACAGTTAAGCACTGAAATACTAATACTTTATAAATGCAACAGCATTTCATCAACCATACCATTTGTTTGTGTCGCAAAAGCTCAACAGTGTCCAACTGTCTCCTTGCGGGCCCCAATTCTATTCCTCTTACTCTACTGGCAAAGTTAAGAGAGCAAATTGTCTCACTCAAATCGTTTTCATTAGGACTGATCTGTACAAACATGAGTGCCTTTGAATCTCCTCCTACAAAAACAAAAAAAATCATCAAATTTTATAATATTTGCATACATGCCGAGGATAGAAACTAGGCATGGAGATTCTTTAAGATGTATTGATAAGTACCTAATGAGTCTTGCAACAAGTGTGTAAGCTTGGAGTTCCTGCATCATGAAGATAAACACTTCAATACCAACCAATAGAAAAAAGTTCAAAGCTGCAAGATGGGCCAATATTTATATTTCCATAATAACCTGAAAGGGATGTGTGAACTTTTCGTTGCAAGAGCTGATATGACATCACCAAGTGCAGACAGAGACCTGTTAATATTCTGTGTCTCCTTCAATCTATCACCATGAACTTCTGTCTTTGCCACTCGCTCACTGCCTGCTAGATCCACCAACCATAGCTTGCTTCTCGTGCATTCTCCATTCAACAAATTCTCTCCCTTAACCATAACACAGTGAATGCTGTATAGATAGAGAAAGAACATCTCACCATAATTAGTGTTTCTCCAACCATTATATTCAAATATGGATTAGGAATCTAATGAAAAAGAGCTGAAGCTGACCAGTGTGATCGACTGCTATGCTCATTGGAATTGGTTGAGCTTACTGCCCTTGCATTGCTTCCAGTTTGTAGAACTTCCCAGACTTCAGTCATATTGTTCACATGTGCCTCAACCAATCCTGGAATGTGATGTATTCCTTCACCAGCTTGCCTTATTTCAAGTCTACAATTAACCATATTTTAGTGAACTAAGTCAATCACTATTCTAAAAAACTTATAGAATAAGCTAAACTAAGTTTTTGAAAGTGCTATTAGGTTGAAAATAGCAGGAAAATCAGCCAATTGGTTTGTAGTCGTCTACCTTTTTGCAGCTGCTCCTTGATGATTTCCTGCAACCAGCAAATCTCTTATTTGCTCATTGTACACTTCTAAGACACTTACAGAAACATCATAACAATAAAACTTCTGTCTCTCCTTGATTATGTCGAACATTTTTTCGAGAGTCCTAAAGTTTACACCTCGAGCCTCTTCACTGCCCTCCATTGTGAAAGTTTTTCCTGTCCCAGTCTGTCCATATGCAAAAATGCATACGTTGAATCCATCTAGAACTGACGTTGCAAACGGTGCTGTGTCTTCAAAAATATCAGCTGTAAAAGAAAACAATACAAATCTGTCAAAATGAGCACTTTTATTAAACTCGGAACCATCGCAAACAAATTCACGGTACTAACTTAGAGTTACCTTGTTCAGCTTGGGGATCAAAGACAGTATCGAACTTGAAAGTCTTTTTAGGAGCTCCATTTGACATTACAGTTAGCTCACCATCTTTCGCAGCTTCAAAATCTAAGGCCATGGTTGCTCCTGCGGCTATCTCTTCAGTGTTGAGAGGCCTACAACGGCAAAAGACCCTTATGTTTCCTGTGAAGAAGAATAGTGAGTGAATCATCCTGCATATTATTTTTATCCATCAAACTCTAACAAAACTACATCTGCACAGCTTACCTCTCAACTCCAAAACCTTGTTGTAAAGCTCTTTCCTTTCCTTAACCCCTTCGGCATATTTGGACTTGAGATCTCCAAGGGACTCCAGTTGTTCATTTACTATAACATAAATTTAGGAATTAGATTACGCACAAATGCAAACCACAAACTGTAACGTGTATAAGATTGAAAGCTGTATTGCAGCAACATCTACTTACTTTTGGAATTGATAATAAGCCCCATTTCTTGCATATCTGCTTGATATTTTTTGCTCTCCTCAGCTTCTTCTAATAGCTTGATGTGTTCCATTTTCATAATCTATCCAATCAAATTGTTTAACGCATTTTAAATATATCCTTGCCCTTTACAATTTGTTCGGTCACTCAATTTAGTTAGCATATCAGTACCTTCAATTTCCTTGTTAAATCTCTCAGTGACGAAAACCACCTGCTTTTCTCTTTCACTTGCCCCTCAATGGCAAATGCTGCATAGCCAAAATATTGGTTCAATAAAACCAAGTTTTTAGTCATATAATATATAACTAGAGAAAGGGAGAAAGGGATATCCATACCTAAAGATCCTACGTGCATGGACTTGCGCATTAGCTCATTCTGAAGCTCTTTCAAGGAGTTACAAGCTTCTTGACATTCTCTACTCTTCTGTTGATTCTCCCTCTTGATCTCCCTTAACTCCCTCCTTGCTTCTACCAGCTCCTTTTTCTGACCCTCAAAGTCTCTTTTCAACCTTTTAAATTTCTCTTCTACCCCAGTATCATCGGCATCCTACAAAAACATCGTTGATTGAGGCACATTATCACTCGCTTTTTTCCTGCTCAAAACAACAAATCTACCACTATTCACAAAGAAGCATACTTCTGAGGACTCCAATTCTGCCTCCCCAGACACTCCATCATCTTCTAGCATCTCAATATCTCCTGAATTTATGGCAAAATTTAGTTAAACCACAACCAGGAGTTTGAACTACAACCAGCAGCAGCGCATAATGCACAACCATGTTCAAATTTCAAAACATTTATTCACAATTAGAGATAACAAGTTTGAACTTACTTGGAGGGGAATCATGGGGTGACTCATCCTTGGTTAGAAGGGGTGGAAGAAGCTCAAAGGAGGCTTCAGGGCTCAGAAGCTCTTCCTCTTGCTCAAACGTTTGACAGAAGTTGGAGAATTTAACAGTTGGCATCTTATGGCCATTGTCAACTTCAACTTCAGACCCCTTGATTCCATACTCTAGAGAAAGCTCCATGGATGACTCCACATTCTTGCAATATTGGTTCTTCAAAAACTCAGGGGAATCACAACAGCTAATTCCAGCAATATCTGGTGATCCAGCACAAATGACCAAATCTGGGGATGCCAGAGAATACCCCAAAATAGATCTTCCTGAAACAATATTAGCACATCATATTCTATCAAATGATCACATCCTGAAAGACACTCACTCAACAACAAAAAACTTAAAATTAAAAAAAAAATAAACAAAACAAAGAGAGACACTTGAATTGTGCTAGAAAATCCTAAGCCCATTACCATCAAACACATCTTTCACAATTGGGTCATCGAACTTCACGCTGTTCCCTTCAAAACCTCCATTTTCCCGAGAAAACCCTGCAGCAGCAATTCACAACCCTCATCAAAAATCACAAAATGGGGTTCATCCAAGACGAGTAAATATTCATCATTAGAACGAAAAAATTCATATTTTGTTCTGAGTTCAGTGCCCTAACCGATACTAGGGCCGTCACCACACACGGGCTCATCCTCCATAGCCAAACTCCGAGAGCTCAGTGATGTTTGGGAAAGAGCTATCACGTCAAAAAGAAGACAAAAAGTGACAAACAAACCAAAAGGGTGGACGAGGAGATCATCAAATTCAAAATTTGGCAGTTGAAATTGCAATCACTTTTTTTTTTTTTTGGCTGTTTCCACAAGAGAGAGAAAGGAAGAAAGAAAATGAATGAGAAAAGTTAAAGGGTTCTTTCTTACAATTGGAGCCGCGAGTATAAGAAAAGGATTCTTGTTGCAAAGAAACGTCAGTAAGAAGAAGTGGGTCATGGTCATAGCGACTCCATTGATTAGTAGTATCCTCCATTGATAGAAAGACCAAACTGTTTGAACTTTGAATTCAGCAAGAATGATATATTAAAGATAAAAACAAATTGCAGAATATATTAAAAAAGGGGGTTATGTAATGGTGATGATGACGATGATTGATGGTAAAAAGAGAGGAATTTTTTTTTCTGAAATGGAAATTTGATTTGGTTACAAGGAAAGTATGTGTATGAAGATTGAACTTGCCTAAATCAAAATTCGACCGTTGGGTTTAAATTTGAAATGGTGCAAGCGGGGCAGAATTTACAGAAATCAGTTTCAAAACGTGGATTTGGATTCTGCTTTCTACTTTAGATTATGATTTTGGATTCTTTGAAATACACCAATGTTATTGGAACATAGGACACGTAGTACCTTTTTTTACTTTGGATTGAAAAGTGAGAAACTATGATGATGATTCTTAACTAAATATTATAACAATATTTAATGTGTCTTTTCGTTGACAAGAGTTGGAATGACTTTTAGTTAATTCTTTTTGCATTTTCATCTCTATTAAAAAAAATTATTTTGAGTTTAAAATTAAATTTCGAGTTGAAATAATGTGTTTAAATCAAATACTTATATTGATTTTTATGTTTTCTTTTTTCTTATGTATCTATG
>Ga0123341_1003309_pt1 | contig 13750 bp, 18 predicted proteins | sample Turbeapinknodule_FD_89959 | JGI IMG/M metagenome (GOLD analysis project Ga0123341, IMG submission 89959) | Root nodule microbial communities of legume samples collected from Mexico - Turtle bean Mexico pink nodule | ecosystem: Host-associated > Plants > Roots > Nodule | place: Mexico: Nepantla... | reverse complement strand
GCCATGGTCAAGGGTAAAACACTGATGCCACTAATTTTTGCACCAATTTTCTTCTTATAAAATAGTTATTGGCAAAATTTGATTGTTTTGAATTTTAAATTTACTTTATCTATAAATAAATTTGATCTAATATTATGGATAAAGAATCTGATGTATTTCTGAGAAACATACATTTTTTATGAACAAAAGTTACATACACCAGCACAGATAATTTGTTATTTTTCAATTAAAATTTAGAATTTTATTTTAATAATTTGATTTTTATTTTTAAATTTTAAATTAGGGTAATCTTTGTAAGTTTTTAAGTCATGTATTGAATAATAACATAAATCCTTCTCTTCAAAAAAGTCGTGTCTTTTGGGGAAAAAAGGTATAAGATTAAGAATTTGAAATCCATCTGAGCCCTAAAGATCGGAAAGTTTCACCCTTTCATTCAGAGCGTTTCCGTTATCGGTGCGATTCTCACTCCTTTCACTTTCTCAACCTTTCCGATTTAATGATTTCAATGCGAATTTTGTTTCACTCTGTTTATTTGTGTTGTTTTTATGAATTTTGCGAATTAGTATATTGAATAATTTGATATTTGATGCATGCTCGTCCAATACTTGATCCTAATCGATGTCGTTCTTAAACTGTTTTAGCTCTTTCCATGCACATCAACAAGTTAGGGTTTTTGTTAGTACCCCCAAATATTCATCTTCCCCCAAAATCGTTTCGTCCTTAACTGGTTATGTGGGGATATCTGCTACGTAGTTGGAGAATTTCTTTTGAAAAAAACTGTCTTCAATCCTATTTTATTTTTTGGGACAGAGATGTCATCGTATGACAATGTAGTTGGTGGGAAATTGAAGCTGAAGGGGAAAGCTCTGGATGTGGCTGGTGGAGTGAAGAAGAAGAAAAAGAAGAACAAAAGAAACCAAGATCAACTTCTGCAAGTTGCCGAAGATGAGATTTCAGCAGGTTGGTTGTTTCAGGGCAACATATTATTACATCTATGTTGTGTTGTTCTTTCATTTACTGAGGCCTTAATTAAACTTCTCAGGGTGCTGAATATTCAAGCAATGATAATTAAAACTTGTCTTGACTCTTAATGTGTGGTCATTCATCCTGTGAAATGGCAAATGGTTCTATTTTACGTTGTAGTAAATAATGGAATCGTCTTGAGGACATGAACTTTCATGAATTTGTTACTTAATTAGTTTATCTGTAAGATTGTTTGGTTATGGCTGAGTAAAACATAAAAAAGTTGTTTTGGTTTTGGAAGAACACCACTGTGGTCAAGGTGAGCGATAGCCGCAATAATCTTAATCATGTTAAACCCTTCAACTTATGTGGACTTCTTGAAGAGATATATTTTTGTTGTTGCTGTGAAATTTGATGAGGGGCAATGGTTTATGGAAACTTGGAATATGAAAGATAGCTCTTACATATCATAACTTCTTACTGTTGTTTGCAAAGCTAATGATTTCTGGAGTGCCTGCGTACAGAGCCACAGTTCTGTTTTTGTTGGTTTTCTTGAATAGTTTTGTGTTCTATTGAACATAGATTATGCTGTATATATAATGCTATTTGATTTAGGTGGAAGCGCAGAAGAAACTAAAGATTTGAATGATGAGGATACAAATACGGCAAGGGAATTGAGCAGTGGGAAAGGGAAGGGTGCCCATTATGATGATCATCTTACACCAGCAGAGAGGAGATACATAGAGCAGAGGGAGCAACTTGATGTTCACAGATTGGCCAAGATTTCTAATAAATCTCACCGTGATAGAATTCAAGATTTCAACCAGTATCTTGCAAACATGAGCGAGCATTATGATATTCCTAAAGTTGGTCCTGGATGATTGACCCATTGTGATAAAGCCAAATCCTTATCATTTGTACTTGTTAGTTAATTTCAATGGCGTGTGCACTCACAGTGGTTAATGTCACTATATATTCATACTTTGTTTTGGACCAACCTCTATTTCGTATAATACATATATTTGTTTTCTCTTCCTGTCCATGGAGATGTATGTTGTTGCCGTCAACGAAATTTCGTCATTTGTTTTATTAATTGTGCAAGGGAAAATGCATAATGTACAGAAGCTGATAAGGTTACAAGGAATTTTAGCGTGAAAAGATTTTACTTATTTAGGGCAGGAAATATATAAATTATGTTAGTATGTCAAATAATTTTAGTACATATTACATTGGAGCATTTTTTATTAAAATTACAAAAAGTAACAATTCTTCATTAAAATAAATAAGGGGATCAGAGATATCTGTTAGTGACAAAAGAAATAAAAAGGAAGGGATAGAATAATGTTGAGTATCAATAATGCCTCATTGTGCTGCGTTGAAGTGGTTTCTCGTATAGGTGGGGAGAATGTAAATTTTCAGAGCGTGATAATTACTTATAATTATAGCAAAGTTGAAGTGAGTTTTAGTAGTAAAGTAGAACGTTTGTTTGTGTGAATAGGTGTCAAGAGGTAACATTCGATTGAAAGAAGAACCTAGATCGTCTAATTAATAAACTCCATATCATGATCATTGACATAATTATTATGCAACATTATAATGTATAAGAATGATACTTGGTTAAATTATAATTTATAATTGTAGTTCGTAATACATATGCCTATAACATAACCACTCTGGTTCAAGAAATAGTCATATCGCGCAAATGTTGGTAAGGGAGCGGGTGTAAGAAAAGAGTTAGTATCTCTAAATTTTAGCATCACAAAACTTGACATGCAAAATAATTGGAATAAATACTCATTGCTACAAAAAAAGTCCATCTATGAAATACAGGATTCGAGATGATTCACTTCCCCCAAAAATTCCAACCCTGTGAATCCAGAATCCACATACCCTCAGGCATTTAATGTTCTAAAATAATTTTATTCTCCTAAATACATATTGAAAGAACAACGTTTCATTTCTTATTCTCAATAAACAAACTAGGGATTGACCGAAAACACAGGATTATATAGGTACACATGAAACTAGATCAAAAGCCAAACCAGCACCAAGAAGGGAAATAAATGTGATATGAATGAATCAAACAGTCAAATATGAGAACGCTGGGGACGTTGCAACCCTGGTACGCCAGATTGCCTCTTAAATAGGAATAACACAATATTTGCGCAAACTACCCACCATCATCTTTCATTCATCGGGTTTCATCCTCAAGGTTGCGGAAACCGGTAGTTAGGTCCTCGTGTAACTTCTGAAATTTGGCGACCAAAGCAGCTTCACCTTCTGCTGGGTCCTCAAATTTCTGAGACCTGCAATGGCAACAGATCAATAGAATAAGAGACCTACTTAACATGTCAAAATAAGTCATCATGTGTAGCACTACAAGTACTCACACTAATCGATAGAAGAGATCTCCCACACGATGCTTGATAAGGGTGTAAGTTATCCTCTGACCATCTGTACCAGCTCCCCTCTCTACTGCCTGCACATGTAGCCAGCCCACATTAAAGTTCTAAACTTTGAATGCCATTTAGCCATCTTAACTGAAATTTCTGTTCAGGTAAGAGTAATAATAACACTTTGGCTGAGGTATCATCAAGAATGCAGAACACAAAGAAAGTAAGAAACAACCATTTCTTGTCCAAATATGTGAGGGATGACAGACACGATGCAATGAACAGAACACAAAATCCATCTTTATGTTTCCATGGATTTTTTTCCTAATATAAACAAAACTAAACCATTGCCGGATTCCTTAGTCCATACATACCTGATTGGCCAAATTGTAGAAATGGATAATGTTACGCATCATCCAAACAGACTTGTAGAAGGGGCAGAATTTGTCATATCTATCACAGCCACACAAAAGGTCGCAACATAAGAACAGCAAATAAAAACAATAATATAATACATACTAAAGAAGTTAACCAATTACAAGGAGACTTACGGTGTAAAGGCATTTTGAGCAAGATAATCCTCTCTCAAAAGCTTTGCAGTTTCTAAGGTGATCTTATCTCCTTCAGCTAAAGCATCCTTGCCCACAAGCTGGAGTAAACACATTATTCAGTTATGTATTATAGAACAAAAGCGTATACATCCTAATAAATTTTCTAAACTACACACACCATAATTTAGTAGTATTTATTTAGAGCTCCACTCATCAAATTATGCATACCCAAGTTTTGAATAAATAATGGTTTGTCCACAAGTTACTTATGATACCACATCTATTCTCAGAAGATGCTGAACGATTCTTAATCCCATCCTAAGCATCGGTGCATTTTTTTGACAAAACAATCAATATAATAGAACCAACAAAAAAACATACCTGGACAATTTCATTCAGGTCATCTTCTCTTTGCAGAACTTCACGAGCTTTAGTCCTAATGTTTATAAAATCTGGATCAAATTGCTCGTAAAAGGATTCAAGGGCCTAAAGATACCAAAAAGAAAATATTAATTGAAAAATTATGGAACCAAAACACGAAGTATATGCATACAAATGTAAACAGCAGGATAATGAGTTACTAAAAACCAACTTCAGGACATACCGTTGAGTATTTTGAATAGGAAATAAGCCAGTTCACAGAAGGAAAGTGCTTCCTCTGAGCAAGCTTCTTGTCTAGACCCCAGAAAACCTGTCAATCAGCAAATATAAACTTATACAATGAATCGGAAGTCATTGAATAATAGGTAAAAAGGGAATTAACTAGATGGTTATTCATAGTGATAAATCTGATCAGGGTTTTAAATATTGGACATTAGTCAAAACAACCTGAAGCTTATTGCTGACTTAATTCGCATGAATTTACCCCTTTCAACCATATTTGAAGGTATAGTTTTACCTGAACTATGCTGAGGGTTGCAGATGTCACAGGATCTGAGAAATCTCCTCCAGGTGGTGAAACAGCCCCAACAATTGTTACACTACCTGTTCGTTCAGGGCCTCCAAGACATTTTACTTTCCCCGCACGTTCATAGAAAGAGGCTAAACGAGCAGCGAGGTAAGCAGGATATCCACTATCTGCAGGCATCTCTGCCTGTGGAAGACAACATTATCATCAAAATCCATTAACCAGGGTCCATGCCTCATGTTTCTCAATCGTAATTGTATATAAATGGTCTAGTTTATACTAGTCAGGAAAGAAAATGTCTCAATTGTAATTGTATATAAATGGCCTAGTTTATACTAGTCAGGAAAACTACAAAATAATATATGTATTTTAAGCACACAAAACTAAAATAAAAAATCTTCCTAACAGGCAATAAAATTCTCACCAGTCGTCCAGAGATTTCACGCAATGCTTCTGCCCATCTAGATGTAGAATCAGCCATCATACTGACATTGTAACCCATATCTCTAAAATACTCAGCTAATGTGATTCCTGCAATTAAATAAAAAATGCAGTACACAGGTCAAACCGGTCCATTATAAGGGCAAATAAAATAAAATTGAGCCAGGTGAAAATAACCAATATGCAGAATATTTTGACACTAAGCATGGATCTACAACAAAGTTTATTGCAGCGCAATCACTGAGATAAGCAAAGATTGAAATCCTACAAGACTTTCACAAAGCCAACCAAATTGTACTTGGCAATTCGAGAGAATTAGTATATATTAATTACCAACAATAAATAGATGTTCTAGAATTTAATAGCTACAAAGTCACCTGTATAAATTGAAGCTTCACGAGCAGCCACAGGCATGTTTGAGGTGTTAGCCACTAGTGTTGTACGCTTCATGACAGATTCTTCACGACCATCAGGTAATGTCATTGTAAGTTGGGGAAAATCCATGAGAACCTGAACAATCATTCAATTAGTTTGCCAACTTCAAAATAAGAAATGCAGTATTTTGATACAGGCAACTGAAAAAAAAGTACCTCTGCCATTTCATTTCCGCGTTCCCCACAACCGACGTAGATCACAGCATCAGAATTGGAATACTGACAGAAGAGGGGAAAGAAAAATTATAGAAAATATTAATAATTAAAAAACTGTCTTAATGGGGCGTATTAGGTTGAGAGTTAGCCTAGGTACAACAATACAGTTTCACCTTGGTGACTGGTTCATGAGTTTGAATCTGGAATCAGACTCATTGATTAAGGCTGCATACAACACCCCCCCAAAAATACCTCCACAAAGCAAGCTAGTTAGGGTGTATTAAGTTTACCTTAGAAAGAGCCTGACTGATGACTGTTTTCCCACAGCCAAAAGCTCCAGGTATGGCACAAGTCCCACCAAGAACTGAGGGGAAAAGGGCATCAAGAACACGCTGTACAAAACAGAAGTCATTAGCCATGAAAACTATCACAATTACATCATGGATGATACAACTAATAACAACTGAGTTTACCTGACCAGTAAGAAGAGGAGTATCAGCTGCAAGTTTTGATGCAACAGGCCTTGGTGAACGTACAGGCCAAGTCTGAAAATGGGTAAAGTACCCAAAAGAAAGTTGTAATGTAGGATACTGATAAGGAAGAGCAATACTTCAATTCAGTTGCTACAATGAACAAAATAAATGGTTATAAACCTGAAGCATGGTGAATTTCTTTTTGACACCTTGAAACTCAAGTTCCAATACCTCATCCTGAAAATAATAGAAGGATTAAAATCATAGATAGCAGAGAATAAGAGAAGCTACTGAATGCGAGAATAGAGATGTTGAATACGTATGTAAGCTTGGCAATCCTGCCATCATCAGAAGAATATGAAGCAAAGAGAAAGAGAGACCATGAATATCACTCCAAAAAGATGTCAGAAAAGAAAAAAACGGACTACAAAATTATCATCTCACAGAAAAAAGCACAGTACATAAAAAGAGAGGAGTTAAAAAAAACTGACCGTTATAGAATATTGGCCAGGGGGTGCAATGTAGGTAATCTTTCCCATGGCATCAGGAGGAAGTGCAATATGGTGTTTCATTAGAGTGTTCTCAAAAACAGTCTGCACCGGTAAATAATTCACAAGATTTAAAAAAAAGAGATGCACAGAATAGGAACAAATTGCAAGCCAACCTAAAGGCAACAGAAACATACAGCGTACAAATCTCCACCAGTTAATAGATCACCTTCACCTGTCATCAGTGAAGAAAGTAGAATATCAGAAAAGAAAACGGTCCATGTAATACTTCTGTTCAATATAGAAATTAACAATAAAAAGAAAATTAATTTTATTTCTCTAGTACCAATTTTTGTAGGTTGAAATTCCCAAAGTGTATCTTTGTCAAGTGCTGGAACAGACACACCCCGAGGAATATAGACATCGCCAGATCTTTTAGCAATAGTTTTCAAAGGCCTCTGTCACAATAAAGAAACATTTAAGTTAGAAAGAACAGGCCAAGAAAATAAAACTTAAATCATGAAGTGGTCAGCATATAGCAATTGAAGTGATATGTAATCCTTAAATGTTCTGCTTAGGGAAAAAGCACACCTGAATTCCATCAAAAATATTCCCCAATATTCCAGGCCCCAACTCCACGGACAAAGGCTGTTATAAAACATACTGCTTATCAGCTGAAGTTCACAGTAAGAATTTAAACATAAGAAAAAGGTGTACGGAATCTCACCTTGTGCGTCCGTAACACTGGATCATTAACCATCAAACCAGCCGTTTCCTCATAAACTAAAATTGCAGAGAACCAAATAGGTTTTCATTAAAAACTAACAAAAGTCAACATAAACGATCAAAAGACGAAAATGTGGTATTATCAACGCAGTATGCAGTCTCAAAATTGCACCTTGGATAGTAGCAGAATCCCCTTCAAGACGAATAATTTCCCCAATGAGATTATCATGACCAACGCGCACCAGTTCATACATAGCAGCCCCAGCCATGCCATCCGCAACCACGACTGGTCCCGAGACCTGTTTTCATTGGGAAAACACAATTCAGCATCCATCCATGACCCTCGTGTTAAACTTCCAGAGCCCAAAGAATAAAAAAAAAATAACGAGAACGAAGAGTTAAGTGGATCACATCCTCAAGGAAGCAAAAGTAACCTAGCCTCAAGGGATTCCGAGAACAGCATACAAAGACGCAAAAAAAGCGCAGAATGTACAGTAAAACGGTCCAAAAAAAGAAGAAAGGAAGAACTAAAAAGGAGAAAGAAAAAAAGTTAGATCGGGCAGCAATTGAAGAGATTGAAGATGCAAACGGTTGTAAAAGAAAAAAAAGGTGATATAACGAGAAATAAGTAGCAGAGCGAAGATGCGAAATTGGCAGTGGCGATCGAGCATGGAGATCAACAGGCAAAGCGAATCAAACGATGAGACGGGAGGTGATTGGATTTGGATCGGACGGTGGAAACGAAGATGGCAGCGAGTGGTGGAAGAAACGAATTAACAGAAAAGACGAGGAACTGAGGGGCGGAGAAGAGAACGAACCTTGCGAACGTAACCGTATTCACTCTCCTTCTCGGAGTCCTCGAAGGTGGTCATGCGAGCTCCATAGACAGCGGGCATTTTGAGATCGGAGAAGAGGTTGAAGATCCGATGCGAGAAAGGGTGAAAACCCTAAGGATTGGAGAAGAGAAGTGATGGAAGTGCGTGATGAGATTGGGATTGTGAGAGTGAAGAAGAAGAAGAAGAAGATGATGATGATGATGATGATGACAGTGATGGATGTATTTGGTTTGTTTTATTTGATCTGCTGCGGAGATGCACACACTATCGCACCACGTACGCTCTTTCCTTCCTCCCACGTCGCTCTTGTCCGCACATTACTTTTCACTCATTCTTCTTATTAATCAATTAATTAATAAAAATAGTAAATAATGAATGAATCTTGGACTGGAGAGAGGAAATATTGTTGGGCCGTAAAGCCCATGAGAAGCGAGAGGCCCCATTAGAAGAAAGCAGTTTCTTCTTGCACCCCTACGTTTATTTTTGCACCCCATAATGTTATGCAAAGACAAACCTACCCCTATTATTTTGTAAAAAACCCTAAAATGAACCACAATATCCACACTCTACTTTTTCTTCTTCCTTTGCACACAAACAAACTACATTGCTCTCTCAAGAGTGGTGTTACTTCATCTCATGGAACAGAAAGACGTTTCTCTTGATGGTGATCGATGGTTTCTGATTTTTTGTTTGAAAAAGAAGGTAAGTAATATTTTTTTTTGTTTTTCGGATCTACTGTTCCATTTTTATTGTAGATTTTCGTTTTCACAATACATATGTTGTGATTTCAGACAGTGTAGTCCGCTAGGTTTACAGAACAGGAAATCTGCAAAACTTTCATATTGGTGCATCCGTAAGTCTTTCAGAGATTGGTAAGTTTGTTAATTTTCCAGATTTGCAAATTCGTGCATGTTTATGGATTTCAGAATCCGTAATTTAAGAAATACAAGTGTCCTTTTTCAAATAAGGTCAAGGCTAGTTTTGGAATTTTAAAATTTTAGAGGTGTGGGAAGAAAAACATAGGGGTGCAGGAAGAAATTCCCATAGAAGAATGGGGTTAGGATGGGCCGTAGAGCCAGCCCATGAGAAGCGAGAGAGCCCAATAGAAGAATGGGTTGTAGTGTTGGGCAAGGCAAGTAACAGTACTTGTAGAGGTTTGTTTTTGGTATTTCCCTTTTACCAACCGACATAGCATAACCCAGGAAGAGAGAAGAGAGAAGAAGAGAAAAGAGAAGAGAAGAGAAGAGAAGAAGAGAAAGAGGATCAAGAAGCTGGTGATTTGGGTTTCGCTCTGATTTTGAATCGGTGAATCTATCTTTCTAATTATGGCTCTTGCGGGAGTTGAAGTGAAGCATGTGGAGGCCGTGCCGGAGGAGAATTGCTCCGCCAAGCCCACCAAGCAGGGCGAGGGTCTCCGCCACTACTATTCCCTCAACATCCACGAGCATCAGCTCCTTCTCCGTCAAAAGACGCATAACCTCAACCGTCTTGAGGCTCAGCGTAACGAGCTCAATTCCAGGGGTCCGCTAACCCTAACCCTAGCCCTACTTTAATTATTCTTCGCCTTCCATTATCCAATTCTATTCATCGTTCCATCTCTTTTCAATTTCCACAGTGAGGATGCTACGCGAAGAGTTGCAGCTTCTACAGGAGCCTGGCTCCTATGTCGGAGAAGTTGTCAAAGTGATGGGCAAGAACAAAGTCCTTGTCAAGGTCAACCCCTCCTTTGTCTCTTTTTTCTTTAATTTTGCTCCTCTTTCTTTAATGCTCTCCAATTATATTTTTATAGATGTCTCTCCTTTTGGTGTAGAGTACACACTTATAGATCTATATTTATGATGTCTTATTTTTCTAATTATTCTCAAGGATTGCTGAGTGTTGGATGAGTTTATGCTATGTTTAGTTCTGAAAAGATGCATCAAACGACACTGCTTCATTTATTTTCACCTGTTAGTTACCAACGCTTGACTTCATCTGATTGTTGGTACTGCTTGTTTATTTGCGAAACTGACAAAAAAAAAAGGATCAAAACCAAGATGAAGTGCTGATTTTTCCTTTACTTTTCCCCAGGTCCACCCAGAAGGAAAATACGTTGTCGACATTGACAAAAGTATTGACATTACAAAGATCACTCCATCCACTAGAGTTGCACTTCGCAATGATAGCTATGTTCTTCATTTAGTTCTGCCCAGTAAAGTTGATCCGTTGGTCAATCTGATGAAAGTTGAGAAAGTTCCTGATTCTACCTATGACATGATTGGTGGTTTAGACCAGCAAATCAAAGAAATCAAAGAGGTACATTATTCGGAACTTTCAATATTATTAGCATTTTAATGCACATAATCTCTCAAGGATAGGGCCTGATATTTCTTCCAATCCATCAGTGTCTGTCCATGCATCACTCCTGTGTTATTTTCTGTATGCATGTATTTTTCTACGTATATGTATATTGTACATTAGAAAAGATCAGTATTATTTTTGGGCCTCATGTGTGTGGTTAAATATGCAGGTCATCGAGCTACCAATTAAGCATCCTGAGCTCTTTGAGAGTCTTGGAATTGTACAACCAAAGGTAGTCTCCATTTTGCAGTTGTTGCTAAATTTGATGTCATTCAATCAGCAAACTTTGGATGTTGATTTTCTGTTTGCTAAATCTCTTGAACACATCACAGGGTGTCCTGCTGTATGGGCCACCTGGTACAGGAAAAACGTTGTTGGCTAGGGCAGTGGCTCATCATACTGACTGTACGTTCATAAGGGTGTCTGGTTCTGAATTGGTTCAGAAATACATTGGAGAAGGTTCTAGAATGGTCAGGGAGCTTTTCGTTATGGCCAGGTTTGTACCCTTTGTTTAGGTTCCTCTGTTCATATTATCTGTTTATACCAAAGTAAAAGGGGAAACAAGAGAAATGCTAGCAGTAGACCCTCTCAGGTTTAAAAACCCCAAAATTTGTGGGGTTCCCAATATTTGACGAGCCTCTCTTGATTTTGTAGCTTTCAATAAACTCTTAAGTAATAGGACAGTGTGTGTTTTAGGGTATTTTCTAGCATTTCTCTAAAAGTGAACTTTTCATGGCTTTGTGAGTTGGGGATAGTTTTAAGAGGGGTTGGGTTAACTCGATTCGGGGCAAAGATTTATGCATAGTTTCTTAGATTTTGATTGTCAAATTTGGTCTTAGATGCATACAATGTATCAGGTGTCGATTGAATTTGGTGTGAATATTATGTCCTTTTTGCAATTTCCACTAATAAGTGCACCTGTAAAGGGAAGGTTGACATTTTTATTCTCCTTAAGAAGTTATGCCTAACATTTTTTATTCAGATTTTCGTTTTATGTTATTTGTACACTTCCTAATCTGTTATTATATATAAATATTATCATGCAACGCTTGTCTTCTTGACAGGGAGCATGCTCCATCAATTATCTTCATGGACGAAATTGACAGCATTGGATCTGCTCGGATGGAATCTGGAAGTGGCAATGGTGACAGTGAGGTACAACGTACTATGCTGGAACTTCTCAACCAGTTGGATGGATTTGAAGCTTCAAATAAGATCAAGGTAAAAGGAGCTCTATACTGTTATGTTGTACCACTAAGGGAAAATGGGAAATTTTAAAGCTAGTCTAATGTCCACTGTTGTAAATAGAAACTTGAAGCAGTTGAACATAAGGGATATTATTTACTCTATTTGACTCATTTGAGATAAGTTCACAATTCTTTGTGGAGGTTCTGAAGATAAATTTTCTATTGTAGGTTTTGATGGCCACTAATAGGATTGATATCTTGGATCAAGCTCTCCTTAGACCTGGACGTATTGATAGGAAGATTGAATTTCCTAACCCCAATGAAGAGGTTTGCTTTTTTGCCTTCATGTTACTTGTTAATGTATTTGTAATGGGATAAAGGGTGCACCTTGTGCATTCATAACAAATATTCCTGAAATAACTGTATTTGTTTGTGCAGTCTCGGCTAGATATTTTGAAAATCCATTCAAGGAGAATGAATTTAATGCGTGGCATTGATTTGAAGAAGATTGCTGAGAAGATGAATGGAGCATCTGGTGCTGAACTTAAGGTATATTTTTTTTTTTCATTTGCATCATATGTTTGGTTTTTCCTTTTGCTATACAATCGAATTAAAAACTGTCCTTGTTGAAGCAATCTGTGATGGTGTTGCTGATCTCGTATCAAGGAATTATTAACCTACGGTTATATAATTATATTTATTAAGATGATGGGTGTCGTGCCTTCATATATAATTTTTTCTTTTCTCTATGCAAACATATACATGTCACTTTCTTTATGGAAAAACCCTAGAGAACTTCTACGATGTCATGAGGCTGGGATTGTTTATGTAAGTTTCCTTCGAGAGTTAGAGTAAATAAAATGTGAGTTCGTCTTTGCCTAGATACCATGAAAATAGTCAACATACAAGGAACGACTTTGATAAAATGGAATACATTAATAAATAGTGGTGCATCAATCACATCTGAGTGTATATTGCAGAATCTTGAGCCACCAAGGCAGACTATACAGAAGGAGTATAGTGTGCTTAGCTGGACGTATAAATACAAGGAAATAGTAGCAAGAATAAACTACTGCTATGTGATTGGGAGATTTTATAATGGATTAGTAACTAGTTGAGATATTTCACATGTATTATTACTACTCAGGATGCCGAGCCTTTTATATAATAGTGAGATTTTATCACGATTTGGCAAGAGAATCCATTATAATATCAAAAAAATCAGCAATGCTAGTAGAATTGATGACATAGTAAAACGAGCCTTAATTTTTAAGTATTCATAATAATGCAGGAACAGAGCAATTTAGTTTGTCTGTTAAATTAATACGCTATTTCAGTATCTGTGATGCTCAAACTGTGTTTTATGCAGGCTGTATGCACTGAAGCTGGTATGTTTGCTTTGAGGGAAAGGAGAGTACACGTGACTCAGGAGGATTTCGAGATGGCTGTGGCGAAGGTGATGAAAAAGGAGACTGAAAAAAATATGTCATTGCGGAAGTTGTGGAAGTGATCTTTATTTCATGTTTCTGGTGCCCTTAACTTGTGAAGACGGACAACAGATTCACCTTAGGTTTTCAATTTACGGTGGCATTGGTTTTCCTTTTGATTTAAGTTTACCATGTTATGTACCAAATCATGATTCTTTCCAGTTCAGTTTCTTCTTGTCTTTGTCTTCGAACTGCACACAACATTTATACACTATTTTACAAAAATTCTTATTAATTCTAAACAATCTAACTTCAAATACTACCTTTTTCATGCTTGAATATAATTTAAATAGCTTTCTTAATTAAAATGGTAAAAAAAATTCGGAGGCCAATTTGTTTTTTTTATTATATTATACATTGTATATATT
>Ga0123341_1003308_pt1 | contig 13753 bp, 10 predicted proteins | sample Turbeapinknodule_FD_89959 | JGI IMG/M metagenome (GOLD analysis project Ga0123341, IMG submission 89959) | Root nodule microbial communities of legume samples collected from Mexico - Turtle bean Mexico pink nodule | ecosystem: Host-associated > Plants > Roots > Nodule | place: Mexico: Nepantla... | reverse complement strand
GGACAGTTTTTTGGTGTTTCTTGCTGGCTGACTTGAGCGTCGGAGTGCAAACGGCCGCTAGGGCGCCTCTTTGTCCTCTTTTTTGCAGGAATTCGCAGGCAATCAGTGGGAAGGAGTCCTTAGTTGACGGTTGAGGCCACGCACGAAGACGTCCCGGTCAACCGGACGGAACTTAATCCTACCATTTGTCTATTTGATGAGACAAATAGGGGGAGAAGTGTTGTTGGGAGCTGTAATGTTCTTAATTATGTTTACTGTTTTTGAACATTGCTATTATTGACTGTGTTACTGGTTTATTTCTGGAATTTTTAAAGCTGATGTGTTTTCTGGTTTACAGATTTTTAACCGGTTATCTGTACGAAATAACCGATTGTTCTTATGCAGCTCTGCTTATTTGAAATTTGATGTGTGGTGCATATCTGTTTTGAACTAGATATTTCTGTGTTTGTTAGTGAATGCAGGATTCAACAAATTCTAAACAAAGAACATTCCTAAAAGCATCCCAAGGAATTGTCTCCATCAAATAGGGGGAGATTGTTGAAGATGGGAAACTTTGATGTATCAAATCCTCATGAAGCCTAAAGTTGTGTTGTGTTTTAGGTTTAGGTTTGTTATGGGGTTTAGAATCTTTGTAAGATCAGTCTTGATTCTCAAACAAAGCTTATTTCAATCTGTTTTAAAGATTAAAGTCTTTTTGCACGCAAAGGGAAAAACAATCGGTTAAAGTTTCAAGATAATTGGTTGTTTGTCACTTAGCTGGCAAAGATGTTTTGAAACTGTTTTTTGAATCAGTTGTATAACTGTCAAAACCATTCAACCGGTTAAATCGTAGTTTTAACCGATTAAATATAAATTTTCATAACGGTTTTTTGAAAAAATGTTTTAACTGATTTGGTTGTTCAAATCTGCCTTCAACGGTAGCTTCTCAAGTCTTCTTTCAAACCTGAAAAGATTGATAAAATAGACAATATTGATATTCTGATTTGAGAGATTACCAAATGTTTGTGAAAAGGTGTTTTACCAAGTGTTAGCAAGATTGCTTTTGAGCTTTGTTGTGATTCAAGAACTGATCAATAGGGTTTCTGGTGTACTGTGATTCCAGGTGTTTCCTAACCTTGTTTAGGTTCTTGTAATTGTTCATATTACTCTCTGAAAAACTGTTGTCAAATCCTGTAAAGTCAGTGTGATTCTGGCTTGAGGTGTTGGCTGTGTGCAAAGAGGGTGAGTAGGCTTTGTGGGATTCAAAGTCACCTCTTTGTGTTGTGTTTTTGTAATCTGTGATTGGTTACATAGTGAAATACTCAGTGGTTTGACTGGGGACTGGATGTAGCTCTAGGATAGAGTGAACTAGTATAAACCTTGTGGGTAATTCTCTCTATCTCTTTTCTCCATAACTGTTTGATATTTTCTGTTGTCATAAACAACCGGTTAAATCGTTATTTTAACCGATTATAATTCTGATATTTGTTTCTGTTTGGTAATTTGATTGGCTTTCTGAATTGCTTTTCTTAATTGTTTGTTAATGTTTCATTCTAAGCAAAGTATTTGTGAAAATCTTTTGTAAACAATTCAACCCCCTCTTGTTGTAGCCATCGATCCTAACACATTTATTTGTAGATTCAATAAAAAATCTGCATTCTGACTTTCTAGAATTGATAGTTCACACCACAGAATAAAGATGGTCTATTGATAGATGCTCCCTCCCCAAAGGGTAACTTGTTAGCCATTGAAACAAATTTGAAAAACAGAACTTGAGAAAATTTCAAGAACCTAGCTCTTGATGCCAATTGTTAGAATTAATGGTCTTAACAAGAGGGGGGAATTGTTTAAAGCAAACTTTTTGCAAATATTGGATAAGAATGAAGAATAATGATGAATTACAGAAAGAGCAATAAAGGAAGCCTAGAATCAAGACAGTTAAAATTGTTTGCAAAAAAACAATTGGTTGAGATTTCATTTTAACCGATTGTTTATAGCAGCAGAAACAAAAACCACATCAAACAGTTTGTAATGAGTGAGAGAGAAAAGATTGCACAACCAATTTATACTGGTTGACTCCTTACCAAAGCTACATTCAGTCCCTAGAAAACCAATGGGTATTTCACTAGGTAATCAACAACAAACTACAACACACAAACACCACAAAGAGGTGATCTTGATCACACACCCTCTTTTCCTAACCACACACACAGTCAAAACAACCCTTTGACTTTAGAGATTCATAGTTTACAAGATTTCAAATTGGAAAACCATTACAAGAATAACAGGACCAAGTTACACCTGATTACAAGAAATCCAAGAGCTCTTAATTCACTTCTTAAACCAAATGCACAGCCTTAGGCAATCTAGCAAAGCTTGAAACAAATCTCTCTCAAATCTGTTTTTTAATCTCACTTTCTGTTTTTTGAAATGTGGAGGGTAACTCAGATTTATAGCTCTTCAAACTAACCATTTTAGGTAGTTAAACATGAGCCAAAACAGTTTTAAATCAACCGAAAACAGATTTAATAGCTTTTTAAAAAGTTGTTAAGAACTTAAAAAATTAACCGGTAGAAATGTCGATTTAACCGGTTGAATTGGTTTTATCAGTTAGACAGCCAAGTCAAAAACAGTTTGAAAACCCTCTAAACAGGCTAGGTGTAAAACTATCGACTAAACCGATAAATCAATCGGTTGTTTATCACTTAGCTTAGAAAAACACTTTTCATTTTCAAAACCAGATTGATTCAGCTGTGCTTTGGTTTAAGAATGAATCTTACAAATTCTAAACATCCTAAAACTAATCCCTAACAACAGCAACACATGCTTCAAGCTTTCTTCACAAATTTGGGGTAATCAAAGCTTCATTTTCAACAAAAATTTGTACACAACTTCTGTGATAAATGCATAGCATGTCGAAAAGCTAAGTCTAAGGTTCAACCCAATGGATTATATACCCCTCTCCCCATCCCGGACATGCCTTGGGTAGACATTTCTATGGACTTCATTTGGGATCTTCCCAAGACATCTAAGGGTATGGATTCTATTTTTATGGTAGTGGATCGTTTTCCAAAAATGACCCATTTTATTCCATGACACAAAATAGATGATGTTTGTAATATTGCCAATCTCTTCTTTAAGGAAGTTGTTAGATTGCATGGGCTTCCTAGAAGTATAGTATCTAACAGAGACTCTAAGTTCTTGAGTCACTTCTGGAAGACATTTTGGGGCAAACTTGACACTAAACTCATGTTTTCTACTACTTGCCATCCCTAAACTGACGATCAAATAGAAATGGTCCCAAATGTTAAGATGCCTTATTTCTGGGAACCCTAGGGTGTGGGAGGATTTACTTCCTCATATTGAGTTTGCTTATAACCGAGTAGTTAATTATACTACTTCTCTCACCCTTTTGAGGTTGTGTATGGGTTTAATCCCCTCACACCTCTTGACGAACTTCCTATTCCTGTACCTGACGAGGTATTGTGCAAAGATGGTTTTGACAAAGCGGCTTTTATTAAAAACTTGCACCAACACATCAAGCGCCAAATAGAAAGGAATGTAGGCAAGTATGCTCAAAATGCAAATATGAGGTGCAAAGGTTTGATCTTTGAACCTGGGGACTGGCTTTGGCTTCACTCCTAGATGTAGTCCTTCTCTTAAGTTGTTATTCTACCCTGGCACATAGTTGAACCAAGTCATCTAAATCACAAAAAGGTATTAGTTTAACCTTATCTGAAATTTCTAGGTTCAGGCCAATATAAAATCTAGCAGTGGTTACCTCAAATTTTTCCTTAATACTAGCCCTCAACATGAGTAATTTAATTTTTTTCCTATATTCCTCTATAGTTTTGTACCGTACGGTCCTCGGGCGTTGAATGGCCTCGGGCGTTGACCAAAGTCAACATGATGGGATCCCAAAGTTGGAACCCCTGAAAAACACAGCAGGACAGGAAGGAGTCTCCATAGGCTCACGGGTGAGGGTGGTCGAGGAGGGGGTGGCACCAAGCCAGGGCGTGGAGTCCTCAGGCATCGACACCTCAACAATAAAGATAGACAAAGAAAGGTTGTTTTTCAAGCCACACCCCAGTTACCAGTAGGGAGAGGCCCAGATCACAAGGGATCCATGCATTGGGTGTAGGGACGCGGTAGTACGCACCACCATTAAAGAGCCACTGGGACAGAGACGACCCAGGAAGGTCACGTCCCAGAGGGTGATCTGCATGCATGGCACGTGAGTAAGGCAGGGAACTCCCAGGGCGGATGACTGAGAAATTGGGTGCATGAGTTGGCATCCAAGCAGTCATCCCGCGCCAGTTGCACTTTGGCAAGGCAGTCTTACGCACCAGATAGCCCTAAGTCTGGGTGCTGGTGTCACTAAGATGCGCCTACAGGATGTTTAGGTCACAGCTAAACAGAAGGGCAATGGCACTAAAGGTATATAAGGTTGACAACAGACATAACCATGGTACGTTTTGACATTTCCACAAAATGACTTGAGACCTTGGAGGGAGGTCCCATTCCTCGTACCTGGAATGTAGCCAACCTCAAGTTTTATTTCAGCTAAAAACTCTTGCATTGTATACAGTTTAAGAGGACACTCTTTTTCCCTTACAAGGGTTTTTTAATGAGGTCACCCAATAAAAAGTACATTTTTAAGTATTCTTGAGTTTTCTGTATAATGCAGGGGAGAACGTCGTCGCTCTGGTGGCAGTCTCTTTCGGGGCGCCTCCTCCTCGAGCGTGGACACCAAGAACGAACAACATAGTTCAGTAAGAAACGAACCCGTTGCATTGATGTTTAGACACCTCAAGGAAGAGCGGAAGTTCCTTATGGTCCACCTCTCCTCGAGTGTGGGCATCAAGCGTGACTAGCAAAATTCGACTGGTGAGGAACTGGTCGCCTTGGTGTTTAGACACCTCGAGAGGAAGTAGCAGTATCCTTCGGGACGCCTCCTCCTCGAGCGTGGGCACCAAGTGCACCAGTCGTCTTGGTGTTTAGACACCTCCAGGGGGGTGGCAGGTCCCTTTGCGACGCCTCCTCCTCGAGCGTGGGCACGAAGCGCAAATAGTAGGCTTCGGCTAGTTAAGTCATCCTTTGCCTCTAAGCGAAGATGAGGCCAGAGACGCGCCTTGAGGGTAGACACCTCAAGACCGCAAAGTGTAAGGAAGTGTAAAGCAAAGAAGTCCCTTGTCCAAAGTAAGAGGTCAAGACAAGGGCTTTCGAAGGTTCACGCATGCTCCCTGCCTTCACAAGTAGTTAAGCAAGTTAAAGGAAGAGGGTGAGAAGGCGTGCTACCTAAAGTTCAAAGTTTTAGAGAAGCTTAAGAGCATCGTATGAAGTTAGCATCAGAGCGTTGTTAGTAAAAGAGGCAAGTAAAGGCACTAGCAGAGATGAGTAAAACATCTAAATTAAGTTTTAAGTTACATTCAAGTTGTAAATGTTCTTAAGAATACAGTTTAAAGCCTAGAGGACTAGGTGGCATTCTGTTGAGAACGCCTCGGCACGACTTGTCCATTGATGACGTAGTTCGCCGTAGCAAAAGGCGAAGTGTCCTTCTCAGGATGTTTGCAAACAACCTGATCCAGGGCATCTTCAAACCCGGCAGCATAGGCATCAGCAACATCATGGAGGAGTTCTGCCTTGGCCTTCTCAAAGTTCTCAGCTTGAGCAACCATCTCCTCCTCGGCTTTCACAAGGGCCTCAGTCTTTGCTGTAAGCTCCCCTTTGATCTTCTCAAGGGTCTCAGCTTACTCAGTAAGTTCCTCATTGATTTTCTCAAGGGCTTTGGCCGCAGCTTCTTCTTTAAGTCCCACCACCTCAGCACGTAGTAGCACCACTTTGCCGAGTAAGGTGGTGTACTTCTGGCCTTCACCGTGAAGCCTCTTGTTGGCCTCCAGCTCAACCTTTCAAAAAACACCCAGCTCTTGGGTAAGCGCGGTTTCCTGAATAAAAAAGTGTTGAGCTTGGTTGGAAAGTTGCTCTTTTTCTTGCGCTAGTTCATCAGGGCCTGTTGCTCCTTGGTCTTCAACTCAACCTTGTGGAAAGAAGAGTTGGCACGAGCAAAGAATTCCCCGAGGCTGAGGGCCATGCTCTCTTGCAGTGCCTCATCAATAGAGCTCCCCATGGCCTCTTTTTGGTAACCTCTCAGGATCTGTTGGAGGACCAAGGGAAACTCAGGGGCGGGGGCAGGAGCAGGCTCAGGAACACTCTCGGCTCCATCCTCAAGTGCAAGAAGGTTCGGAGGTGAGGAGGCGCTAGGAGGGTTGTCCCTAAGGGAGGTAGAGCGCCTGACAGAAGAGGAATGGGAGGTAGCTACCATTGTGGTTTTCTGCCTTTTGAAGGTAGGGCCCTCCATGGTGTCCTCATCATCATCTGAAGCGATGAGCACCACCCCTTTGTTTTCCTCTAGGGGGGTTGAAGGTGGAGAAGCCCTGACTGTTGCCAAAGGAACAACCGCAATGGGAGCTGGAGAAGTGGGGGCAGGTGTAGCATGTGGAGAAGTAGGGGCAGGAGTGGTTTGGATGGAGGCTGGCAGAGGAACATTTGGGGAGGCAAGTGAAGCAGGACGTGCCGAGGCACCTGCCTTGCCAGTTGCTACATTGTCGTGAACAGAGAAGACCTTAGCCAGTCTCGCCTGCTTCTCTGCATTCAGAACCATGCCTGCACCAAAGTGGAAGAGGTAAGAACCAAGTAAACAAGAGAAATAAGAAAATCAACACAAGTATAGGTTAACAGATAGAGAAAAGCATAAGAAAGAACAAGAGAGGATTCCTATACCAATGTAGCTGGCAAGCCCAGTAGGGTGATACTTGTTTTTAATAAGTTCTGCAGTATTGAAGATCACCCTCAAGCTGGCCAGAACTTGGCATACCCTACGATCAGCTGAAGAGAATTCATCCAATGTCTTGGCCTTCTTGAGTTTAAGCTTCTCCACCCAGTATAGGGGAAATCCATCAAGGGCAGTGCGGTCGTGCTCAGAACAGCACACCTTGAAGAACTTCTTTTTAAATCCTTTATAGGATTGTTGGAATAAAGCGAGGATGACTCTCCCAGTTATCCCGCTGAAGCTAACCCAGAGGTTCTTCCCCTGGCTTTTGGCTTCGAAGAAATGTAGAAAGACATCTACTAAAGGGGCATGGCTGAAGTAGTTGCAGAGAATGGAAAAGGCCTTGATGAAAGCCCAGCTGTTGGGATGCAGCTGAGCAGGGGCAACGTTGATCTCAGTTAGAAGCTGCCTCTCAAAGCTATTGAAAGGGGGGCGCTGCCTATTGCGTTTAAATACTATTTGGTAGAAGAATAAGAAGGGCTCCCCATCGTTGGCACGGTTATCTACACAAACAGGTTCACCCTCTGCACAAGGGCGAACGAAGATGTAGGCGTCACATTCCCTCCCGAACGCCCTACCTTTAAAGTCGGGTTCACTATCCAAGTGTGCCCTCCAGTCAGCCAGAGAGGTAAGGGAGGAGGTTTCAGCAAGAAGGTTATCAGAAGCCCAGGGGTACAGGGGCTTATAGTTGATGCTAGGAGGAGGAGGGTTGGCAGTAACTTTTGTTCGCGCCATGATGAAGGAAAGCTAAGAAAAACAAGGAAAGGAAGAAACAAAGGTTCAACAAAGGTAAAGCTATGGTGTGAAAATAAAAAGCTCAGAAAACCCTATTCTTGCGAAAAACCGAGAAATAGAGGAACGAAGAAGATGCAGAGGAAGATTCGAAACATAGAAATATAAACAGACCCAAGCAATTTTTAATGTGCGAAATCAGAAATAAAGAGCAATTGATGGAGAAAAATCATACCTTTGATGATTGATGAGTGAAAGTTTCGGTTTTTTGTGGAGGAAGAAATCAAAGAGCTCGAGGAAGAAGATGAAGAGTGCAAGAAAGGTATCAAGTTATGGAACAGTGCATGAAGCGCGCGTTTTTGAAAGGATTAACATAAACTTGAGAAGCGCAAGCGATGTTAAGTCCCAGCAACATGATTAAGCCACGTGTGCGTTGATTACAACATGAACAGGAAGGCGTCACTTCAATGCACTGTGCATGTCCTATCACGAGAGGCCATGTAGGTCGGTAGGGTGAGGACATAGTCTCTTCGCTGAACAAGTCGACAGCCCGAGACTGGGGGGCTTGTGTACCGTACGGTCCTCGGGCGTTGACCAAAGTCAACATGATGGGACCCCAAAGGTGGAACCCCTGAAAAACACAGCAGGACAGAAAGGAGTCTCCATAGGCTCACTGGTAAGGGTGGCCGAGGAAGGGGCAGCACCAAGGCAGGGCGTGGAGTCCTCGGGCCTCAGCACCTCAATAGTAAAGATAAACAAAGAAAGGTGGTTTTTCAAGCCACACCCCCTAGTTACCAGTAGGGAGAGGCCCAGATCACAAGGGATCCAAGCATGGGGTGTAGGGACGCGGTAGTATGCACCACCGTTAAAGAGCCATTGGGACAGAGATGACCCAAGAGGGTCACGTCCCAGAGAGTGATCTGCATGCATGGCACGTGAGTAAGGCAGGGAACTCCCAGGGTGGATGACTGAGAAATTGGGTGCATGAGTTGGCATCCAAGCAGTCATCCCGTGCCAGTTGCACTTTGGCAGGGCAGTCTTACGCACCAGATGGGCATAAGTCTGGGTGCTGGTGTCGCTAAGACGCGCCTACAGGATGTTTAGGTCACAGCTAAACAAAAGGGCAATGACACTAAAGGTATATAAGGTTGACAACAGACATAACCAAGGTATGTTTTGACATTTCCACATAACACTCTACGCTTTCATTAGTTCAAGTTACGAATTTTTGAGAGAGAAACAGAGTGAGAGAGAACACACAGTGATCACAGAGTTTGAGTTTGGTGTTCATTGCCCATAGACTGACTTGACCGTCGGAGTGCAAACGGCCTCGAGGGCGCCCTTTGTTTCTCTGTTTTCAGGTGATTCAACCGGAGGAAGAGACCGTGGGATCGAAGGGTTCTTGGAAGCGAAGCCAACAAAAACGCACAAAGACGTTAGGTCAACCGGCGGGAACAAGTTTTATCCTTTTGTTGAAGTCCTTAGAGTGGATACATCAATTATTTGTCTTAATAAGAGGGAATATGGTGTTTTCTAAGTGTATTCTTCAATTCATTACAGTATTTAATTTGAATCGCAAGGTCTTTCATTAAGGCAGTCCACCAATACATTGTTTGTCCCTAAAACCTAAGTGTATCCAGGGACACCTTTCGCTCTTCCTTAACATGGTTGCTAGCAAAGATTTTCCCGACCTTCATCTCTCAGTCTAAAAATTTGTCAATGTCATTTCTTCCATAAAAGGGAGGAAGGTGTATCCTTATTCTCTAGGAAAAGGTCCATATCTAGGCCTATCTCTTGGGTGTGGTGGGTAATATTCTTCATTATATTATGGACTATACCACCCCTTAAATTGCCCCCTGGAGTCAGGACTCCTTCTTTACCTAGGTTCTTCTTCTTACTGTCCTGTGTGCTTATTTTGGGTAAGAACCATTTCGGAAAACATTTCCTTCATATCATTCCTCAAATCATTCATCAAATTATTTATTTGTATTTTCTTGTAGTGTTGCTATTTTTTTTTAAATATTCTTTTAAAAATCTAGCCTCCTCTCTCCATCCATACTTCTCCTCTATTTCCCTATTACTTCCTTGTACACTAGGTGCATGATTATGATCACTCATTTTGAATTAGAAAAAAATGGTTTTCACAAAAAACTTTGATTTAACAATGAGTGATAAAAGTTTTCACAAATAGACTTGGAAGTTGGAAGTTTCTATCAAGATTAAAGATTCAAGGTTTCTCTGAGTTCGGTTCCAGGAAAGAGTAGTGAGTCACTTGGACCACTTAAGTACCAATGTCTTTCCTAGCCAAAGATTCCTCAAATAGATTTAACTAATCTCCCTCAAAAGAAACATCAAAATGATTTTTTTTATATGAGTGTGTGCAAGGCTTCCTAATCATCAAAAGAAGATCAACTACAGATGGAGAGCAAAGTCCTAAGTATCAAGACTTACAAATAAAAGAAAGCAAAAAATTAAACAAGAAAGAAATAAAGAAAAACAATTAAATATGAATAATATAAGTTAAACGTGTCTTGTGTGAAAGTGCAAGTGACACTTTGAGCCCCTTAACACACTTTCACTTACTAATGCACAAATTTTATATTACAATGTTCTTAGTAGGATTGCTTTGAAAGCATTTTCCCAAACAAAACAAAAATAAGCAAGGAATTAAACTTTGAACACAAAGGTTATGTAATACAATGCCACTATTACAAAAAAAATTATGATACTCCTTCACTTTGTGTGGTCTTGATTCTTAATCTTCAATTATTTTCTTCTCTAAGTAAGCACTATTTTCAAGTCTTAACAATGAACCATCAAGTATAAATTAGCTTCACAACTTCAAAACCACAAATCCACGAAATTCACCTTACGAGGCCAACAAGAAAAAATCAAGAAAGGTTCAATTAAAAATGCTAAACTCAAATGGAACTAATTTGACAAATGCAAGGAGTAATTTGAAGACACAAAACAAGAATTAAAGTTGAAAAAATCGTGAACACACAAATTGGAAACCTAGGAATAGCTCTATAGTAGATTTAAAAAAAAAAATATAGAATTAAAATTTGATAGGTACTTGGCTAATTTATAATTATTTTCCAGAGGTGATTCAACCTTGAAAATTTAACCAGGTCAATTCTCCTTTTACAAAAAAATATAACTCCAACAAAAACTCAACTCGCCAGGCACAAATTTCACTCGCTCAGCTTTTTTAATGCAAGTTCATGTCCTTTCCATATTTTTATCTTTTTTTCTATTCTGAATGCTTTTACGAAATTTTAGGACATTCTTCCTCATAAATATATGAACTGAGATTAAAATTTTCAAGCCAAAACTCGAAGTATTCCAATTGATATAAAATTTTCTAGCCAATACAACACAAGTGCAGATTCGAAGAATCCTAAAGAAGTTAATGAAATGATTTAAAAACTCAAAGACATCATAGAAACTTAACTCTAATGAAGGAATAACAAATGAAGGAATAACAAGATATGAGACTCAAAATTAGAAAAGGAAAAGCACTCAAGGCGCAAATATATCAAACACTTGACAATAAAAAACAAGAAACTAAAATGAACAATAATACTACTTGAAGTTTATAACATATATGAAATTAACATGACTAAGACAACAAGGAATGGATTTTAAACTAAAATTAAAACAGTAAAATAGCAAATGTATTGAATAAAATTTCAAAGAAAAACTCAAGAAATGTAAAAGCACAAAAGGAATAACTGTTGAAGGAAGAACTAGCATTTTGAACCGATTAATCAACACAAAACATCAAACAAACGGTGGAAACATATTAAAAAATGATTCAAGATATTCAAAACAGTATCAAGATATTCAAAACAGTATGAATACAACACGAAAAAGCAAAATAAAATAGAAGAACAAAGGATGAACTTATCTTGACCGTGAACCTAAGGCTCTAGATTCCAAATGATTCAATCCTTGGTTGAATCTCTATGCTTCTTTGTGATTTTCCTTGAATTATGCAAAATGATTGAAGAAGCTTGTAGTAGCCATGGCTGAAATTCTAAATTGGAGAAGGTCAATTTTTAATTTGGAAGTAGAAGTTTTAGAAGAGGTGAGATCAACTTCTAAAAGTAATTCTAAACTAGTCATCTTTCTAGTGCTAACAAAGAGAGAGCTTAAAAGACAAGTTTGAGCTGAAAATTTGGCAGCATCATAATCAATTCTAAGTTGAATTACATGGTGATTAGCACCTCTATTTATAACCTAATTGGTGTCCAATGTTTGGAATTATTCCTCCACTCATAGCATGACAAATGGCTCTCTATGATTGGAGCAAATCCTCTCCACTCCTAGCTTGACAAGTGGTCGTTTTGCATTGGATGAAGATGCTGTCAAATGAGGTGGTGCCATGTGGAGATGCTCACATTCACACCTTGTCTACTTGTATTCCATCTTGTTTCACACATCCTACATGCCCTCCATGTCACATTCCATGTGTGGTTTCAACCCTAGATGGCCTAGGGTTGTTTTGGGCTCAAAAGGCACAAATGTAACCCTAGCTAGACTCTCATATCCTATTTACATCTTATTCTACTAGGCCCAATACATGACCTAAATACAAGCCCAAATCAATCCTATACTATTTTATACAATTTTTACAAGACTAGAGAAATTGGAAGAATAGTAAATAAATTAATTCTCCATAAAAATAGGGTTTTCTGAGCTCCTTCTTCTTTCATTCTTCTAGCCATGGTCCTTGTCAAAGGCCCAATACGAGTACTTGTGCATGTTCTCTTCTGCGTCTTGATTGTTCCTAAAATCACATTTAGAAACCTCTGTGATTGCTAGTGATATTAATAATTTCAATATGTTAGAGCAAACATATCACTGGAAAAATCTCTTAAAATCGTAGAGTTATCAATACATTCCATTCTCATATATTAATCCAAACAATATCATTATATTCAATTTTAGAGTAAATTTGTCACAGTTTAATTTCTCTTGAATATTTTCCACAAAATATGTTTTCAAAAAACCTTTAAATGAATAAGAAACGTATGTGCTCTATTTTTAAATATCCTTTCCAAACATAGATTTGAATATCAATTTAAGTACAATTGTGCTTGTACAAAATATCTTTCATTACACATTTAAGGTATATCAGTTATGCTCCTTGTGTTTCAGAGAATGTTTTCAATATATGCACAATTTATTGATATGTTATATTCATTGGTGTTTATGTAAAAACATTGTGAATCTCAATTAAAGCATTGAGTTTTGATGAAATAATAATTATATGATTTGTCTTAATCAAAATGAGTTTAGAAAAGATATGATAAACATTTAAGCACATGTAAAGCGAAAGGATTAAGTTTGGAAACTTCCCTTACACTTATTTGTGTACTGCATGATCATCGTCTGCAACCTGGATATAGAAAGAGAGGAATCCAGGTTACGAGTACTTGGTGGGAATCCTCTCCATTAAGGAGATAACATGTGGACCTTCATGCCTTCCTTGCCACTTCATGCTTTCTATTTACACTCTAATAATTTATTTGTGCACCCTAGATAATCTAGAGTTGCATTGGGTCCAAGGAGACCCAATTATAACTCTAGTTGGACTCTTTCTTTTTCATTTTACACCCTAATCAAATTGGCCCACTACATGGTCCATGAAAATTGGCTCAAAACATAGCCCAAGGAAATGGTCTAAATACAAGCCCATAATAAAGTCTATACTACTTTATACAATGCTTATAAAACTAGAGAAAAAATGGAAGAGCAGACAATAATTAATTCTCCGTAAGATGAGAGTCTTATGAGATTTTTTTTTTTGCTTCCAATATTTTGAGGCTGGATGGATTTTCATCAATCCCTCCCTCTTGAGAAGGATCTGTCCTCAGATCCTGAATGATGTTCAATGACAAGAACCTCTGTTTATTTGTTACTTTCCTACAAGGTCAAATATCCATCTACAATAAACATCAAGCAAACATGAAACAAGTTTCTTTAAAATAAAATTAAAGAAAAAGAAAACATAACAAAAAGATATGGCCCTTTATTTTTATAAAAGTTTGAAAAATACGATCCTTTTTAAAAAAAAATCACTTTATGTTGGTCTTTGCCTAAACTAGGCAACAACATCATAAAGTGTTGTTTTTGAGATTTTTGTGAAGAAGAATTAGCATTATATAATTGAAAAGAAGAGTTCAAAGTATTGAAATCCCCTTTAAG
>Ga0123341_1003307_pt1 | contig 13754 bp, 14 predicted proteins | sample Turbeapinknodule_FD_89959 | JGI IMG/M metagenome (GOLD analysis project Ga0123341, IMG submission 89959) | Root nodule microbial communities of legume samples collected from Mexico - Turtle bean Mexico pink nodule | ecosystem: Host-associated > Plants > Roots > Nodule | place: Mexico: Nepantla... | reverse complement strand
CTGCCGATGATCATCGGCAGGCAGCAGAAGAACGTCTGGAGGTCGACTGCGAAGCGCGAGCCGTAATTGCGACCGACAACGGAAACCATGGTCGCCATGGTGACAGAAATGCAGGCAAGCTCCGCAAAGGAATCATGCACGACGAAGATGGCGTAGCCGCTGGCGATGCCGAGGAGCGCGGTGGTGCAGGCTCCGCTGCCAACCAGAATCCACTCCCAACGCTCGATCCCGGCGTGCGACAGACTTTGCTTGTCGACACGATCGAACTGCCGGAAGATGGCCATGCGAGCGCCGAAAACCAGAAGGAAGGCAGCCGACAGCAGGATGTAGATGGAGTATTGCGTCTTGGCAGCCACTGCAAGGCACGTCGCAACATGCACGATCACGCCAACAAGAAGCGTCATGCGGTTCCCGGAAAGGGAGCTCACAAACGACAGATACACATCTAAAGGGACCCTGTTCGGGTTATCCGGCTTCATCCACACTTTCCCTGTGCGCGGGAATTCTAGGCTCAACCCTTTAAAAATTGATTTCAATGGAATCAAACATTTGGGTAAATTTTCTAAAACCATAGGATGAACCGGACAGCCTACACGCGCCGTTGCAGCCTTTTGGCGAGATTATTGAAATTTTTTATCCACGCCAGGGTTGTTGAATTATGAGACACTCACACTGCCTGGTCATCGGATCTAAGACTATACTCTAAGGCGAGGCATTTATCCTTCCAATTTCGAAGGCCGTGGTCTACATCGATTGCAAGAGGGAAAGCTGCCGGAAAAACGGCAGGACAAGAACAAGGGAAACGAATGTCGGGACTTCTGGCGGCAAGCCGGCTGATCGATTCGGTCAGTCGGATCATGGGCAAACTTTCCGAATATATGGTGCTGTTCTGCTGTCTGATCAGCGCCGGAAACGCCATCGTCCGCTACGCCTTCAACTACAGTTCGAACGGCTGGCTCGAGATCCAATGGTATCTCTTCGCCTTCGTCGTGATGCTCGGCGCCTCGCATGCGTTGCGCAACAACGAGCATGTCCGCGTCGACCTGATCTATGGTGCGGTTTCCGACAAAGCGAAGATCTGGATCGACATCGTCGGCCTCCTCATCTTTCTCATTCCCGTATGCATATTCCTCACCTGGCTATGCTGGCCCTTCTTCACGCTCTCCTACCAGCAGGGCGAAATATCGGGCAACGCCGGCGGACTGATCCGGTGGCCCGTGAAGCTGATCCTCGTGGCTGGCTTCGCACTGCTTTCCCTTCAAGGCGTTTCCGAGCTGATCAAGCGGATCGCCGCCCTCACCGGCGAAATCAGCATCGACACCAAATACGAAAAGCCGCTGCAGTAGCGCGCCCTGGAGGAACGGTTTTGTTTGATTTCGGCATCATTCCGCCGGCGATGTTCCTGGGCATGGTCATCTTCATGCTCTACGGGTTTCCGGTCGCTTTTTCGCTCGCCGCCGTCGGCATGTTCTTCGGCATTATCGGCATCATCACCGGCCATTTCAGCGAAGCCTTTCTGCAAGCGCTGCCGCTGCGCTTTTTCGGCATCGTCTCCAACGACCTCCTGCTCGCAATTCCCTTCTTCACCTTCATGGGAGCGATATTGGAACGCTGCGGGCTTGCCGAAGATCTGCTCGAAGGCACCGGCAAGCTCTTCGGCGGCATTCCCGGCGGCCTCGCCTATGCCGTCATCCTCGTCGGCGCCGTGCTCGGCGCGATCACCGGCACGGTGGCCGCCTCCGTCATCACCATGGGCGTGATCTCGCTGCCGATCATGCTGCGTTATGGCTACAGCCCGCGCCTTGCCACCGGCGTCATCGCCGCTTCCGGCACCATAACGCAGGTGATCCCGCCTTCGCTGGTGCTCGTCGTTCTCGCCGATCAGCTCGGCCGGTCGGTCGGCGACATGTATCTCGGCGCCATCGGCCCCTCCATCCTGCAGGTGACGATTTTCATCCTCTTCATCCTGGTGATGTCAATCATCCGGCCGAAATCGATGCCGCCGCTGCCGAAAGAGGTGCGCGGCGATTTCAACTGGACGCTGCTGGTAAAGGTGCTGATGGGCATGGTGCCCTCGATCGTGCTGATTTTCCTGGTGCTCGGCACGATCTTCATGGGCCTTGCAACGCCGACCGAAGCGGGTGCGCTGGGCGTCGTCGGCGCCATGGCGCTCGCCGCGATGAATCGCCGCCTCACCTGGCCGCTGATCCGCGAAGCGATGACATCGACCACCCACATCACATCAATGGTGGTGATGATCCTGATCGGCTCCACCTGCTTCAGCCTGGTGTTTCAGGGCATGGACGGCTCGCGCTGGATCGAGCACATGCTGTCGGGCATTCCCGGCGGCCCAGTCGGCTTTCTGATCTTCGTCAACATCTTCATCTTCGTGCTCGCCTTCTTCCTTGATTTCTTCGAGATCGCCTTCATCGTCATCCCGATGCTCGCCCCCGTCGCCTCCAGTCTCGGCATCGACCTGATCTGGTTCGGCGTTCTGATCTGCGTCAACATGCAGACGAGCTTCATGCATCCGCCCTTCGGCTTCGCGCTGTTCTACCTGCGTTCGATCGCCAGCAAGGACGTCAAGACCTCGGATATCTACATGGGCGCGCTCCCCTGGGTCGGCATGCAGCTGATCCTGGTGGCGATCGTAATCTTCTGGCCGCAATCGGTGACCTATTGGCTGGATAACGGCCCGAAGGTCGACCCGAACACGATCAAGATCGAAGTCCCGGGCTTCGGCGGCCAGCTCGGCCTGCCGCCACTCGGCGGCGGCAAGGACTCGCCGCAGATTCCCGGCCTGACCCTGCCGCCACTCGGCCTGCCAGGAGCACCGCCGCCCCCCGCCAAATAAAGAGCTAAAACAAAACCCCGGACCAAGTGATCCGGGGTTCTGATATTCGTGTCAGCCGCCGATGGAAGCCCTCAGAGCTTTCCGGCCCGCTGCTGGATCATCATGAACGTATCGAAAGTGTATTCCGAAAGCTGCATCCAGAGATAGGCGTCCCGCTTGAAGGCGGTCTGATCCTCGTAGATCTTTTTGAAATACTGGTTGGTGCCCGAGATTTCGCTGTAGATGCCGGTCGCCGCCTGGAAGCAGGCTTCCATGATCTCCTGGCTGAACGGGCGCAGCGTCGCACCTTCCGCAACGAGCTGCTTCAGCGCCGTCGGATTCTTCGAGTCGTACTTCGCCAGCATGTTGGTGTTGGCGAAGGCGCAGGCATCGGTCAGCGCCGCCTGATAATGCTTCGGCAGGTTGCTCCATTTCTCAAGGTTGAAGAAACCATGCACCGTCGGGCCGCCTTCCCACCAGCCCGGATAATAGTAGTACTTCGCCACCTTGTGGAAGCCGAGCTTCAGGTCGTCATAGGGGCCGACGAATTCTGCCGCATCGATCGTGCCTTTCTCCAGCGCCGGATAGATGTCGCCGCCGGCGATCTGCTGCGGGACGACGCCGACCTTCTCCATGACGCGGCCGGCAAGACCGGCAATGCGCATCTTGACCCCCTTGAGGTCATCGAGCGTATTGATCTCCTTGCGGAACCAGCCGCCCATCTGCGCGCCGGTATTGCCGGCCGGCAAGGCATACATGCCCTGCGTTGCGTAGAACTCGTTCATCAGCTTGTTGCCGTTGCCCTCGTAGAACCACGCATTGGTCAGGCGGCTGTTCAGCCCGAAGGGAATGGCCGTTCCGAAGGCATAGGCCGGATCCTTGCCGACGAAATAATAGGAGGTCGTATGGGCTGCCTCGACCGTGCCAGCGGCCACCGCATCGACGGCCTGCAGGCCAGGCACGATTTCACCGGCCGCGAAGGGCTGGATCGTAAAATTGCCGTCTGTCGCGGCAGCGACATGCTTGGCGATATCCTCGGCGCCGCCATAGATCGTATCCAAGCTCTTCGGAAACGACGACGTCATGCGCCACGCGATCTTCGGATTTTCCTGCGCGATCGCAGGCGCTGCCAATGCCGTTGCGGCTACCGCGCCGGCGCTGGCGGTTCCCGCCTTCTTGAAAAACGAACGACGATCCATCAAAAACCTCCCGTATAGATCACTGCGCGGCCAATCTTCACCCCACCCGCAGCCGGGGCAAACCTAAGCATGGCGGGGGCCGCGATTCAAGCTTTAGTCTATTAGCCTTTGGCATCAAGACGGCAATAGGAGAATGCGAGTGCAACTATCAAAATCAGCGGCTTAGCAGCCAAGCCGGAACCAGGGCAGCTTCGGCCGTATTTTGGCCCTCCGACACAGCCAATCGTTGACTTAAGGGCCGTTCTGGCGCCAGAAACACAGTGCAGAAAGTTTTCACCGGGGTTGATATGACGAAACCGATCGTTGCCATTCCTGCCGATATCCGCAGCTTCGACGGAGCGACGTGGCATGCCGTGCAGCATCAATATGTGAGGGCCGCCTTGAATGCAGCCGGCGTCATGGCCTTCATCATCCCCGCCTTCGAGGCAGGCTACGATACCGACGCGATCCTCGACCGCGTCGACGGCCTCCTGGTTTCCGGCTCGGCCAGCAACGTGCATCCTTCTCTCTACGGTGCCGAGGCGAGCGAGCGGGACGGTCCGTTCGACCCTGCCCGCGACGCCACCAGCCTGCCGCTGATCCGCCGCGCGATCGACCGCGCCATCCCGCTCCTCGCCATCTGCCGCGGCATCCAGGAGCTGAACGTCGCGCTCGGTGGCTCGCTGGCAAGCGAGATCCACGAGCAGCCCGGCATTTGGGACCATCGCCGGCCGGACGGCGTCGACCGCGACGGCATGTACGCCGTTCGCCAAAGCGTCTACGTCAAGGAAGGCTCCTGCATCGCAAGCATTCTCGGCCCCGGCGAAATTCGCGTGAATTCCCTGCACCGGCAGGCGATCGCCAGGACCGCGCCGCGCCTGCAGGTGGAAGCGATCGCCGAAGACGGCACGGTTGAGGCCGTCTCCGTCATCGACGCCAAGGCCTTCGCCGTCGGCGTGCAATGGCATCCGGAGTACTGGGCCGAAACCGACAAGCCTTCGAACCAGCTATTTGAAGCTTTCGGCGACGCCGTCCACGCCTACGCCGCCGGCAAGCTGCCGGTCACCTCCGCGCAGGCGATCGTCTGACGGCGCAGTCGCTAGAGCAATTCCAGGAAAAGTGCGAAGCGGTTATCCGTCCGGAATTGCGTAAAAACAAAAGTGAGAGCGGTTCAGCGCTTCCGTGAAAACCTGAACCGCTCTAGGCCTTTTGCGGCGTCTCCGGCACCGGCGTCAGCGCGGCTCCCGTCTCGAACCAGGCGATGAGATTATCGGCGACGAGATCGGCCATGGCATTGCGGGTCGGCACCGACGCGGAGGCAACATGCGGCAGGAGCACCGCATTGGCCGGTTCCAACAGGCCGGCCGGCACTGTGGGCTCATCATAGAAGACATCGAGGCCGGCTGCTCCGAGCGCGCCGGAGGTTAGTGCCATGCTCAGCGCCTCCTCGTCCACGCTCCAGCCGCGGCCGACATTGACGAGAATGCCGTCCGGGCCGAGTGCTGCCAGAATCTCGGCATCGATCGTCTTATGCGTCTGCGGCGTCTTCGGAACGATGGCGATCAGCGTATCCACCGCTTCCGCCAGCCCCTTCAGCGTCGGGTGATAATCATAGGGTGCATCGGCGTGACGCGAGCGAGTGTGATAGCTGATCTTCACCTTGAACGGCTCCAGCCGCTTGGCGATTTCAAGCCCGATGCGGCCAAGGCCGTAGAGCCCGACATGACGGCCATTGAGCGAGAAGCGCGACAGCGGATAGGTCACGCCCGGCTTCCAGTTGCCGGCGCGCAGCCAGGCTTCGGCCCGCGGCAGTTCGCGGATGGTGTTCAGGAGCAGACCGATTGCCGTATCGGCGACCTCGTCAGTCAAAACATCAGGCGTATTGGTAACGACGATGCCCTTTTCGGCGGCACGCTTCACATCCATACCGTCATAACCGACGCCGAAGCTGGCGATCACCTCGACACCAGGCAGCTGATCCATCCAGGCGCCGGGAAAAGCGCCGGAGACGGCAACGCCGCGGATGCGGCCGGCGGTCTCACCGTCGAGCGCAAGCTTTTCCGCGCGCGGAACGGCGATAATCTCAAAACGATCCTTCAGGCTTTCGAGAACACGCTCGTGTATCTTCCCAGGAACGAGAATGGCGATGCGGGACATGGCTTTTCCTCTTGGGGTGGCCGTCTTGGTTCAGGCGCGGGGCCGATGGGGACTGGTGGACTGGCGAATGCGCATTTCCGGCTTGATCAGATGCATGCCGTCGGGCTCGTGGCTTCCGGCCAGGCGATCGAGCAGCGCCCGGGCGGCCAGGCGCCCGACCTCGGCCTGGCCGTTCCAGACGGTCGTCAGCGCCGGCGTCGCAATCGACGCCTCCTCGAGATCGTCATAACCGGTAACGGAAATGTCGCGTCCCGGCATCAAGCCGGCGCGCGCAATGCCGTTCATCAACCCGATCGCCACGAGATCGTTCCAGCAGACGGCCGCCGTCGGCTTCTGCGGCAGCGACAGGAAGTGCACGGCGGCCTCGAAGCCGCCTTGTTTCGAGCGCGGGCCGGGAATGCGCAGGTTCGGATCGACCTCGATGCCGGCCTTGCGCAGCGCATTGACATAACCCTGGTAGCGATCGCGGCCAGTCGAGGTCTGGTCCGTGCCGCCGATCATCGCGATCGAGCGGTGACCAAGGCCGATCAAGTGGTTGGTGGCCAGCGAGATGCCGTAGCTGTCATCGCCGCGATAGGTCGGCAGGTCTTGGCCCTCCATCGAGCGGGCGACCAGGATCGCCGGCATGCCGTTTTCTTCCGCCAGCTGCACGTCCTCAGGCGGCGTGCCGATCGCCGGCGACATGATGACACCGTCGCCGCCGAGCTGCAGCAGCGTCTCGATGAAGGTACGCTGCTTTTCGACATTGTCGTAATGGTTGGAAAGGATGAAGGTGTGGCGGCTGCGATCGAGCTCGCTTTCGATCGCCTTCAGGATTTCCCCGTAGAAGGGGTTCATGATGTCGTGCACGACGACACCGATGATGCCGGAGCGCGAGGTGCGAAGGCTGGCGGCGCGGCGATTGTAGATATAGCCGAGCGCGCGCGCCTGTTCCTTGATCTTTTCCCGGGTATTGCCGGCGACAAGCGGGCTATCGCGTAAGGCAAGCGATACGGTCGCCGTTGAAATGCCGAGAGTTTCGGCGATCGTCGAAAGCTTGATCTTCTGGACCACGTGTCCTCCTCCAGGCAGCACGCAAGACAGTGAGACCTCGCCGGAAAACCGGCGCGGCCCCTTAAAATGTTTAATTAAAAGATTTAACCGGCGGAGGCAATTCGTCTTTCAATGGAAATTTCAGTCTTCATCCGGTTCTTCGATGTGAAGGGCTTCGGCCTGCAGATTGCCGTCGATCGCTTTCAGCAGCCGGACGAGATTGCGGATTTCCTTCTCGGAGAATTCCTGCGTCGCCAGCCTGTCGCAGGCCGAGGCCGCCATCTCGATCGCCTGCACGCTGCCGCGCCCGAGTTCGGTGAGATAGACCTTGGTTAGGCGCGCATCCTCCGCATCGGGCTTGCGCTCAAGAAAACCCTGCGCCTCCATGCGGCCGATCGTGCGCGTCATCGTCGGCGCCTTGACGCCGAGCTTATGGGCAAGCCCGCCGGCCGTCATGCCGTCGCTTTCGGCAAGCGAGAGAATGACGCCGTCCTGGCCGGCATAAAGGCCGCTTTCGAGCAGGTTGCGCGAAAGCACGGTGCGCATGGAACGAGCCGCCTGGGTCAGCGCCGGAGAGAGGTCGACGAGCGTATATTCGGTCTGGTCCTTCTTCTTGGACTTGTTCTTCTTGCCGTCCTTGTGCTTCTTTCCCATAGCCATCCCTTTGATCTTTAAGCCCTGGCGCCGCTGCGATATGACATTGCCCAGGATCTCGTCATAAACAAGAGGCAACGACCGGATGATGACGCCTTCGCTCCGCTTGGACCATAGCGGCCCGGCCTTTGCCCCCGGCGGGCGCTGCCCGATCGCCGTGCTGCCGCTCGGCGCTCATGAACAGCACGGCCCGCATCTGCCCTTCGAAACCGACACGCTGATTGCCGAAGGCATCGCCGGGCGATTGAAAATGGCCCTGCCCGCCGGCCTGTCGGTCACTTTCATGCCCGCCGAATCTGTCGGCTATTCCATAGAGCACATGGATGTTGAAGGAACGAAGACGCTCGCCTTCGACGAAGCCGTCAACCGCTGGCTCGGCATCGCCGAGCGGCTGGCCAAGCGGGATATCCGCAAATTGGTGATGCTGAACGCCCATGGCGGCAATTCGCCTCTGATGACGATCGTCGCCACCGAGGCGCGGATCCGCTTCGCCATGCTGGCGGTGGCGACGAGCTGGACCCGCTTCGGCCTGCCGGATGGCGTGATCCCGCCGGAGGAAAAGGCGATCGGCATCCATGGCGGCGATATCGAGACCTCGGTGATGCTGGCGCTTCATCCAGATAGGGTCGATATGGCCAAGGCGGCGGATTTCCCCTCGCGACAGACGGAATTCGCCACTCGCTTCAAACACCTGCGTGCCTATGGGCCGCACGCCTTCGGCTGGAAGATGAGCGATCTCAACAGCCAAGGCGTGGCGGGCAACGCCGCGGCTGCGACGGCTGAGAAGGGCAAAGCGCTGATTGCCCATGCGGTGAAGGGACTGGTGGAATTGCTGGAGGATGTCGATGCCTTCGACATTACGCAGTTCCGCTGAAGACGGGGATGCGCACCGGCCAATCGATGTGATCTTATAACATTATAAAACCCTTTGAACTGCCGCGCCCATGCCATTATATGAGACCAACCGTTCAAGCGGCCGATCCAAAACCGCTCGGCTGCACGCCTAATCCTAGAGGTTCTCATGACCGACGCGATTTCCACCCAGAAGCCCATTCCCGTCACCGTGCTCACCGGTTATCTCGGCGCCGGTAAGACCACCTTGCTCAACCGCATCCTTTCCGAAAATCACGGCAAGAAATATGCGGTCATTGTCAATGAGTTCGGCGAAATCGGCATCGACAACGACCTGATCGTCGAGTCGGACGAAGAAATCTACGAGATGAACAATGGCTGCGTCTGTTGCACGGTGCGCGGCGACCTGATCCGCGTCGTCGAAGGCTTGATGCGCCGTCCCGGCCGCTTCGACGGCATCATCGTCGAAACCACTGGCCTTGCCGATCCGGTGCCGGTCGCCCAGACCTTCTTCATGGACGACGACGTGCGCGCCAAGACCGAGCTCGACGCCGTCATCGCCCTCGTCGACGCAAAACACCTGCCGCTGCGCCTGAAGGACAGCCGCGAGGCCGAGGACCAGATCGCCTTCGCCGACGTCGTCGTCATCAACAAGAGCGACCTTGTCACCCCGGAAGAACTTGATGTGATCGACGACATCGTCCGCGCCATCAACCCGGCCGCCCGCGTCTACAAGACCAGCCGCTCCGGTGTCGACCTCGCCCGCGTGCTCGATCAGGGCGCCTTCAACCTGGAGCGCGCACTCGAAAACGATCCGCATTTCCTGGAGCACGGCCATGATGACCATGTTTGCGGCCCGGATTGCGATCACGACCACCACCATCATGATCATGATCATCACCATGATCACCACGGGCACGACCATCATCACCATGGCGCCCATCAACAGGGTGCGATGTCGGCGATCCATGATGTGACGGTGCAGTCGGTATCGCTGCGAGGCGGTCAGATGAACCCGGAGCGCTTCTTTCCCTGGATCCAGAAGGTCACCCAGACACAGGGACCGAATATTCTGCGTCTCAAGGGCATCATCGCCTTCAAGGACGATCCCGAGCGCTATGTCGTTCAGGGCGTCCACATGATCATCGAGGGCGATCACCAGCGGCCGTGGAAGGAAGGCGAAAAGCACGAGAGCCGTCTCGTCTTCATCGGCCGCGATCTCGACCGCGAGAAGCTCGAAGCCTCCTTCAAAGCCTGCGAGGCGTCCGCCTGATGCCGACAGTTGCACCGCTTGATCTCGACGGCCACGTTCTGGCCGTCGAATTTTTAGGTGATGTCCCCTTCTTCGCCAGCGCCAACGGCACGTTTCACCGGCTGGACGGCGGCGACAGGGTTTCAGAAGCCCATCAGGGCATGCTCACCGCCATCCGCGACCCCTATAGCGAGAGCCTGATCTCGGGTGGGGAGGACGGCAAGGTGCTGCGCATTTCAGCCGACGGCAGCGTCAGCGAGATCGCCACTGCGCCGCGCAAGTGGATCTCGCAGGTTGCCGCCGGCCCGCAAGGCGCGATTGCCTATTCCTACGGCAAGAGTTCGCTCGTGCGCCTTGCCGACGGCACGACCAAGGAATTTGCCGAGGAGCGCACGGTCGAGGGCCTTGCCTTCGCCCCGAAGGGCCTTCGCATCGCAGCCGCGCGGTATAACGGCGTGTCGCTGCACTGGATCGGCATGACCGCCAAGCCGGTCGATCTCGAATGGAAGGGTGCACATACCGGCGTCACCTTCTCGCCGGATGGCAATTTCCTGGTCACCTCGATGCAGGAAAATGCGCTGCACGGCTGGAAACTCGACAGCAAGCCAGGTGCAGAAGCCCGCCATATGCGCATGACCGGCTACCCATCCAAGGTGAAATCGCTTTCCTGGTCGGTCAAGGGCAAGTGGCTCGCCTCCTCGGGCGCACCGGCTGCGATCGTCTGGCCCTTCCAAGGCAAGGACGGGCCGATGGGCAAGGCGCCGCTCGAACTCGGTACCCGCGCCAACATCATGGCAACCGCGGTGAAATTCCATCCGCTCGAAGATATCCTCGCCATTGGCTTCATCGACGGCATGATCCTGGCCGTGCGCATCGCCGACAGCAAGGAGGCGCTGCTGCGCCGCCCCGGCAAGGGCGCGATCACGGCGATGAGCTGGAGCAAAAACGGCAAACTGCTCGCCTTCGCCTCCGAAGCCGGCGATTGCGGCGTCATCGATATTTCGGCTTGAGCCATATTGCCGGCCAGGACGACATGGTGACGGAAGCGGAAATCGTGGCGCTCGGCGCCGAGCATATGCAGGCGGCCGCAGGAATCAGGCGTGTGGCGCTCCGGCAGCGGCTGCCCTGGCTGCCGGATCTTCATACGCCAGAGGAAGAAGAGCAATACTGGCGCAAGCATCTGCTGCCGAACTGCACGATCCTCGGCGCCGCCATGGGCGACCGGCTGGTCGGCGTGATCGCCTATGGCGACGACTGGATTGAGCAGCTTTATGTTCTCCCCGATTTCCAGAGCAACGGCATCGGCTCCCTGCTGCTTGGCTGCGCCAAGGAGGAGATGGATGAAATCAGGCTGTGGACGTTCCAGCGCAATGTGGGCGCCCGTGCCTTCTATGAGCGGCACGGTTTTTCCGCGGAGGACGAGACCGATGGCGCCGAAAACGAGGAAAAACAGCCGGATATACGCTATCATTGGCGTCGGCTTCCGCAACTGCCGCCTGGCGGCTGAAACAGCGAATCAAGCCGCAGATATCGGGCTTGCCAAATGCCTTGCCCGGGAGAAACATGAATCTCGCGCAAGCATAACTGCGCAGTCGCCGACAGAGGAAACGGGAATGCCCAAATCCACCGGCCTTGGTCTGGCCGAGCAACAGCCGCAATCCCTGGACAATACATTCGTCTGGGCAGCGATCCGCGCCGAGGCCCTCGAACTTGCCGCGCGCGAACCGATCCTGCAGCGGCTGCTCGCCGCCCAGATAACCACCACCTCCGGCGACAATGAAATCATCGCCCGGGTGCTCGCCGCGCGGCTTGCTGCCACGCAAATGGAAACGGGCGATCTGTTCGATCTGATCCTGTCCACACTCGACGACGATATCATGCGAAAGGTCGAGGCCGATCTCGCAGCCGTGCGCGAACGCGACCCGGCCTGCACGACATTTCTGCACGCGCTTCTGAACCTCAAGGGGTTTCATGCGCTGCAGACGCACCGCATCGCCCATGCGCTCTGGAACGCCGGCCGCCCGGAGATCGCCAGCTGGCTTGCCAATCTCGCCTCGCTGGTCTTCGGCCCGGATATCCATCCCGCCGCCCGGATCGGCGCTTCCATCATGCTCGACCACGGCTCGGGCATCGTCATCGGCGAAACGGCTGTCATCGAGGATGAAGTATCGATCCTGCAAAACGTCACGCTCGGCGGCACCGGCAAGGAAACCGGCGATCGTCACCCGAAGATCCGCCACGGTGTGATGATCGGCGCCGGCGCCAAGATTCTCGGCAATATCGAAATCGGCGCCTTCAGCAAAATCGCCGCCGGCAGCGTCGTGCTGAAGCCGGTTCCCGAACATTGCACAGTCGCCGGCGTGCCGGCAACACTGGTGCGCGTCCACCGCGCCGACGAAATCCCGGCAGAGACGATGGACCAGAATATCTAGAGTAACGCCGGGTTCGCCCTGTTATGCAGCCTGCTGATTTTCGCCGAAAGCTTCGACGCGGTTGCGACCTCCGCGCTTGGAACGATAGAGCGCCGCATCCGCCTTGTGCATCAGCCCGTCAAAATCTCCATCGCTTTCTGTGCGCGTGGCAACGCCAATGCTCAGCGTCGGAAAGACGGTCAGATCTGGGTGATGCAGGACGGCGGCGCGAAGTCGAGACGGATGCGCTCGGCAATCGCCACCGCATCCTCTCCGGAAACATTCTTCAACACTGCCAGGAACTCGTCTCCGCCTTGACGGGCGAGTAGATCGCCGGAGCGCATGATGCCTCTCGAGACACTGGCGAAAAGCCGCAGGATATCGTCGCCGGCGGCATGGCCATGCCGGTCGTTCAGCTGTTTGAAATGATCTATATCGATGATCAGCAGCGATACCGGCTGCGATGCAAGCGCGGGCACATGCTGGGCAAGGCCGCCGCGGTTGAGCGCGCCGGTCAGTGGATCGTGATGAGCAAGCTCCATCAGCTGATTTCGGCTGCGCTCTGCCGCCATCAGCACCATGGCCATGCTGCGAAGCATGATGAACGCGACCGCCGATACCGCTATCCAGCTATGGACAACGCTGCCGCCGAAAGGATCCGGCCCACCAATTTCGCCGGTCACCGCAAGAATGCTGCGCACCGCAAAGATCATCGCAGTGCAAAGATAGAGACCGACAAGAAGGGCGGCCGAATACAGCTTTTCCCGCCGGGCAATACCGATAGCCTCCCTCGCGACAGCCAGATCGCAGAGGCAACAGATCACGGAGATGTTGAGGAGCCTCGCGGAGACCGCCGAGGGGTTGCTGACGATCAGCACGACAGGCACGCTGACGAGAAAGATCGCAAACCAGAAAGTGCGCTGACTGAGCGCCCGGCCCGCAAAGACGCGCACCGCAAAGAACATCAGCATGTAGCCGGCGATCGTCACCACATTGCCGCCATCGACCGAGACGGAGTAGGGAACGAGATTGCGCAAGGCCACGAGGAAGGAGCCGAGGCCGACAAGCAGGTTGCTTAAGCCCCACCACAGCGGCCACCTCTCGAAGCGGCCGGTCGCATAGGCTGCGAGCTGCAGGATGCCCAGAACGAAGCAACTCACGGCAACAATGAAATAGATTGTCCTGAGATCCAGCAGCATGACGCTTTCCCGAAATTCTCGCGGAACTTACAGGAAGCGTTTTGCGGTTTGATTGGGGACTTCGCTAGAGCGGGATGATTTTACGTCCGTTCATATCCGGCTTCCTTGAAGTAGTTTAGGCACTCTTTTGGCGAGACGGTTTGGAGGATGGCTGCCAGTGCGTCGTCGATGGCGTTGCGGGTTCTG
>Ga0123341_1003305_pt1 | contig 13756 bp, 10 predicted proteins | sample Turbeapinknodule_FD_89959 | JGI IMG/M metagenome (GOLD analysis project Ga0123341, IMG submission 89959) | Root nodule microbial communities of legume samples collected from Mexico - Turtle bean Mexico pink nodule | ecosystem: Host-associated > Plants > Roots > Nodule | place: Mexico: Nepantla... | reverse complement strand
TTTCTACTTGATGATTTTCTTGTAGTGGCAACTCAATTAATTTCAAGTTAAAGTTGACTTAATTGATTTTTAGTTACATTTATCATGTAATCTAAATTATTTTTAAAGACTACTCGTCAAGATTTCGGTAATGCAAAAAAAAAAGTTAAGTTTTTTTTTTATATATATGATGATGATTTGAAAAGAGAAAATGGTATGGAAAAAGTTTTAAAGTATATATAGTGATATACAATCTAAAAACTCTTTGATTGTCTATATTTAATAATGAAGAATCCTTGGAATAAGATTATTTTGAGAATAGAGATACAATAGCATAAGAAAATAGGTAAACCTAATGTGGGTGGACCAATTGTTGAAGCAAAGTAAAATTGTTTTGCATGAGTTTAAAATGAGGCTCGAAAGTCTTGTTTGAGTCTTTTTGGGAATGAAGGGACCCTTTCACGTGATGAACTCAATGAGATATAATAGCCTTTGGCTTGGAACTATAACTCCATAAATTTCTTGTTCAGCATGTGGGAGGACAATGATAACCTACTGTTGTTTTTGCCATGTGAGTTCTTAGATGAGCTTAAGATGTAATTATTATAAGAGCATGTTATAACAAAACAAAATCATGCAGAAATTCGATGAACTGTTGTGCATAATTGGTGCAAAAAATTAATAGAGCAAACAACTAAAAAAGTTGCAGCAATCTAATTCACAAATCAACTTCCCCCACAATTTTTCATATCATAAGCAAGATATATATATATATATAAGCTAGCATGCCTCATTTGCATATAGGAAGAATCATACACACATGTAATAACTCTTAATTAAAAGGAGAAAGTAAAGATTATTATTCAAAATATATTTGTATTTTGAATGATGAATCAAATCTTATATTGGAGATCCCACATCGACTAGAGATTAGAGCCTTTCATGGTATATAAGTGGGTGCAAACCTTAACCCATTGAGCCGGTTTTATGGGGTTGAGTTAGGCTTAAAGTTCATTTCGTAATATGGTATCTCACACACGAGCTTCTGTTACTCTCGGTGTGAGGTTAAAGTTCACTTTGTAATATCTTATTATACATTGTAAAATATATAGTAATAAACTTATATAACCTAAAAGATAAAATAAATAAATTATTTAAATAATTACTGATTTTTATGGAAAAATAAATAAAAAATTAATAATTATTATATAATAATCCAAAATATTCTTCATCTTTTCACTTCTTACTATTTATCTTCTTAGAAGTATACTTTCTCTTGATTTTATTTTCTAATTCTATCCTCTTGTTCATCTACTCCAAACTCTATTTTCACTAGGTATCTTCTCCGTTGTTCCTATTTTCTATCCCTATTTTTTATAGTTCATTTTTTTCTTTTTTCGTCTTCTTTTGTTTATTTTCTTATCTATTTGTTTTCTTATTCATTGTTTGTCTTTCTTTTTAGTTTCTTCTTTACTAAGCTTCTTCTCTATTATGTTTTATTGAGATTTTTTGTTTTTTTGTTTTCTCTTCATAAATTTATGTGTGATGAAAACCCAATAACAAATTACACAACTTAGACTCAATTAAAGGCCACAAACTCATTCATTCATTAATATATATATATATATATATAATTGAAGAAAACTTCACTAATTAACTACAAATTAGATCATATGAATGTTACTATTCTAATTACACTAAAAAAAAGTGTACTAAAATTATATGGCTAATAAAACAAACAATATAAATAGTGTGGTTAAATATTAAAGACTTTTCTTTAATATGTTGCTCAAGAAAATTATCAAATAAAATAAGTAAACTACTAAAAAAACTCACATAATTCAATAGTTTTATAAAAATAAATTAGTAGGATTTTGAATAGAGATTAGAAAACTCATAAAAAAACTCAGTAGTATACCTTAAAGACAGAAGTTAAGAAACATGTTAGTATAATAAATATTTAGGTGAGTTAAACTATAATGAGACACTTTTTTTTTAAATACGAGACAAAATTTAGAACCAAAGTTAGGAAAGTAACATAATTTTTTTTTTTTAAAAAGTGTAAATTGATGTGTTATTATCTCCATATTCGTTTTTCATCGATAAGTGTTTTCGAACGGGATTAGAATAAGAGAACAATTCAAATCATTCTTTGGTCGGTTGGTCGATTTGCACTTCACTCCCTCCTATCGAACGAACTTCTGTTACTCTCGCTCTTCCACTCATCCTCCTCGCTAGCTTCGAACTCAGATGGTACCTGCAAAAGGCACTCTGATGTTCAAGTCAAACTTCGACACTCGACACTCAGTATTTAGGATTAGATGATTGCGTCCCTGATTCTTTGAGATTTGTGCTAATTTATATAATTATTGTGAGTCCATTGTCGTTGATGGGCCTAATAAAAAGAGATTAACAAACGTTGGATCATTATTCAGTCTCGTTGTTGCTCATGTCGGTCGGTCTGGATCGGGAGCCGAGTCAGAGTCTCGGTCGTGCAGACTGTACTGGTACATTTGCTCCCTAGGCTTGAGGATGGTTAATCCGAAGAGTCTTTATCCAAGGTTGTTGCAAAGATTGGTCTTTCCAAGGTGAGACATTGGCGGTGTCAAACACATGACGTGATCCGCAACTATATTGACGGTATCATAACAAGCCCCCAATCGAGGTCTAAAGGGAGTGGTTTCTCCCTATCTGAAGGGTTTGAGACACATTTTCGTTTCCACAAATGATGTCAATGTTCCAACCTCAAGTCTGAGAGATAGCATCGTCAGGATCAATCGCCATATCCAAAATTTTGTCTGTTTTAGAGGTCGGTGTTCCATCACGATTTTGTCCTTACAAAACATCTCAATAAATTAAAAAAAAAAGTGTATTTAAATTATATTAACCTCAACTCTATGTAAGATTATATTAACGTAGAGAAGAATAAATACTTTTCAAATCGCAAACCCCACCTCTAACATTAATGGCGTCTTGTTGACAAAACGTTTTTAGCTTCAATTCATGTGGTCCTCCATTTTTCCATGTCACGTGAAGCATTTAATTGTGTTCCATAGAAGCACTTGTAATACTATTTTTTTATTACTATGATATTGATACAAAATTCTATATCCAAAAGTAAATAGTATTCATTTCTCAATATGGTTTAAGATTCTGAATCACATGTTGTACCTTTATGTTTAATATAATTCATTTGTTGCACCTCTTAGAACAAAACGATTCATTTTGGTGATAACTATTTAAAATTGGGTAGATGAACCGCAATGAAATTTATTGAGATTAGTAGAATTTTTTTTTTACTTTAATTAGGTAAAATTATATTTTACAAAATTTCAAAATTTGGTTTTAAATTTTTTCAATCTTACTCTCTAATTATAAATTATTTTAATTTTTTTCTTTTCATTACCAAAAGATTATTAAATAACAATTGTACCGAACATATCCGGACGATCGAAGTACGCATATCAAATAACTTGAATGAATAATAAACATAGTTACACGTGGAAAATAAACACATATAACTTTTATTGAATAAGTCAAAGACATTTGATAGAGCACTCCCTTAATATCAGGAAGCCACCAGACACGACCCAGAGACCACTAAGCATGTCTATAGTGATCGATTACTTGGCCCACACAGCCAAGGCCCAAGTCAACCTACTAAAGGAACTTCTGAACGGAAAAAAAGGTACGTTTTGATATATGAGAGAACTCTCACTTGAGCACCATCGCTGACTTGAGCGTCGGAGTGCAATCGTAGGTACCCTCGCCGACCAAGGCACGTGAAGAGGTAGAGAGACTTGAAGAATTGGACAACTAAGGACACGACAATCATTGCGTATTGATGTGGATCAATATTACTTAGCCCCTGACATCCACACAGGTACAACAATTAATTTTAAAAATAAATTAATCATTATAAATTAAATTAAATATTGATTTATAAACTATTTTATAATTTTTTTATTAATAATAGAAATTATTTTAAATATTAATAGTTTTTTAATGCCCAAAATCACATTTAATTTAATCAATACATTAAGTAATTATTAAATTAGTTAAAACTTATTTTGTTTTGTTATTTTAAAACGAAATTAGACTTTTATATACTAGTAGCAATATTAAGTAAGCATATATAACTATTACAATTTTCAGAAAAGTATAAACGTCTGTTAATACAATTTATTTTTATGAAGTAAAAATTATGATGATAAAACTAGTAAACAAGAGTTGAGTATCTCATACAAAATGAGATCAAAGGAATAGAACTTTATGATAATACTATTTCATTTTATTTCATCTAATCTCAGACAATCCAAAAGGTTGTACTCAATGGATAATTAAACTCAACCTAATCAAACAAAGATTCATTTATTAATACATGAAATCATGAAACAAAGGAACAAGTGGAACTACTTCTGAGGTGATTTCTTCTACATAGATTTTCCCAAATGTTTCCACTTGTGTGCCAACTTTGATATTGTCCTTGTGGAGGATCCATCTTCCATCATAGCAGAATTAGCAAGCTTCTTCAGTTCCTTCACTTTCTTCCTAATTTCTTCACCCTCCAAACCCTCCATGAGACCCTTTATGACCTTAACAATTTCCTCCTTCACCACTACACTCTCACCAGTGTTCATCTTTGCCCTCAGAGCAACTTTCAGTTCATCTGTCACCAAAGCTGCATTGGTTCTTTGTTCAGCAAACAAAGGCCATGCTACCATTGCCACTCCATGCACCACACTCTCCAAAACCGAATTCCAACCACAGTGACTCAAAAATGCACCAATCGACTTGTGACCAAGAACTTCCACTTGTGGGGCCCACCCACACATCACCAAACCTTGCTCCTTGGTTCTCTCTAGGAATCCCAAAGGCAAAAAATGCAAAGGATCATCCACCAAACACCCATCACTAAAATAAGTAGCACTTGCCCTATCATTTGGTGCTCTCAAATTAGCCCACAAAAACTTGTGCCTACTCAACTCCAACCCTAATGCAAGTTCTTTGATCTGCTCTTGGGAAAGTGTGCCACCACTTCCAAAAGACACATAAAGTACTGAATTAGCTTCTTGTTTATCCAACCACAATAAACACTCACACCTACTTTCACTGGTCCCACTCTGTGTAATGGGCCCAACTGAATAGACAGGAGGATAATCACCACCACCATCTTTACCACGTTGGGATATTGCTTTTGTTGCTTCTTCTTCCAATTCCATGAAGCTGTTCACCAATATACCATCAGGAGCATTAAGGTACCTTTGGCAACGTTGAAGGAAAAGCTTGTACCCCAAACTTCCTCTATCTTGCATACTGTCTGGAAAATCACCACCACTAATAGAGATGCAACCAGGAAGGTGTATCAAACCAGGGTGATCCTTGTACTCACATGAAACCTCTTCATCCAAGTTTTGAGAATGAAAGCAAATGGAGAGCACCATGGTGGAGCAAGGGAAGTATATGTAGGAGAAGATGTCGAGCTCCTTACCAAACTCCAGAGCCTCAGGAGCCATAGCATCAGCAATGAGAGCGGTGAGGCCAGTGGTTTTGGAGAGTGATATTAGGGTTTCTCTCACGGAGGGCATGGCGCGAGCGGTGGAGACCTGAATCTGGATTTCCACGGGGACCCCTTTGTTGTTAGGGTCTTGGGAGTTCAAGGAGGGGAGGAAAATGCAGTGAATGTTGTGAGGGAGGGAATCGAAGAAGAGGGACTTGGAGGGGGAAGGTGAAGAAGAGAGTGTGGGAATGATGCATGTGATGTGAAAGGTGTTGGCTTGGAGATGGAGGAGTCGTTTTGCGAACTCGAGGATTGAGACTTGGTGGCTGAAAGCAGGGACTGAGACTATGGCTATGTGGGTTGTTCTTGGTGATGACTCCATGGGAAGAACTTGTGGAGAAGATGGAAAAACCAGAGAAAAAGAAGACTGTGTACAAGGTGAGAACACAAACAGAGGTATAAGTTTGTAGAAGGTGTTTGTGTTTGTTTCCATGAAAGGTAGTTGGTTGAACACGTGTGAATTAGTATCACAAGTCTTTCATTATTGTCACATTTTTTAAAATTATTTACCAAAAAAAAATATTATAATAAATTTAATTAAAAAAATGACTATGATATTTGGACTTATTTGTGTAAAACTGTCCACCTCTATTTCCAATAATGGTAAAACAACTTTTGTGCTTTTCAAAAGACTTTTGTGCTTTGGAAAAACAAATACTGAAAAAAGAGTTTTCAGAAATTGAATCTTTCAATGTTCTCACTGTCAACTTCCAGACTATATTATGCTCACTTTTTTTTTTCTTTTTTTTCTTTTTCTTTTTTTTTTTTTTAGAATTGAAAAATAAACTTTTATTAATAAAAACTTCACAACTCATTGAAAAATTACGAGAAATTAATCCAAAAGATTTAAACTTTCATGAGTATGACAAAATAAAAAAAACTAAAACTAGGGTTAGAGTGTGTTGTGTCACGATCCAACCATGCTCACTTTTTCTTTGTCCGTGTGAAAATTTTCAAAAAACAGTTAAATAAGGTTTAGTTTTATATTTCTATAGTAGAAATGATATAAAAATATTAAAATAAATAATTGACAATAAATTTTTGATATAAATTATATTATAACATTTAGGATGAAAATTTTGGATTAAATGTAATTTTAATTTTTTTATATAAAATAAATTATTTTATATAAAAAATATTTAAAATATATTACAACTGATATTTTTTTTATTAAAACTAAATCTTATAATTATAATAAATATAACTTGAAATATTTATTTATAAATGTTAATTATAATATTTATATTAATTATAATATGTCGGTATAAATAACCTAGGTAGATATTAATAAGTTAGTCACATCTAGTAAAGCTGGGGCTGTACAAAGTAATCAGTTATAATATTAATATTATAACAAATATTTATAATTATAATTAGTATAAATATTATAAAGAGTATTGATAAGTATATATTGATTATAAATAATTAATAATACTATTTATTATAATTATAACATCCAGTTTAATATAAATAAAAATATTAATTATGATATATTTTTTAAATATTTTTATATAAAAAAATTATTTTATATAAAAAATAAATTTAATTATATTTGGAATTATAAAAAATAATAATCATTATCAATTTTCTATTCTAATCATTTCTAAACTAAAAATACAATCAAAATTTAATATTTTAAATTTTTAAAAAATAAAAATCAATTTCATATCATAATAAAATAACATAAAATATATTCAATTCAAAAATATTATTTAATCCAATATTTAAAGTATTGATAAACTTTTGGCCAGTATATGAAATAGATTTCAAACTAAAATATGAAAATTCTGAGAAAAAAGAAAAGAAAAGGAGACACTCTACAAATTTAAAGCATAATGCGATAATGTGTAAAACAGATTTTAAACCAATATTTTCTATAATTATTTTGAAACATAATAGACTGATTTTTGAAAACCTTCTACACCCAAGTAAATAGTAAATCAGGAATGAGATGAATAGAAAAGTTATATGAGTTTTTTTTCTTCAACAATTCCAATGTGTTTTAAATTGAAAATAAATTTAAACTAAAAAATATTTTATATATATATAACATAAAGTTAAAATAAATTTATTTTAAATATCTATATATATAAATAGAATTAAAATAAATACTTATATGTGCATTTCACGATACTTAGATATTTGTCAAATTGCAATTTAAACTTCACTTTCACTTTTTACTCAAATTTTTTTAAAAAAATGTTGTTTGTTAAAATAATATTATATGTTTAGTAATGCTTTTATAAATACAAACAATCTAATTTATTTAGAAATTAGTATTTCATTAAAACTAAAGTATAATTTAATTTCAATTTTTTTAACTTCAAACTATTGTTATTTTGAGTTAAAGAGAACATGGATAAAAGAAATACCAATAAAATGTTTTTATTTAAGTTTATTTTTATTCTTTCTCAAAATTTATTTAAAATGTCAAATATTAGTTAATTTCACTACTTATCAAGTTTTTCTTTTTGGTAATTTTCAATCAATTTTAACTAGTAGAAAATTATGTGTATTATAATATGTTACTATAACTCCTCTACATATAAAAAACGAATCATTTTTAACTCTCTTTTTTCCCTATTTCACTTCTTTGTATATATTTCTTCTTTTAAAAAAAAAAACTAATGGCTATATTATATTTCTTATTTGTATTATTTAAAATGTAAAATTATTCATTTGTTTTCTATACCTAAACAAACTTTACCTTTTACTTTCTACCTAAATAATTAATTCATTTTTATATGCATATAGTTTTTAATTTAATTTTAGTTCTTACAACTTTCATATATGATATAAATTAAAATTTGTATGCATAGATATTAAAACAATATTTGTAAAGATAAATATCGATGATTTTTAAGCAGGAAAGTTTATATAATAATCATGGGAACTAAATATAACTAGTTAAACTTCCTTTTGAAAACTTAAAATGTAAAATTTTTGTTTCTTTGAACTGACCAATTATGATATTATAACTTTATTATTTAAATTTTGATGTAGTTAATATTCTTGCACCTAACCTGACAATCACGTGTTGAATTAATTTGGTGACAAAAAATGAGTGAGTGCAAATTAAGACAATTCAACCACGCAAATAAGGAGATAAACTTATTATAAATTTTAAGATTTTTTTTGTCTTCTTACAATAAGTGTTTTCTTGTAATTTTTTTAATGAAAAAGTATTTGAAAATAATAATATTTTATTTATACTTTCAGTTTTAAAATTTAAAAGTAATTCATTATTTTCATGATTTATAGTCTTATATAACATCAACATACTAGAAATATGCTATAAAACTTATTAGATAATCACACTAAAATTGTAAAAAAATCTAAAAAGTTCCAAATAGTCAAATGTTCAACCTACTAAAATAGAAAACACAGGAGACAATAAGATAATACTACTTTCTAAAAGCATTTACCTTTACATGGACCCAATGTTGAGTACTCCAAAAATTGTATACCAACACCTCTAACAAAAAAATATATACATCTACACCCTTAGTTCACCAACCAAATTTAAAATAAAAATATTTTTTTTTTCATAATGTCTAGTGTATAATTATATAAAAAAAAGTCCTCTAACCATACTAAAATGTTTTCCTTCTAAAGCACTATTTACCATCTCAAACACAAAGTAAAGTAGTGAGTTAAAATAGAGAGTTATCCCTATTAAAGCATATTATACCAAAATTATTGCACCTATTCTTGTGGAAAGAATAATTTTGATTAGAAGATCTAGATGAGCACATAAATAATCTCTACAAGAAAATAATGAAATAGAAACCAATTTTAGAGATAAAAATAATTAGTTGTTATAGTGACTAAATTAGAAACCATTTTAGAGACTAAAAAAATGTTTGGTTTCTAAATTAGTTTCTATTATTGTTAAATAATTTTTAAATTGGTATCTAATTAGCTACCAAGATTTTTGCTACGAAATTTAGAAACTAAATAATTGGTAGTTAAAACTTTGGTAGCTAATTAGATACTAATTTAGAAACCATTTAACAATAATAAAAACTAATTTAGAAACCATTTAACAATAATAAAAACTAATTTTAAACCAGCTTTTTTTTTCTAAAATGGTCTCTAATTTAGTCACTATAGCAACTAATTATTTTTTGTCTCTAAAATTGATTTCCATTTCATGATTTTCTTGTAGTGAATGGTGCATATTTGTCTTGTAACTTGGATATGCATAAATTCAGACAATATGAAAGGGTAACATTATTTAGGATTTATTTTCTTGAGCCACTCTTAACACTAATTTTTTACCTATTATATAATATCATCAAAGCAGAAAATCACATCATGAAACACCCTGATATTCTTGTACTTCCAGAAAGACCATACAACAACACACCACCAGATACTCTAATCTTGTTTATTGTTTATTTGCATTTTGATTCCTAAATCAAGTGTTGCTAGAATTTTTTTTTTATTGTCTGGTAGCATCATTGAAATTTGTATTCAACCATGACATTGCTTCCACTTCAAATATGTTTTATTATAAGTGAGTAGGAGATGAGAAATAATTTCATCAACTACATCACAAATAAGACACAAAATCACATCATTTAAGGTCAAAACATTTATTTTTCTAAAAATATCCTTAGTTCATAGTCTATTATGAAAGAGTCTCCACGTGAAACATATCATTTTTGGGGGAACTTGACACCTCTAAACTTCCTAGAAAACTTGATCTAGTTTTGATAGAAAACACATTAGTTACCTTTTTATAGGATGGTGTAAGTGGGTAGGATGGTGTTTACATACCCCTTATGGATCATCTTCAAATGATTTTTGTAAGTCTGGTGCATTTTTTTTATCTTCTTTAATTGTCTTTTGTCTTTTACCTTTTTCTTTTAACTTTCTTAAAGATTTTTTTATCCTCCCCCTAGCACTATTTTTTCTCTGCTCTCTATAATAAATTATATAGTAAACAAAATGCTTACAAAATTTGAGAATCAACTAAAAAACAACAGTAGAAACTTGCATTCAAACTATCCCAAAAATATTGTTACCCATCAAACAACCTCAATTTTATCACTAATAAAATAAACTCTCCCAAAACCAAGTTATTAATGAAAAAAAAATTCCTCTCATATGAGCCATTTATTTGGGCTTTAATCATGATAAATGCACAAGCCCATTTAATTATGTGCATTTGTCATTTGTTCTTAAAATAAACTTAATTATGGACCGAGGCTGCAAGAACCAAATGATCATAGAGACCTTGATACCATGTCACAAACTAACTCTCCCAAAAGCTTAGGATATTAGGTGAAGGAACAACATGAGTATTAAGTCTTTAACAAAAGTGAATCATATAAAAGAAAATAGCACAAAGTATTGGCAACATCCTCCACAACCTATATGTTATAACCCATTTCAAATTCATATTCACTGTTCAACCACCACTTCTAATGGCATTCTAATTGAAGTAAGCAAGAAAACTCAGGAATACAGGTCCTGTCTAAATAAAAAACCATTTTAAGAATTCATTCGTACCTAAAAAAATATGTATAAGTATAACCATTTTTCTGACTTTAATCGGTTGATCATGTAAAAAATATTACAAATGAAACAGAAGAAATTAACTAATACTATGCTCAATCCCCTATACAGGAAATAAATGGGTGTAATTTTTTTTTATCCTAATTATATGAATTAAATTTTATACCCTTAATTTGTTGCAAAGTATAATAATGAGACGTCTAGTGTCCATAGTAGAAGCATTCATTGGTCTATTAACTATATAAGAACAACCATTATAGAAAAGTTATCTCTTGAATTACAATAGTGTTAATAAATATGATCACAACTTAAACCATTGAATTCTCTAGTTATTTTTTAAACTATATTTAAATTCATGACATTATTAATCAAAATTGAAACTAACTAACTTAGTAATTTTCATCAATGTTAATCAATTAATTGTTTATTTCTTCTATAAAATGATATAAGAAAGTACAATTATTTAACAATGACATGAAACTTAGAATCCAATGCAAAACAACAATAAACTAAAAAGAAAATAACAACTAGCAAGAAAATTTAGAAAATTCAAAGGTCCAAAAAATAATGAATTTAAAACAAATGAAATCAACCTATTATGATGTACAACACCAATACAAGTATATAGAAATTGCTTCACTCGATAGTTCACCAAAGCACACCTGGACGAGTACTCCTGAACGACAAAAAGTTGGACAACATCCCCTGTTGCATACATTTTTATACTACACATTAAGTTCCATCCTAACCATAAAACTTGCAGAGGCAGATATCAACAAAATAAAAACAACTTTTCTCCTAACAAGAATCAAAGATTCAAATATACTAGATCAGTTGCAGAGAATGACATATGTGGGTCTCTATGTTTACACACTTAGTCAAACTCCATGAATCATGATTATGCTTACAAAAGACATGAAGGAACAAACAAAAAATTTGGAACTAAGTTATCAATTGCATTCTCTTCACCGTGTTGTCTCAAATATAACCACATTTTTATATAAAATCAAACTTCATTTGGGAGAAAATAAATACAAAAAATAGAACAAAAATAAATACACCCTTTAACAAAAGCCAATCATATAAAAGAAAATAGCATAAATTATCAACAAGACCCTCCACAACCTATAGGTTATAGCCCATTTCAAATTCATATTCACTATTCAGCCACCACTTCTCATTAAAATTTCATTGAAATAACTTTAAGCCCTTATGATGTAGAAACACATGGTGGTCCCACAAACATAAAAAGTGATGAAGCAAAGTAACAAAACATAGCTGATGGTCCATACGCACAATCTCCATGCACCAAATGGCAAAATCAAACACCCACATGAATTAAAAGAAAGAATGCAGGTGCAAAACAAAACCTAAAACAAAAACTAGGTGCAGTTTTACATTGTCTCCTCTTCACTACCTCATGGACGACCAAGCCTTTGCAAGATTTCAAGCTTTGTGCACAACAAGAAATTGGTGAAAGGAGAAATTGAACCGTAAATGCTAGAAGGAAACAAGAAATACAACAATAAACCAACCACGAAAGAAGAACTTGAATCCACAAGTAAAAAGGAGGAAGAACAACCTACGAATTTGAAAGCATATGAAGTCACCAACATAAAGAAGATCTATCAAATTTAAAGAAAGGGAAATAGAAATGAAGCAAAATCTTACCAAACTCAAACCGCAACTCGCCTCATCTTAAGCAACCTAGGGTTTTGAAAACTGGTACTTTGCAAAAATTGGGGATGTTGCGAATATGGGAATTCAAGCTCAGGTTACCTTACCTTAGGTTGGGGAAGCTTAGGTTGGGGAAGACCGTTTTCGGGAAATAGAGTGGAGGGAATGCATGGAGAATTCTGGCGCACATACAAAACCACATATTAGGTTTACAATATTTTTATTTTTTTAAAACCTAACAAAATCTGTATGTAAGTTTCGTATGTAATACATGTATTCCTTTACATACGAATTCACTTATTGTTACATACGGATCTATCATTAAAAAAATTTCTCACCTCAGCGTGCCACCTTTTACATACAAATTTTTTATACGAAATTTTGTTTACAAAAGTTATATATTCTTACATACGGAAAAATTTGTATGTAACAAAAATTTACATACAAATATAATTTCGTATGTAAGGTCCGTATGTATTTCTTGTATTACATACACATTTATATTCGTATGTAATTATTAATGGGTAATGACCAAATTTCTTGTAGTGTATTAGATTGTGGATAGTTATATACCAGTCTTCACCAAATAATTTTTTCCCATTTTAGTTCACCAAATTCATGTGTCTTCCATGTTTTCATCTAAATTGACTGCACCAATTTCTAAGTAAACTATCCAACATTATTTTTTTCTATACAAATAACTTATGAGAATGACCATACTCAATGATGATCTACCCACCTCCTCATACCTCTTCTTTAACATTACTCTAATTCGATATAGAAATACAATTTATTGTATTTGTCTTTAAATATGTGATTTCCATACCAAGTATATGTTGAAGATGGATGAAGCTTCTTGTCTACCTAGTTTTAGTGTGTGTTTGATGTAGAAAATAACTAGTTTGCTTTGAAGTTTGTAATGGGTTTAGATGATCTTGTATTTAGGCTTGTGTATGTGTAAGGTTGCCTTTTGCTACATGACCTATCCTAGATGCCTAACCAAGCTTAGATCAAGCA
>Ga0123341_1003302_pt1 | contig 13762 bp, 4 predicted proteins | sample Turbeapinknodule_FD_89959 | JGI IMG/M metagenome (GOLD analysis project Ga0123341, IMG submission 89959) | Root nodule microbial communities of legume samples collected from Mexico - Turtle bean Mexico pink nodule | ecosystem: Host-associated > Plants > Roots > Nodule | place: Mexico: Nepantla... | reverse complement strand
TTATTATTATGTTTTTCACGTAATATTATATTTTATTTTTGCGATATTATAACTTTTATTAAATTTTTATTGAGGTAGTTAATTTTGTACACCTAATAATTTTTTATTAAACATATAACTACTAATTACAAAACTTATAACATGCACTCTATAATAATGTTGGATGGAGTATTTATTATTAAATTAAAAAATATAACTGATAGTCGATATATAATTTTTTCTAATTAAGAATGTAACTGTTCAAGTCTCAGTAATGGATTGTAACTTGTTTCATCTAAATGTGACACTTTTTACATTCTATAATTATATTTTTTTAATAATTATCTTATTAAAAATTAAATTATTTGACTGTGACTTAGATCATTCAACTTACACACTATGAATAAAAGAATCCAACTTTTCAAAATGTAATTCGGTCCACCAAATCACCTTACAAAGTATTTGTGCAATTAGGTATTAGAACATGTACTTTTATTTCCAATATACCTAGAACATTCTAATCAATTCCTCACCTATAAATTTGGTTTAGTTACAAAAATTAATAAGAATATCTATTTTACATTAATGGAATAAAAAGTCGTTTTAAAAATTTAATTAATGACAGGCCATCCATAATATTTAACATCATTAGAAAATTAAAGTAGCTGGATAATATTACTTTACATATGAAATAAATCATGCAGAGTGAAAAATATTCACATGAACCCACATTAATTACACGATGAAACTCAAAAAAAATTGAAAAAATAAAGAAACATACTATGAAGCTCGGACACTCTTTCTAAATGGCGTGTCGGAGTATCGGACACCGACACTCATATAACACCGGTAGGACATGTATCCGTGAAGTGTCCAATTCAAAAAGTATTTGTTAGATTTCTAACCATTCTAATACCGTTCTAACACAATTTTAAAAAAGAAAAATACATTAATTTTCTAAACTTTTAAACTTTATTGTATAAATTGTTATTATAATTATAAAAATAAGAAACAAATTTTTGTGAATCAGTCATGAAAAATATATTTTTGCTCTAAAAAATAATAAAACATATTTGTGCATATGAATCTTTATTGTTAATTTATATAATTCATAATTATATAATATATAGATTCGTGTCTCCGTATACTACATTTTAGAGATTTTACATATCTGTGTCGGTGTCGTATCAGTATTCATATCTGATAGGAAACATATTTTACATTTGAGAATCTAGAAAGAAAATCTATTTTTAAAAAGAAAAGCATTTTCTTAAACCAAAAAACTGAAGAAATCTTGTAAACAAGCTAAACATGGGGAACACTACCCAATAATGGATCCAATCGACGACGTCACTGAAAAAATACCATAAAATGACACAAAAACTTGCTGAAACGTTACCTGAAGGATTAAGCATATAGTCCCAGAACAGTAAAGAAGAAGGCCCTTTTCCCTCTCACACAAGCCACGTCACCGCTCTACACTCTGTAAAGCACAGACATTTATACTGTCACACCAATAGTCAAATGTAAAGGGAATCCCCTTCTTGCTTCCCCAACCCATCAAAACATCACAACACAAAACCCTCACTTTTACTTTACTTCCATTCATTCATTGCATTCCGCATTGTTCAGCTCGCCGGTGCTGCTTCCGCCGCTTTCTCCGCCATGTTTTCCGTCTCCCAACCTTAAATTCACTTCCGCCTCTTCCACCTTTTCTTCCTCTCTTCTTTCCGAGAGTGTGGGTGTGTGATTTTAGTTTCCTTGTTTTGGTTTCTTTTTTGTGGGTACGATATGTACGTGGTACCTCCTCCCCAGCGTTCGGATCCGGGTGCGGGATCCGGAGATTTGCGGGTCTACCAAGCGTGGAAGGGGAGCAATGTGAGTTCGCTTTTGGGTTTTTTATTATTTATTTAAAGTTTGTTGCTTTGGAATTGTTATGAAGAGTGTCACCGCAGCTTTCTGTTGAGTTGCCTATTTTGTAATTAATCACGGTCATTTCTTAAATTTATCAATTTATTTTTTTACTGTGATTGCTTAGTTCTTTTGTTGGGGGAAATTGGTTTTCTGTTGAGGAGGAAAGTTATTGACTTGGAAGATGGATTTGACCCAGGGAGGGTGCTGAAAACCCTGTGCTTTGGTGTTTGAATCAAGGGCCTTGTTTGGATGAACTTCTTTATAAACACCTGTAGAAGAAGGAATTAATGAGAAGGGAAAATGCATTGAGCTTTTTCCTAAGCTAAAATAAACTTTTGAGCCTGTTTAGATCAATTTCTTCATAAACGCTTTTAACAGAAGAAAATAAAAGATGAAATGGATTTTGACTTTCGTTAATTTGTAGAAACTCTTTCATGTTAGATTCTCTAAAAGATGTACTTTGACTTATGCATTAGATTCTGAAGATATTTTTTCCATTTTCCTTTGTTTTTCTTTTTCTATTAATGTTTATGGATAAATTTATCCAAATAAACCCTATATACCATACCTTTTGCTTTGGAGAAGTTTGTAAAGAGTTTTTATAAAAATTATAAATTAAATGCACGAGTTGACTTTAGCTTTCTAGAAAGCTCAATTCATTTTAGCTTTTTACTTTTCTCTTTTAAGTATTTATAAAGAAATTTATCCAAACAGAACCTAAAACATTTTGAGAAAGCATAATAAGCGAGGTTTTGACAAGGATAAGTAGAAAGTAGTTGCTGGTTATTTTTAAAATGATATATTGAATTTAGGTTGAACCCTTGTCACTGAATTTGGACAGTACCGACTGACATATACATTATTTGTATGCCTAATTCTTTATTGTGATGTAGAACTGCTAGTAATTTATATCTTGCATTTGCTTTTCACAATTTGTCTTTTCGACAGAACCCAAAAAGAACAGTACTATGTTAGTGGCCAATGCTGCAATTTTATTTAACATGTGCTGTTGTTCTAGTGGTTTTGGTTCTGTGAAAATGCTTATTCATAGTTTTCATCCATTTCCTGCAGAAATTTTTTCTTCAGGGCAGGTTCATATTTGGACCAGATGCAAGATCGTTGGCCCTGACGATTTTTCTTATTGCTGCTCCTGTTGCAGTTTTCTGTGTCTATGTTGCCAGAAAACTAATAAATGATTTTTCTGATCACTTGGGGATGACCATAATGGCCATTGCAGTTATATTCACAATTTATGTGAGACTCCCTCTCTCTCCGTCTCTTGTATGCATACAAACACACACCAAACTTAAGTTTTGTTCTTTGAACCTACATTGTTCAGCTGTATTTGATTGAGTACTTTATTTATAATCTTGATAAATGTAGAATGTTGCAACTCACACATGCTTGTTCGAAGTAAGTTAGAAGTTGGGAATTTAGTTAACTTCTAATTTCTGAATAGAAATGCAACTTGGATGATGTCCCTTTTCTTGTTTGTTTATTTGAATGATAACTAAAAGGAAACTAGCCCATGACCATAATGAATCTAATATGATCAGCTAGTGCAACTAACATAATTTTGCTCCTGGCAAAGGAATGGAATCCTTGACCAAGCCAAGTATTCTGCGTTATGTCATTTTATTTGTATTAGAGCAAATACTTTATTTGAACGGGAAACAGATATTGTGAAGAGAAGTTTGAGTAGACATTCTCCTCCTTTATCCAATAAGATAAGTCAAATAAAGTCCAAGCCCACTGCAAGCACATTACTGCATAGCTGTACGAGAGCCTTTCTGAAAACCGGCCATGGAGAATACAATTGTTTCCATATCAATTATGGTGACTTCCCATTAAGTATCGAAGTTTTGGTTCTAATTACAGATGCTGAATGTCAGCATATATAGCATTCTACTTTACAACTGTATTGTCCATGCTTTTGTTTAAACCTTTTAATCTAATTGAAGATGAATTGCTCCCAAGCAATGAGGTTTTGAGAAATATCTGTAAGTAAGGTGTATGCTACAACGAAGGGGATGGGAAGGGAATTTGATTCTGAGAAATAAAATATAGGAGGAAAGGAAATTGAGTAGAAAAGTGAAAGGTTTGCAGATCCTGTGAACTACATGCTGTGTATTTTCTTTTGTTTAAATTTAAAAAGTGTGTGACAACAGGTGTAAACACTATTGATACCATCTTTGTTCTGGACTGATATAATGATATGGTGGTCCCCTATCACAAAGGTTTATGAGAGAAGAAATAAGGGAAATGGGAATAAAGCTGTTTGAGGTACTTACCATGTCAGCAGAGTTAGTTAAGAGTAGTGCAGTAAGAGAGGTTTGTACATAGAAAGGAGAGCGAAGCTGGAGGAAGGCAGGAAATATATTGTTGGGAGGATTCTGGTACCTCAATGAACCAGAGCTATTCTTTTCTGTAATATCTTACATTTTGGAAATAAACAGTTTCATTCTTTCTTCTGTATTCCTTTTGTTAGTTTCTTCTCGTGTTTCTTTCTATTGTACAACCTAACTTAAATGACAATTCCAGAAGGAAATTCTGAGTGGACAATTTTTTAGGGCAGTACTTATCTTTGGGTGTCTATCAGGTTCCATGATTCACCAAACACAATATACTTCTTCGTATGCTCTGCTCTGCACTGTAAATATGTTGTTGTTTCTGAATTAGAAGTTAGAACAACACAATGCAGTCATTATGAGTTGTAATAAACATCCATCCATGTACCACAAACTATTAATCAAAAAACTTTATATTCATAAACAACATTTATACACAATTATTACTCAAACCCTATTCCCTTAAGTGGTAAAAGTCTAACTTCCATTGTTAAACCCTAATTTCTTAGTTATCTTAACAATGGAACTTACGCAAGAGAAGGATTTAAGGATGACTAACAAACCAAATATCATAGCCAGGTTTCTTAGTTGTTACACTTTATCTCACAAAGAATACATGGAGTTTAGTTTCATTACATCTACCCAAACAATGAGGAGCTTAGCTAGTGATTATGTAGCATATATCAATAGGAAGCATATAGGCTTATGAACATGAATTAAACAAGAGTTGAATCTGCTCCAATGATGATCTTATGAAATGAGTTCATGTTCATCGTAGAGTCAATGATTCCAATCACAAGTTTAGATTAACACACGACCTAGAACAAGAATAAGTATGGAATATGAAATGGATGGATGAAGAGAGAATAAAAGATAAAAGGTGAGAATGGAGAAAGGTGCACCACTTGTTGAAGTAGAAGATGGTTCCATGCTTCTCTAAGATAAGCTCCTAATGTTGAAACACTACCTGACTCCTAAGAAATAAGATAAGACTACAATCTACTTCACACACACAAAGGTGCCAAAACATGCTCTCAAATTTCATTATATCAAAACTGATTTTACCAAGGATGAAGATGGCTATTTATATCCTATGCCATCCAAAAATTCAAATCTAAATTCGAAAGAAATGTTTGCTAAATCAAACTTAAAATGCTAATCTAAAATGAAAAGGAGGGAAAATTTGAAATTCAAATTTTAAACATCTGTTAAATGTTTGGCTAAAAATTAGAAGACATGCAACATGCCTTGGTCATGCTTTCCTTGCCTCTTTCTAAGACATGCTTTCCTTGCCTCCTCTTTGCACCCATGAAACCCTGTTTGCACTCCTTGTATTGGCTGCACCCCATCTCCTATTTGGGTTTGAATAACCCAATTAAATCCTATTTTACATATGGTTATTTGCACCTACAAGAAAATAACTCCTCATTCCTACAAGTCCAAGAAATACCGAACATAGAAATTAAAGAATTATTTTTTGAGAGCAAGAACATCTTGTTTTGCCAGATTTCTAGTGATTCTTCTTGGAATGATGCGTTCTTGCTCATTTTCTTGGTCATCTTTCATGCACTCATCAGCTAGTCCTAGACATTGGAATCACCATTTTGTTTTGAAGAAATGAAGAAATTTGAATTGGAAGCCAAGAACAGACTCTTTCAGCCACTATATATCAGAATGTTTATCACTTGGGGAATTATTCTTTTTGTCTATCCTCATTGCCACATTAATTTCACCCAAGTGTGGGCATCCCTCATGCTAAGTGTGGTAAGGTGAGAATCAGGGATGGCAAATTGGGGATTCCATGCTGAGTGGGGACATAACGACAACTAGCAGGGGAAGATAAGTTCTTTTGGTCCATCTTTGCTTGCTTCACAAAAGCTGACCTGTTCCTCCAAAATTTCTTCTTCCCAAAATTTCTTACCAAATATTTCTCATTGTTAGATATTGGTTTTGTTCCCTATTATTGTGTCTCTTCATTATAAAGAAGAATACTCATGTGTGTACCCATCACATGGAATTCAAGTATTCCTTCTCAATCTCTTTCTTCTCTACATGGTACGAGAGTGATACCATCCTCCATGACTTGTTTTCTAACTAATCCTTTCAACACAAACATGTTATAAGAAATATCTCTTCCAATAAAAGCACAATACCCAATTGTTGATTGCCGAATAGTAGGGATTCTTGCCCAATCTGCATCACAATATCCAACTACTTCAGTGTTTCCCTTAACTTCATACAAAAATCCTGATTTGGAGCCTTTTTATCTTAGAATTCAGCTCACTGCATTCCAATGATCAATCTGAAGAGCTTCCGTCAACTGACTAACTACCCCAACTGTAAAAGAAATGTTAGGTCCAGTGATCACTAACAATAACTACCATCAAAATGCAGGGTGTTACAGAACGATCTACCACTTGTGAGTTTGCCTTGTAACTCACAAAAGAATATGTGGACAACTGAACCTAGGCCTTGCTGAATATGCCTGCAGACTAAACTATAATACATTTTTTACCAATTTGTTTGAAAATATAATTTTTTTCTTTACATTTAAATTCTTTCTTTTGTGGAAAGCATATCTAGCAGATAACATGGCAGGGTTTTTCACAGCCATCCTCTTTTATGTGCTGATTAATTGTAATTTGGGCTATTTTATGATAAGGTGGGGCATTGACACCATTTTATTTTGGATGGCATTATGCATTTGCTGTATTATGTGCTCTGATGTATATTCTTTCATACTGTGTGATGATGTTATAATCATTTTTAGGTGTTAGTTCTTCTCTTGTTGACATCTGGCCGAGACCCTGGCATAATTCCACGCAATGCACATCCTCCAGAGCCAGAAGGTTTTGAAGGTAGTCTAGATGTTGGTGCTGGTCAAACCCCTCAATTACGGTTACCTCGAATTAAGGAGGTTGAGGTCAACGGAATGACTGTTAAGGTCAAGTACTGTGATACTTGCATGCTCTACAGACCTCCTCGATGTTCTCACTGCTCAATTTGTAACAACTGCGTGGAACGGTTTGATCACCATTGTCCATGGGTTGGGCAGTGCATTGGGCTGGTAAGTAGGCCTTTTGTTTGACTAAATTGATTTTTAGTGGTTAAGCAGATTTTTTTATGCTAGGCAGAAAGTGTGGCTTGGTATCTGGGTTGAGTAAAATCTAATAGTTGTGGATTTTAAGAGATGGATGATCTCTATTATCAATTTGTCCGCTTGAATATTGTTGAGATAGTTTGTATTTTGTAAATGAGCTGTGCTGGAAAATCTAGCAAGTTTTAGTAATTTATTAATTATCAACACTTGTATTTTCAAAATTTAGTTTATGCCCTGTCTGTCCAAATTTGAACCTAAAATTCATCATCAGTTGGTTATATGGTTATATTAATATACGGTTTCTTTCCTGTTTATTATCTCTGGCAATACATAATAATACAGTCAACAGTCCAGCTTATTAACTGAGACCTAGTGGATGATGGGTATTGTATATTGTCCGTAGGGGGTTTGAGACTTGGAGTTTGAGTGCTTTCATATTTAATATGATCAGGCTTTATAGTTAACTTAGGAGCATTGTCTGAATTTCATATAGGGAATCTAGGGTCAATTCTTGTTGGGTGGGTGTCATTTATTAATTATGGTCAAGAGATATGCTATTCAATTATGCTTAGCTTCTAGTGAACACACCCCTTCCCCCAAAAAGTGCTCTGTGCTATTGCTGGAACTCTTTTTGCTTTCATGGAAAAACCTCAAATTTTAGGTTTCATTTAATTTAGAGTAATATAAAAGATATGTCTTGATATACTGTTGAACTTTATATTCGTTTCTTTCATTTGAGGATTCTTTATTACCTTTTTTTTTGTCTTCCTTTCAATTATATATATAATTCTGGTTTGGTGGCTTTTTCAGATACCATTGACATGTCATTCTTGAATATGTTATGTATCTGAATGTTTGCACAATTGTTATGCAGCGTAATTATCGCTTCTTCTTCATGTTTGTCTTCTCAACTACACTGCTTTGTATATATGTTTTCGCGTTTTGTTGGGTCTATATTAGAAGAATTATGGAATCGGAGGAGACAACAATTTGGAAGGCAATGATCAAAACTCCAGCCTCCATAGTGTTAATAATTTACACTTTCATATCAATGTGGTTTGTTGGTGGCCTGACTGCCTTTCATTTATATCTTATAAGTACAAATCAGGTAATCACTCCTTTTTAAAATCTTTATATATACTTTAAAATTAAGTTATCAATACTAAAGAGCTTACAACTTTATATGTGTCCATTGATGTTACAGACCACATATGAGAACTTCAGATACCGATATGATCGACGGGCCAACCCATATAACAGGGGAGTAATCAATAATTTCTTAGAGATATTCTGCACCAGCATTCCCCAATCAAAGAACAATTTCAGGGAAAAGGTGCTGTTAGAATATATGAAAAAATCTTGTCGAATATCTTATATTATCCTCTAAATTTGGTTTCCTCATTTCCTAATTATATCATAGGATTGATTACTGTATTTCCTTGTATCGATTTGTTTGGATTATGATTACTGTAAATAAGGGCTAGCATAAGTTTTATAAAACATCAATACATTGTAATCTACTTATTTCAGTTAAATAGCACTGCAGCTATTCTTTTATTTCTTTTCCTCACTATATATCTAAAAACCATATGATTTCAACGTGGTTTTAGAGTGATACCATGTTCTGTGACATGTCTAGTCACTATTCCACTGCAGAGACCTCCCCAAAAGTAGTTGCCTATGAAGTGTTATCCATTTTTTTGGCATTTTTTTTTGTTTTCCAATGTCAGTGCTACTGGTCTACTTATTTTCGTAGAGGGTTCTGCTTTGGTTTTATCCCTTTTGGTCAATAAGGTCAAGATATAGGGTGTCGTGGCTTTCTCAGAGTCAGGATTCTGGCCCCATGGTTTTTTCCTTGTGAAATTAACCTAATCTCATGGCTTTACCAAAAGTAACATTTCCCAGAGAAATAAGCATGGCCCTGCTATAGTAGCAAAGAATAAGCTTGGTCCCTTAATTCCGAAGTCTCTAGTTATATTTTGACTTTCCCTTTTGCCCAGAAGAGTATATTTATAACAAGTTCAAACCTTAGTAAGATTTAGCTTGAGATGGACTGTTGAATATATGAAAATATCTCATCATTGAATATCTTATATTATCTTCTAGGTTAGTTTCTTTACTTCTTCGTTATTATATTTAGGATTGATTACCATATTTTCTTATCTTATTATGATTTGCTTATATAATTAGCTAGTGTTATAGGTTTTATGATAACCTCATTGCTATGTTTGAGTTAATATTAATTCAGTGTTACATTCTGTTTCCTTTTTTCTCTTTATACGTATAACAGGTGCCACTGGAACCAGTATTACCTGCTCGATCAGTAGGTGGAGGCTTTATGAGCCCGAGTATGGGAAAAGCCGTGGATGACATAGAGATGGGCAGGAAAACTGTCTGGGCTGACATGGGTACTGCTCTTGATCCTTCTGAAGGTCAATTAAACGACCGGTTGGCGATTAAGGATGGTGAATTCGGCGAGTTGTCTCCGGAAATTAGGACGACAGTAGATGAAACGAGTGATCGTGGTGGAATACATCCCAGGAGATCCAGCTGGGGAAGAAAAAGTGGAAGCTGGGAAATGTCCCCAGAAGTTCTTGCTTTGGCAGCCAGGGTTGGGGAATCAAATCGTATGGGTGGAGGTAGCAGCAGTTTGACCAGTGAAAACAGGCATACATAGCCACTGAAATTACTAGTCTGGCAAAGGATTTTATTTGTTGTAATTAAAATATATTACATTTCTGATGTGGTAAGTCAACAGCAAAATTGATTGTATTTGCAATGTGGTGTTGGTTGAAGGCTTTGGAGGGTGTTTGTTAGTGTTGTTTTAGTCATTGTGCTTCTAGGAAGGAATTGTTGTGTTGCTGTGAGTGAGCTTTTCCTTTGCCTTGTGTTGTATCATACTTACCAATTAACTACTACTCTGTCTTAACATTTACCAATTAACTCTACTGTCTCTCTTCCAACTTCAGGTAGTCTTTCCTGGAGGACAGACAAAAATCATGGAACTATTCTAAAGCTTGAACTGAAAGTAAGTATCATGAATTGCGAATGCATGCAAAAACTTCTCAATCAATCTCATGCCATGACCCTACAATGCTAGAATAATTAATTCTGAAATTCTGTTATGGATCAAACCTTTAATTGAATCAATGTGTTTTTACTCTTTATTTTTTTGTTAAATGCAGTCAATGAATTTAATCGTTATACTTTATAAACATAATTCCTAATTTATTTGAAAAAAATATTAAAAACTAATTAAATTTATTTTTTTAAAAGATTGAGGATCGAATTTATCAATATAAAAGGATAAGAATTTTAATTATGTATAATTGAAAATATAGATACTAAATGTGTTTTTCCCCGTTTTAGTCTATCCACTGTTATCTCTTCATGAACATTCAAAGATGAGACCAAGTAAATGGGCTAAATCAGCGCAATTTCTTCCTGCACCTCCATAATTATTGAAATTTCAAAAATATCCTTCTGAATTTGTATTTTAAATTTTACAATTCAAAAATCATTTTTTTTGTTCAAAAATAATTTCTGATTTTACAATTTAAAAATTATTTCTGAATCAAGAAAATAATTTTGTATTTCAAATTCTATAATTTGAAAGTCATTATAATTTCTAAATTTTAGAATTCGAAATATAAATTTGATTTTCAAATTTTGGAAGTCATTTTCGTTATTATCCATTCAATGAAAGAAAGTGAAAATAAGAAGTGACTATTTTAAATTTAAAACAACTTAACTCTTCATACAATTAAAAAAAAAAGTTCACAATACATTTTATGAGAAACTCAACTATAAATGGGCCTCTATTACATATTTCATTCACAGGCAATTTCTTCCTGCACCTCCATGCTTTCTTCTTATACTTCCATAAAAGACGTGAAATGATAATTTTGCTCTTTTCTTCATCTTTTTCACTGACACCCACTTTTTTTTTTTTTCTGGATTCTAAAATTCTGAACTCTAAAATTCAGAATTTGGAATTCTGTATTCCAAATTTTAGAGCTTGGAAGGTATACGGATTATACAATTTAGAAATGAAAAGAAAATAAAAATCCTGTACCTTTTGCCCAAGGATAATTTTGGAACTAAAAAATTTATGGAGATGTAAGAAGAGTAATTTTGGAATTGAAAGATTTATCGAAGTGCATGACGAAGGCAAATTCTCCCTCCACGTTTGTATTAATTATGAAAAGTCGATTTTAATCTCTTTAAATAACCCTAAATGAAGCGTGATCTCACTTTTTTACGGTTGCGCCTCTGCATCCCCATACCTCTCTTCCAACCACATATCTCCCTTTCAGTCATAACACTTTTATTCTTATCCAGACACAACATTGAGAGAGCAATTCATCATTTGAGGATGTGTAAAAGGGTTGACAAGAGAATTTGTTGTATTTGATGTCCCCCAGTGCAAAGAATTTTTTTTTAGTTTTGTACTCCATTTTTGTACATTATTTTTTTTCTTCTAGGTTTTGTGGTTTCCAAGAAAATTAAAAAAAATAAGTAAACGGAAACACAATCACCATCAGTAAAGACTTACTTGAACTACCAACGTTCATCACCAGCCACCATAAATAATCATCACAAAACAACCATCACTACGTGAAAATGAAGAAGAAGACTCAACACTCTCTAATATACTCAGAAGGATATTGTTAGAATTTAAAAAAAAAAATATAGATGGAAGAGGAAGGTATGGAAGTGCGGGAATAATTTGTTCAGGAAGAAAATATGAGAATGGAGGAAGAAATTGCCTTAAACTTAGAAATCATAATATAGTCATTACACGATAATTAGAAATCATATAATTTATTAATGGCCTGCCATTAAAATTATATTGTAGAACTTTTTTTTTAATATATTATACAACATTATATTGAAGTTACCTATCATTTGGTTTGAAATACAGCTCTAATGCTTTTGACATGAAAAGTCGATATTGAAAAAGGAATTGTTAGAAATGAATCTACTTTAGTTTCATTGTTTCAGAATGTGATTTTTTCTGCTTTAGATATGTTTTTGGAAAACTAATGTCATAACTTTTCCATCCTAAATTGATTTTCCTTTTATTCTCAACATGTTTCCAAACATGGTATACCCGTTCGGCTCATTTTGAAGCATATTTTATTCATTGTTGGACACAAACGCAATGCAAATTATGAATTTGGCTTAAAAGTTTTCTAAGCTTTCGTTTCATACTAACGTGTTGCCAAAGTATGAGTTTCAAAACATAGTAATTGAAAGTATAATCACTGCACAGGGTACCAACATAGCCAGATCTGATTCATTACAAATTGTTACATGGAGTTATACAAGTAGGTGCTAGAACAAATATTGGTTTTTTCAAGGCGAAATCGATTGTGGAATAACGATGTTTCCAATGTTGTTGTGCCATGGGTCAGCCAAGTGAGTAGCCAAGTTCTCCAAAGGTCCAGTTCCAGGATAAGCTGATTGTTGAACACAAATTCCCACAAAAGCCAACAGAGCAAGACGTCCTAAACATTTGACATACAACAAAATTTGGTCAATTTTCTATGTAACAAACAAAAGATGTTTTTTCAAAAGCAAGTTTATCTCAAGGACTAATTGTTGGAGATCATAAGATTCTTTTAGGAGTTAACTTCAACCTCTAAGTGTTTTTCAACACATATCAGATGCTTAAGAAACTTTAGTAACATCAAATAACTGATGCTTAGGGTCCTTACCATTCTTAATTTCTTTGACTTTGTATTCATGGAAACTTTTAGGGTCCTTGGAGTATCCCAAAGGATCAAAAGCACCACCAGGGTATTTCTTCTTCTCTGGGTCTTTCTCCATGCTCCTTTGGTGCTCCACAAAGGAAATGGCAAGGAATTCAATGACCAGAATGGTGGGTAGTGTGCCCCATGGAACTGGGTTGCCTAGGTAGGTGGCTTGCCCCCCAGGAACTGCAGCCCATTCCTGAGCCTTTACCCAGTTTCCTAACCCCAATGCCTCTGGAACCAAAATCCCTGGCTGCACCAAAATATAAGAGATTTCAGCATACTAAAGTTCTGTTTTCTTCTTCTAAATATTGGGATAACAGAAAAAAAATAGAAATGTTCTTAAGAATTTCTGATACACACTCTTATTAGATAAATGTGTTATTTCTAAACCTACAATTTTTAAACTTAAAATACAATTTTTAATAAGTACAAACTTATTATTATGCATATATTATAATTAAATGAATATGTATTTTCATTTAGTTATATACACTGTCACTTGAGTGAACTACTTGAAAAACATTTAGGATAATGAACATTTATAAAGGACTAAATGCATGTTTCTGCTAGAATCTTACAAAAGAGAAAGCAAAACTCTTATTTCAAAAGAGACACTTACAACAGCAAGCATGGCCCATCTGCAGTGAATGAGTTCTGACTCT
>Ga0123341_1003301_pt1 | contig 13766 bp, 7 predicted proteins | sample Turbeapinknodule_FD_89959 | JGI IMG/M metagenome (GOLD analysis project Ga0123341, IMG submission 89959) | Root nodule microbial communities of legume samples collected from Mexico - Turtle bean Mexico pink nodule | ecosystem: Host-associated > Plants > Roots > Nodule | place: Mexico: Nepantla... | reverse complement strand
TAAAAATTAAAATATTTTTTACAATTTTATTACTTGAATATATTTTAATCAATATAACAGAATCTTCAAATTATTGTTTTAGAATGAAAATAAAATAGTTGTTATTAATCTAAATACTTACAATTATTAATAATCATCATGAATACTGACAAGTTACTGGAATGCTTCTTAAACATGCTAAAGTTTTTAAAAAGTATCAATAATATATTTTTATTGTAAGTTAAAAAAATTATTATAAATTACCAATGTGTCTTAATTAACTACTCTATGGCACAATTACATAATTGTATTAAATTATGAGAAAGAAAAGAGTGATTAAATTTGTGAGAGAGAGATCTAGAAGTTATAGAAATGAAAAAGTATTTTAGTCAATATTGAAAAAGAGTACCTAACACCACTGAGTGGGTTGTGATGAAACATGTTATGTTCTGTGCCCAACAATGTCATAATAATGTATACAACAACTCCTCTCCTTCTGTCCTCGGACATTGATTTTTCTGTATTCCCATACTTTATCCATTTTTGGAATCGGGTTTTCTTTCTTCTCTCTCCAAAATCGAATCTTTCTCATCTGGGTCACTCTATTTGCCCTTTCAACTTGCTCAGCGGTTGCGTAGCGTGATGGCTCTGTTCTGTCACAATGAGTGCTCTGAATAGGACCATTTCCTTCAACAAAACCTCTTCCTCCAATCGAAGGTCCCTCGCCATTGGAAGTCCCAGACTCAATCATAACAACACCAACAACAACCGTTTTGGATGTGTCTCTCTCAGGTTTCAGGTTCTTGTCATCATTGCCTCTGTCTTTTCCTTCTTTGTAGCCGTAGGTGGCTACATGTACGTCCTTCCAAGCCTTGGCCAAGCGTTTTCCAATGTCCAAGTTCTCTCATCTGAGGGCAGCAATGGATCAGTGAGAGATTGTGATGTCTTTGATGGAAGCTGGGTTCAGGTTCAAGATCACCCCTTGTACAATGCCACAGAGTGCCCTTTTGTAGAAGCGGGATTCGACTGTTTAGGGAATGGGAGGAGTGACAGGGATTATCTTGGATGGAGGTGGAAGCCGAGGAGTTGTGAGATTCCAAGGTTTGATGTGCGTGGTATATTGGAAATGCTTAGAAGCAAAAGGGTTGTTTTTGTTGGGGATTCAATGAGTAGGACTCAGTGGGAGTCTCTGATTTGTATGCTCATGGCTGGGGTTGAAGACAAGAGAGGAGTTTATGAAGTGAACCGGAATCAGATAACAAAGAAGATCAGGTTTTTAGGGGTTCGGTTCAGTGCTTTCAATTTCACCATTGAGTTTTTTCGCTCAGTTTTCCTGGTGCAGCAGGGCAGGATGCCTAGACATGCACCAAAAAGGGTCAAATCCACACTCTTATTGGACAAGTTGGATGATATAAGTGACCAGTGGGTGAATTCAGATATTCTGATATTCAATACTGGGCACTGGTGGGTTCCATCTAAGCTATTTGATATGTAAGTTTCCCTTCCCTTTCTCATTTTAATGTTAAGCCACTGCCCATTAGTGTTGCTATGTGTGACCTGCGAGGAAATCTACTATAGTTCATTCTAATTTCATTACCATGCTTTTCAGCCTTCACTGTTTTTCTTATCATTTGTTTATCAGTAGGTTTTGTTTCGGGACAAAATTTAGATCAAGTTCTTTATGTCCTTGTTATCAGGTTCTCAAATCAAATGTGACATGTGGATGTTCTTCCTACAATTAAATGGCCTTCAGTAAATAAATATTACATTTTAAAAAATTCATGTCTTCGTTTGATTTGAGAAGAACAGAAGGAACTTGATTTAATTTCGGTCCTTTATTTTAAGGGGAAAAAACTGTTCCCGATGATACAAAGTTTTCATAGCAGTTAACCTAATTGTTCACAATAGTAGCTATTGTTCTCTTGTAGCCTTGATAGGCTTGCAAGATTGGTGGATCTTTCCACTAAAAGCTCAAGAACATAGATGATGAAGGAGGAGAAAGAACCTTGCACTTAGGTGGGTTTTCTGGATTGTTTTTTGGTGAGGTTATGATTTGGTCAAACTATAGAAAGGTAGGGAGGGGCTCAGTTTGGTCAAGGTTGATTTAGTAGGGTTCTTCAATGATTCTTGGAAGGGCAAGGTTGGTTTTTGGTTGTGGAAGCTGTAGGTGATGATAGGATGAGTTCTAAGTTGAAACTAATTGGAATTGGATGACTCGTCAGTTTATGATGCGGATTGAATGGGGAATGCAATGGTGTGCTTGGTTGGAATTATAGGAGTGATTTGAGTGGTGTAAACTCAAAAGGCCATGAGCTAAGAAGAAAGACTTCTTGGTTTCTTGGCCTGGTTCTTGAATCTTGGTATAGTTTGATATTTAGTTTACACCACTATTTAGTTTGAATCTTGGTTCTTGCAATGGTATAGTTTTGGGTGGCCAACTTGTGTATTGTGTAGGAGGGATGATTCTTGAAATAGATAGGTTTGGTATGCTATGGCTAAACAAGGATCTTGAGAGAAGGAGAGATAGGCGAAAAGAGACTAAGAGAAAGAAGGAAAGACAGACAAGAAGGTTTACCTTGAGAACAAGATTGAAGCACAAAATTGGGGAACTTTGACTTGGTTGGGGCCACTCCTTTTTGGAGATAAGCAAAACTTAGGATGTTCGCTACTTGGGATGTCATCTAAGAAAAGAGCAGTCCAAGAAAAGAAGAGGAATCACACTCTTCACAAAACTATCAAGTTTTCATTCCATTCAAAGTTATCTTAAGAGTTGTCCTTCCCATGCCTTTTTAAACCTTATAACCAAACAAAGCTATGCTAAGAAGAGTACAAGCACACTAGGCTAAGCTAGCCAAATCCTATGATCTAAAGAAGAGAGGATTAACACCAAGTAATACTAAGTTGTATACAGAAAGGTATTATTCCTATCTACACTAATCCTAAGGGTCCCCGTGTCTTTGTTGGTTTGATGAAGCTCCTCCTCAAGCTCCTTACCCTTGCTTGTAGTTAAGACACCCCTAGAAGCTCTTATCCCTTGGACTTCTCTTCTCCCTTTCTTGATCTTTAACCATACTTCTTGTGCCTACTTCTTTTTGTGTGGGCTCCTCTTGGTCCATGATCACATCACTTCATGGCCACAACAATGACCACCTTATTCCAGTAGGGGAAGTGGTCTCATCTGTACAGATTGCTTTGATTGAAAACCAAGTTTTCAAACTTACCATTCAATATGATATCCCTTTTAATATTTTTTTTCCAATATCCTTCTCAGTCTCTGTCTACCCTCTCATTGTTAAAATCCATACAATGGAAAATACATAGGCTGCCAAATAAATTTGACCAGACGGCTGCCTTACCCAGTTAAACAGTATCCATGGACTCTGGAAATTGTTACTGTGATTGCATTTGCTGTGTTTTATTTGTACTTGTAATTTTGCTTGTTAGTGTGGCACATAGCTATGTATTGTTCTTTAAATTTCTAACTTAAGATATCTCTGACACCATTTTGAGAAAATTCATTAAACTTAACAAATCTTTTAAGTAGGGTGGCTTAACCTTCTGTTAATCTGCACATGTTTTACTCCTTTTACAAAACCTTCTGAGCCTTGCAATTCATAAGAAAAACTGAATTCAATCATGCTTAATTGCATATTATTTCTACTTTCCCATTGTGGTTACCATCTAAATATTACAGTTGGATTTTTTAAGGAAAAATATCTAATTTTCTAAAGAGAGAGAAGGATGGAGGGAAGAGTTTTACAGTTTTACTACATAACCTGAGACCACTCTCTGTGAGTGGGAGTAGTGGGTAGTTTCAGATTGACTAAGATATGCACTACATTATGTCCGTATTCTATTTTCAGAAAGAACGGAGTTATCCCATCTTGTCATCTATTTGAATATTTTCAGTTAATTTAGTTCATCTGTAATTATCCTCTCTTTATGCAATTGTTATAATTTAAAATTATATTCAAGAGTACTTCATTTGTGAGAGAAAAAAAACTATGTTATAGTTAAAATCATGCAAACTTGGGCAACATTGCAATCATCACAAAAAATATTTTGCTTCCACATGCATAGCCTCATATGAATGTTCCAAACTGTCTGGATAAGCTCTCTGTCAACTTTCCTGTTGGATGGGAATAGCTTGTGGCTATTGTTTGTAAGCATAATTTTGTATAAATTGAATATAACTTAGGGTCAGAAAATGTTGTATTGGCAGAATTGTGTTTATTGTCCGAACCTAGCTATGGTGAAATTAATTGATGGGAGTGAGGTCAAGAAAGAGATGGAATGTTTCATCCTGAAAGTATCAGTGGTCAGACTTTTGAAATTAACTTCCATTTGCTTCTCTCAATTAAAAGCAGAGATAAAACTGTTGTAAACATATGATTTTAATAGAAACCAGAAACCACCCCGTTGGAAATAAAGTAGTATTATTGAATATTAACCAATAAATAGGAAAAAGATTACAGAAATGTGTGACCCCCCTACTCCCTAACTACCCAAAGCCTAGAGCTCCATAGGGATGAAATTCTCTGCCCAGACTTCACAGCCCTAAAGCTGATTGCAAGAGAATAATGATCCCTTCTTTTCTCCCACACTCTGCTGAAAACCATTTCTTCCAAATAGGGTTGGAAATAAATTAGGCTACCCGTAAAGGGCTTAGAGCCACTCATTGAAAGGTTGTCTTGGCTTAACCTATTTAGCAAAAAGGCTAGGCTTGAACTTCTTAAAAAACCTAAGATGGTCAAGCTATGCATTTTTATAAAAGCCTCATATACCTTCCAGATTCTAGGCCTTTTATCTGACCCATTAACCAATTGAGCCTGATTTTCCCCATCAGGCCTAACAGATTCATTATTCATTAAATATTCATTCAGTTGCTTTTTGAATTTCTCTTTGTAAGGCAGAAGCTGCGTTTTCATATTTTTAAATCTTTGTTTCCTGTTCCTTTTGTATAATGGTCCTCTTCTTTCTTTCAACAGGGGCTGTTATTTCAAGGTTGGAAGCTCTCTTAAACTTGGGATGTCAATTCCTGCTGCCTTTAGAATAGCACTTGAAACTTGGGCATCATGGGTTGAGAGAGAGATTAATAAAAATAGAACACGCATATTCTTTAGGACTTTTGAGCCATCTCACTGGAGGTATTCCTACTTTACTGTTAACATGATTATATAGCTTGGCTCAGTTTATTGGAATTTTTATTCATGCACAGGAATTATCTTTGAAATCTTGCTTCAAAAGTTATTGATCCAGCCTTTATGGTTCATGCAGTGATCTTACCCGTAGAATTTGCAATGTGACCCAGTACCCAACATTAGAAACTGATGGAAGCGATCAAAACTTGTTTTCAGATACAATTTTAGACGTTGTAAAGAATGTTAATATTCCTATAAATGTTCTCCATGTTACTTCCATGTCTGCTTTCCGAAGTGATGCACATGTTGGTAATTGGAGTGACAATCCATCTATTCAAGATTGTAGCCATTGGTGTCTTCCTGGAGTACCTGATATGTGGAATGAAATTATCCTGTCCCAACTTTTTTCTGAATCTGAAATTCCTTTTCAACAAATTGAATCACTCGGTAAGTTCAACAAATTCAACACTTTTTTTTTCAGTTTTGCCTGGGAATGTGGTATGATTTAAGCATGACTTTTATTAGTTGAGTCCCTCCCCCTATGTTTAGGAATTAGACATACATTCCTCAAGTTTACCAATGCATGTTAGAGTATCTATGTCCTCTATTCTCATATGAGTACTGATATATTCATAATTAATATTAGTTATACAACCAGTTAGCAACCACTTAATTATTTGTCAAAACATCATTGCTTGGCTTAGATGTTGTTACTATTATTATATTATTATAAAAGAGTTGTCAATTAATGGTATATAAAAGAAGAATTGTCAAAACATAATTTCTCTTTTCATATATACCCTACAGTAAAAAGATTTTTTTTCCCTTTTTCTTGAGTCAGATGAATTTAATTATAACTTTTCTTTTAGGGTTGGATGCTTAACTAAATCTTGAGCCCTTGTTCCACGTCTCTCAGAAAGAGAATACTTCTCTTGCTTTCTACTGCTTCATCTTTCTACATTTCACGTATTTTATTTCTGGGTGCAGATTAGAGAGACTGACATTCTTAGTAATTGCAAGCCAACCTCAAACAATTCTGATGCCTCCTAAAAAGTATGGATCGGGTTCTAACACCATAAATCTGAAGCCATCTCATTCTTCAATTTTGAACTCTGCCATCTACCATTGGTTTTCTTCAACACTCAACTTTACCAGATTTTGTAAGTATGATCCAAATACACACACCACCTTGTCAAAACAAATGAAGCACGAAGTAATTATTTAATTTGCCAATTCTTTGTATATCAGTAAACGTAATGTGTGAGATGCATGTCATGATTTTTGGTTTTGGTCATGACAATACTGTTCTTCTGCATAGCAAAAAGAGAAGGAGAAGGAAAGTACAAATCAATCAATTTCTTTTTTTCAGATTCCCTGTCTTAATTATGTAATTGTTCGAATGGATTTGTGTCTAAATCCTTGCTTCAGTTGGATGCCGTGTTTCACATTTCTTTCGGCCTCGTGAAAAATGGAGGTACGGCACCATTTGACAGGATCAATCATGGGATCACCCCTATTCTGAATTTCAGACACTTGATGTTCGAATCTATATCAATTTTTTGCACAATACATTGCATTTGGAACAATCATAGATTGGGTGGAGACTGATCCAGTCAAGTGTAATATATAGATAACTTCACATGTTTTATAATATTAGATGAAGTTGGAAAGCAAAAAACGTTACAGAATATTGGATACACATGGTAAAGAAATCCAGGTACAGTCCATAAAAGGTAACGTGCACATTCCACAAGTTGACAAAAATCAGTTCCCGAATCTACGTATCGATGGGACATTCATTTTGCTTGGCATTTGGAACATGGTAATCATTTGCTTGCAGAAATGTTTGATTTTATTTACAACATTCAGAAGAGAAAAATTGAGAATAATATAATAAATTGTTATACTCATGTTTTATTTATAATAAAGAAGAGATAAAACAATAGAAAGCAAAATTAATAACGTCTAATATAATATATATTTTCCTTTTAAATCTCACTATTTAATATAACTTAATCAAATCTCTAACGAAACTTTGTAAAGCACAACTTACGATAGATAAAAAAGACTTTACTTTAAACATAAGCTGACATAATTGTGCAGTAAGTACACCTATAGAAAATAAGCAAATAAAACCTACCCCTGATCTATAAATTACATGTAATCAACATTTTATGCTTATCATACCAAGCTTTAGTGTTTATCTTTCGCCTCTACCTTGCGTTCGCCATTAATTCCACTTGTCATTCCTGCACTTATTTCATCTTCGAACATGAGATGGGACACGAGAAGAAAAAAAGGTCCGGAGAAGTCTCCAATATGAAGTTTGTTTTCACTAAATATTATATTGGAATCTATGTTACATGTCAACAAAAACAAATGAGAAAAGGGGAAATGTGACTTCCGAATAAATGGCGCACAAAAAGATGTACACAGGCGGGCATTGCATTGAATTTCTCAGGAATAGAAAAATCATGGATCAATGGCAATAGGAGTAATACGCTTCTTGGCTGGCTTATTTGACAAGGGTGTACTCTTCGAACTGGAAAATTGTTGCCCAGACTTTTCTTCTGCACCCGATTTACCGTCCAAACTTGATTGTAGAGCTGTCTTCTCCCTTGATTCCGTTTGTTTTCCCTCTGAATCTGGATTAGCGGGCTGTTTCTCAGCCTTGTCTTGAGCTCCAAAATTTACAGCACACGAATTCCATTGCTGTTTCGTTGCCTTATCTGGTTTCGCTTTTCTTCTATCTAATTCAGCAGTGCCAATTCTTCCACTTGTTTCAATGATCATGTCATCAGTTTTCTCTTCTGCTTCATTTTTCCTACTATCAGCTATAACCCCTTCAACATTCCCAGTTGCCTCAATGACCATGTTGTCAGGCTTCTCTTGCATTACAATGTCATTGCCTGTCTGTAAATTACTCATACTATCCTCCTTGGCTTTTCCTTCTACCAAATATATATAGGGAAATTAAAAAAACATTGAAGTGGTGACGTTGACAGCAGAAAGAGGAAGGCTGCTTGAGGAAGGCTGCTTACCAGATAAAGAGTAAGGTGATCCAAGTTCGTCATTCTCAAATTCCACCAAAGAGCAGAAACCATCTTGTGATGACAATGCCAAATAATGAGCATCAGATGACCTTTTCAACAAATACCAGTTAGAAATAAACCTTTCCTTAAAATTATAATTCTCAAACCTAAAAAGGAATTGCTAGCAAATAAAATTTACCAGGTAATATCTGTTATTGCGGCATAGTGAAGACCAGCTAATACAGCTAACGGAGATGTGCTTTCGGTGTCAAAAATGTACAGTGAATTCAAAGTGGCCACAGCAAATATGATGCGATATGGGAGGTTGAATGCCCCAGCTGCACTAAACAAAACCAGTATTAGGCTTCTGCTGAGCAAGAAATTCTCCAAGACATGCAGAATTTTAAGCAAATACTAGTTGGCAGTGCAGGTCTCAGATTTAAGCTGACTGGCATGCCACTCATACAATTAAATTATAACGAGACAATCTAGCAGTAGGTGACGATTAGTGTATGAATCACACAAAGTCCTTTGGCTTTATTACAGACCAATTATACATAATAACTGTTCATAAAATACAAGTACACAAAAACCTGAGTTGAGTGAATTCGTTCCCTGAAGTTTAAAAATTATGGGACAGAACCGGACCGCTACAACAGCTTTACTTGCACAAGGGAGCTGTATGGCAGGCCTGTGTATAAGGTCAGATAAATAAAGCAACACATCACAAACGCATACTTCTATAACTTGGTCTATTAACTTAACACGAATAATTGAACATAAAAGCGATAAAATTGTAGTTTGAGGCTTTGAAATTTAACTAATCATCTAGAAAGAAAAGATAGAACTTTGTCTTGGGCTTGCATAATGTCTCTGCACCTGAAAAGAATAAAATAGCTGAAATTTTACCTAGAAAGATCTTTCCTAGAAATTATGTAAGCAGCATTCACAGACTCGGATGCATTATTAATTTTGTAAGAGCCTGAAATGTATAAAGTGAGACATAAAATAAGAAACAGCATATAGTAAAAATATTATAGGAACTCAGGTATGAGAAAGAAATCAATAGACGTGATTCAACCAATAAGTGGCAATTAAATTATGACAAGTAAAACAAGGGGAAAATTTTAAAAAAAAATCAGCTTTGACTTGTACACTCATTCACTTGTAAAATAAAAGATGATAAACTACGAAAAATTCAAAAACTGGCAGACTCTAGAAAAATCTCAACAAGAGCTCATCCTTGGAAGTAGCACAAGATTAATTGAAACAAGCACTTGAACTCAAAGCTAATACCTGCAGGCACAATTAAAAATGAACCATCAGGAGACCATGCTAATCTTCTGAAAAAAGATGGCAATGTCTCATCGTGGAAGAGGTGAAATTTTGTATCCTGCATTAAGAAAATCAAGCCTGACGTTCAAGTATGATACGATACAACCATCCACGATGCAAATAAAGAATGATATGGACATTTATATGCTAACCTGAGAATTTTTTAATAATGGTTGATCTGCCTTAGAAATGACTTGCTGGCAAACATAATTGATTTTCTCAGTGCCCTTTGATTTATGAGGCTTATTCATGTAAATTCTGCAAGTCCTATCAGAACTAAGAGAAGAAACATATTTTCCTAGAGGGTCCCATGCAACCCCCTGAACATAGTGCGCATGGGTCTCCAACGTCTGAAGGTTAGTTCCTGACAAACAAGAATCATGTAGTATAAGCACGTAAACCATACACATCAATTGTCATTACAAGTACAACATATCAACTGCCATGTGCCACGATTCAAGTGTATCAAAGACAGTCATGTGTTTTCTTTCTTACCTTTGTTAACATCCCATATAATGCAACTATTATCAACTGATCCAGATATGATATATGTGCCATCGGTAGACCACTGCAGGTCCAAAATGTCCTTGAGATGAGATCTAATGCATAAAAATGTCCCCTATAAGCCAGAAATCAATGCAGTATAACATGAATGTTGAAAAAAAATAATGTGATTGATCTTTACAATGGTTCCTGGAGCTTTGGTTTTTAACTGAAGTTAATGGTGTCCTGTGATCCTTTTTTCCGATTTCATCTGTTGAGATAAGGTTTTATTGTTATTGGTCATTACGAATGGTTGTAGTCATAGTTTGTAATGCTAATCTAATAATACTCATTATTTCCAAACACGTGTATTTTTTCCAGAAATAAATCGAATTATATCGATATTTTAAATAAAAACGCATAAGCACAAATTTGGCACTCCCTCTCTGAATAAACTACGGAAATTGGGGTATATACAATTTGACAAACAGAATAGAGATCAAGAAGCTAAAATATGGGAAATCTGCTATGCAGCCTATCGTTTTTCTTTTAACTTTTTTACAATGTTCAGGTTTTAATTATGTACTTTTAACTACTCATTTCGACATTTCAAAGGTCTTACCGCAACATCTTGAGAACCTTCCATGTCTGACCAGTATCGGCGGAATGTAGCTTCCATATTAGCAGGTCCCCTCCTGGATAAAGAAACACAAAATCCGATTTAGACAAAACATTGCCTAATTACAGTAACTCAAAGCTAACATTCCTTAGCCAAGATCCTACCATCAGCACCAGAGGCCAGCAATTCCCCTGCAAATCATCAGAAATAGAAGTTGTCACTAAAAGAAAGCACCACATCGTTTCTTGCAGCACAATAAGCGAGGAAAAATAGTGCAAATTTCATTAATCGATTTCATTTCGTGACAACAAAAGTATACGCGCGTGAATTAACTTGATTACAACTTGATCCAATGAAAGTTTGTTGTATCCTGATTCTAGGAGGAGAAAGAGAAGCGGCGTATTGGAATTACCGGAAGAAGAGAAGCGAATAACATTCACTGCAGTGCTATGGTAAGAGAGGTTACTAAGATAGGAAGCTACGGGAAGCTTCTGCGTCCCGGCGGGACTTATCGACCAAAACTGCAAACACGAGAAGACGAATGAAATCGATAGAATAATTAACCCTAATCACATGCAGAGCGAGCTAGAGGGAGAGAGAGACCTTGATGTCGAAATCGGCCCCGGCGGTGGCGAGAGTGGCGGAGAGAGGGTGGAAATCGAGGGTTAAGACGGGTTTGCCCTCGTGCCAGGAAATCTGAATCGTACCACCCTTCATTTTCTTCCGATTCGAAGTTTTAGGTTTAGAGTGTAGAAGAAGAAGAAGGCACTGAGACACTGGAAAATGGATTTTCGCGCGCCCCTTTTCACTTGGCGGGAAATGTAATGTGAGCCGACCACTATTATTCAACCATATATGAGGATGTTGTATTTATTGTGTTTTTTTCAACCATTTCAATCTATTCCTCTTGTTGTTAATTTAACTAAAATTATACCAAGATTTCTTAAGTAAATCCTGTCTTTCTAGTTGAATGAGAATAAAATAATTTAATATTTTACTTTCGATTCAATTACATTAATAGCAAAAATCCATTTATCTCTATAATTATGCATTCTATTCACCAAATATTAGTAAAAAGTAATAATTCACCAAGATCTTGTAAGTATCTAATTTGAGAACAGACAAGAATAAAAAAAATAGTTTAACTAATTCTACAAATAAATAAATGTCCTTCATCCTTAAAAATAAACATGTTTGAATTTTTGTTCTGTAAAAAATATAATTGTTAAGGACCGTAACTAATGAAAGATTTCAAGTTTTGGAGGCATGAGAAATAAAGAAAAATATTGTTAAGAATTAGTATCAAAATTTGTATATTTTATAATGACTAAAGACAGTTATTTCAAATTTTATAAAGTTAAAATAAAAAGTTTAATGCAGACAATAATTAAAACTCACTCAAAAACTAAGAACTTTATTTAGTTCTTTTACTTAGGAAGAAAAAAAACACGTTATTATACAACCATTTTCATGTTGTGGACTCCCAAAAAGGCCTTTCATGGTGTTTTCTGGACAATATTCCTTGTTGGGTTTCGTCCGTGTTGGGCCATGTATAGGTTTAGCCAATTACTTCCTGCACCTTATTAAATCTGGACTGTTTCTTCCTGCACTTCCATAGGTTCTTCTAGCACCCCATACAAAACGTGAAAAATATCTTTTTATCATTTTTGTGTCATCCCATAAAATAATTTTCGTATTATGTAACTCGGACACGCATTTGAAACAAGACTTACAGATTACATAATTCAGAAGCTAAAAAGACTTATAGATTACATAATTTAAAAACTAACCATGCATCTGAAAAAAGACTTTGGATTATATAATCCAGAAACTAATTATGAATTTCGAAAAATACTTCAAACTTACGTAATCTAAAATATTACAGAGGGATATTTTTATAAATATAAAATTTTATGAAGATAAGAGAAAAATATATGGAGGTGCAGGCTAAAATTTGAACCTCCTGACTATAATGTGAAATGATAAAAATACTCTTCAATAAAAGTGGGTACAGATAACAATACATTTCGCAATCCCTTTTCTTATCTTTTTTAATTCTGGAATAGCTTTTCCATTACGGAATTTTGAATTTTATTCTACATTTTTATTTCAGGGAACACAATAATCTATTTCAAAAAATAAATAAATTTAATGTATTTTTCCAATTCCAGATTTTTTTTTAAATGAAAAGCATTTTTAAAATTTAAAATTTAAAAGTGTGCAGATGTGGGCTCGGAAAGGTTAAGTGTAGTAAGAATTTGTCAGAGGTTGAAAGCTTATATTTTGTATTAATTTGTTGAATGTAGTGTTCATATGTATAAAGAGATATTAATATATTTATATTTTTTTAGTTTCAATTGTAATTATATTCCTATATGTTACTAATCCTTTTCAGTTCTTAATTTTTTTTATAACTTTAGTTCTTTAATTTTTAATTATCTATAATTTGACAGTTAAAATATCTACACTTTAATTATAGAAAGGAAAAAAAATAAAAAGCTATACATATGAATTATTTTAGTTTATAAAAGTAGCATTTGCATGAGAAGGAACAACAACCGTATATTTGATGGATAAGGAAAATATTGGTTTAGAATTAATTGAATAAAATGAAGTCTTTATTTTGCTATATTCGTTGTACACCTTCATTAATTATACCTAACAGAATGGGCTCTTAGAAAGCCCAACACAATCACGTGATATCTTAATGCTTTGGGCCTACATAATCCTGCAACCATTAAAATAATAAATTTAATCATGCAACCGTTAAAATACAGCACAATAATTAACTTCGTAATAACTCCAGAAATGTTAACTAAAAGGATTGGTATATATTTTTTTTCTTAAATGAATTTTGAAAAATTCGTTCACTGACTAAATAATTTAATGGATGTATACACGACGATCACTTTGAAAACTTTCATATTTTCAAAGTTAAATTAATTAGAAACCGTTATTAATATAATTTTTAAGTAAATTACAGTAAAAAAATCAATACACTTACTAATTTGTTTTATTTAGTGTAATTTATTTTTTAAAAATAAATATAGAAATATCCCCTGTCAATAAATGAAAGTGGAAGTAAATAAGTAGACGAATTAAAATATCTTCTACTCTAAAAAAATAAAATTAACATTCTCATCTAGTAAATAGATGTTGGATCACCTGATTCTATTT